>ENA-OFDP01000057-OFDP01000057.1-metagenomes-genome-assembly--contig:-NODE-57-length-53673-cov-5.683763_pt1 | contig 53673 bp, 46 predicted proteins | sample MGYA00153389_OFDP01 | MGnify analysis MGYA00153389
ATTTAGGTCGACCTCACACCCAAGTTGCCACTTAAATTTAGATAACTTGGAAGAAATTTAGCTTTTGAATGTTTGTGCAACAAAGCCGGTGACAAGTAATCGGTTATTTTTCAAAATTTTTTCTCGAACTTCACTTAGCGGCGACAAAGGATCATTTAATTGTTCACTTTGAAAAGAAATGAAGCCATGCCCTTTAACTTGATCTATGGTCTCGATATTTTCTGAATACAACACATGTTGATCACTACAAAATAAAGCATATTTTTGATTAATTAAGGTCTGATAGTTTAATTTGGAATGCTGAATTTGATTTATCCCAATCCCTAGTGCTGGAATTTTTTGTAATAGTAATTGTTGAATTTCTTTACTTTTAAGCACATCAACTTGAAAATCTACCTGCGGATATTTCTGATGAAAATCATGTAATAATTTGTCGTACCGCATCGACTCAATCCGACTGAGTACTAAAAGTTTAATTGTTCCAGATAAACTATTTTTTTCAGTATTTAATTTTTCCTCATAATCCATCAACTGACTGTAAATCATCATACTGGCTTCAAATACAATCTCACCTGTGGCTGTTAAATAAAACTTTCCTCCCGTCCGTACAATTAGCGTTTCACCAATCTGTTCTTCCAGTCTTTTTAAACTTTGACTGATGGCCGACTGAGTCAAAAATAATTTAATAGCCGCTTTATTCAAACTCCCTTCTTGTACAATCACACGAAAAATACGCAGCAAAGACCAATTACATTTATCGAGTAATACATTTGATCTCATAGCTACACCTCATCCTCTGCGATCTCATAAACATTATTATGATCATATCAAAAATATAAAAACCTAATTTTTACCCTGCACTGACATCTGAGTACTTCCGACACCATTACATATGTACGTTTCCACAAGACTCCAAAACTCCATCATTTTCACAATTACTCTTAAAATGACGTTGAAAAATTCATTCACTTTGAAGAAAAGTTTCATGGATTAGAATATAGGACTATGTAAAATTTGTCCTTTTTGATGCCCATAGACGAGAGCCATTTGGATCTAAATACTCAGAGCCAATTAATATTAATCATCGAGGATGCCCCTAACTCCTAAAAGTTGAGACTTTCAATCACACGGCTATTTTTTATCAGTAATATGGATTAATTTGTGAGAAAAATATGAAAAAAAAAGCCCCCTGTAACTACAGAGGGCTTTTTAAATTTGGCGGAAGCGGTGTCCGTCTAACAATAGTCCTAAGCTATCCAAATCAATATTATAAACATATATATTTCAATGTTTTAACATTTTAATCATCCTAATACATCTTGTCTCATCCTACCAGTTCCAGTATTTTATGAGGGGTAGGTTGTGGGGTAAAAAAACATGCCAAAGAAATCTAAAGAGCTATCTGCACTCAGTGTATCAAAAATAAAGAAGACTGGGCGACATACTGTAGGGGGCGTTGATGGCCTTTGCCTGAATGTTGAAGGTAACTCCCGTGTCTGGATTTTGCGTGCAGTAGTAGGAAAACGTTTGGATAAAGATGGGAAGTTAAAACCACATCGCCGCGATATTGGAATCGGTCCCTACCCTGAAGTTTCTTTAGCTGAAGCCCGTGCCAAAGCAACTGAATTAAGATTACAAATACGAAGTGGCATTGATCCAATTGCTCATAAACAAGAACAACTAGAAAAGCTGTATGTTCAGAAACTTAGTGACAAAACATTCCTTGAGTGTGCAAAAGTCGTTATAGCCAATAAGGCCCGTGAACTGAAAAATGAAAAGCATATTGGACAGTGGACTTCTACATTAGAAACCTATATTTACCCAACTTTAGGTGATATCAGTATTGGTACAATTACTAAAGTCGATATTGCCGAAGTTCTTAGACCTATTTGGACTGAGAAGAACGAAACAGCTAAACGTATTCGTGGTCGTATAGAAACCATTTTTGATTATGCTAAGGCCATGGGATATTTTGTTGGTGATAATCCTGCTGAATGGAAAGGTAATCTTGAGCCAATCTTAGGCAACTTAAAGCGGGAATCGCGCCCTCACCCATCGTTACCTTATAATCAGGTCTCTGAATTTATTCACCACCTGAGACAGAAAAAAGGAATTTCACCTAAAGCGCTGGAATTTACAATTTTAACTGCCTGTCGGTCTGGTGAGATCTTTGGGGCTAAATGGCAGGAAATTGATTTTAAGAATAAAGTTTGGATCATTCCTAAAGAGCGCATGAAAGCAGACAAAGAACACCGTGTGCCCCTATCTCAAGAAGCGATTAACTTACTTGAATCCATCCAAGAATATACTCAGCCAGAAGATTTTATTTTTCCAGCACCAGGTAATGGCACAATGCTATCTGACATGTCATTGACCACTCTGATCAAGCGTATGCATGAACAAAAGCTTAAAGAAAATGGCTTAGGCTATATTGACCCAAAACAGAATCGGGTGATTACAACACATGGCTTTCGCTCTTCATTCCGTGACTGGTCGGCAGACAGAACCGAGTATCCTCGTGAAGTCTGTGAGCACGTGCTTGCCCATAAATTGCCAGATGAAGTTGAAGCTGCTTATTTACGTGGGGCATATCTCGAAAAACGTAAAGGATTAATGGCTGACTGGGCTGAGTTTTGTAATGCACAAAATTAATAGAATAAAATCTATGCTTCCGCCTTAAATGGCAGAAGCATTAATATATTTTTCCCTCATCAAGTTTGATAGATATTATAATTATTTAATAATATAATAAGTTTCAGCATTCAAGGTCTGTTTAATAATACATGCCAACTGCCCCAACACTGATTCAACACGAGAATTCAGTTCAGAATAATCTAGGCTCGGCTGAACTAATACTATTTCTATAGTAACGTCATAAGTTCTATACTTTTTAATCAAAGCATCTAAATCTGACATTTCACCTAATATGAATCTACTATTTTTAGTCTTTTTATAAGTGTTATTCTCTCTAATCTTTAATTGTTTTAATGCTTTTATTGCATCAGATAATTTATCACAAGTTGAAAGGGTTTGCTGAACCAGCTCATTCACAGCTCCAATAGAAGATTTTGTACCTATAGCATATTTACAATGATATAAACGCATACATACTTTTTGCTGTTCTTCATCAATCCAAAATCCAACTAAATCTGCAAGTTCATTACTACCATCGTCATAGAACAATATGTTCGGCTTATTTTCTTGAGATTGAAGTACATCAATTATTTTACCCTGAACAGAGTTTTTCACTGCCCCAAACTTCCAACTCTCTTTATTTATCTCCACCCCATTCCAGTCCAACTCAGTTACATTATCTTTTGCTAATGTGTAAGAATATTTGTTTTTATAACCAATTTTTTCATTTAAACTAATTACTTCAAAACCTGAAGTCCAAGCAACAAGCCCAAGTTTTTTTGGAAGTTCCTTAATAAAATCTAACTCACAATTAAGTTTTATTCCATTATAAGACTCGGAAACTAAAATAAAACTATGAGTTAAATCATAGATATAATCAAGTGTACAAAAATAATCATCTTCAAAATAAATTTTTATCGAAAAACTTATTTTCTCTTTAGCTTGTTTAACATTTAAAACCTCATAAAAGCTAAAATTTAATGTTTTTAAGTCCAACTCTCCTCTAATCCGTATCAAATTAACAGCCTTAGAGATTAAATCTACAGGTGAGATGGTGAGAATTTTAAAGTTAGCTAAGTTTTCAACACTAAATGGCTCAAGCATATTATTAACAAATGAATCAATAGGAATATTTTCATTATGAATTTTGTCATATAACGATTCACACCATTTGACCCATTGATAAATGTTAGCACTAGACATTGACCATGTGATACCCTTCCTAGAGCACCCCAAGCTAGCTTTCTTACCGTCAATGTAACCATGGCCAAACAAATTTGATAATGCGTTATTGTTTAAATCTTGCTGTGTTAATTCTTTGTAGACATCTGTACCAGTAAACATTCTAAATCTTATATTTCTAGATGTTGATAACATACCTAAATTTGCAAACGCTGAACGTTCTAGATCATAAAACATTCGAAATAACTCAGGAAAACTAAAGTTAATATAGCCTAACTCTTTTGCTAAATTCTGGACTAAATCCTTATTACTTCCATGAATAAATAAGTCAGTACCTTTTCTCAGAAATATGAATATATCGAACAAATCAAATTGTAACTCATCACTAGACACCCACATAGGGGTAACTTTCTTTCTTGATAAGATAATTCCTAAATTTTCTTCCCTAAAAATTGCAGTAATATAATTATCCGACAACTTATTAAAATATTTTTTAAGATTAGTTTTTTCAAAAATCTCGTTAATATCATCATCAATTTCTTTATAAATTGTTGCGCTATTTTTAATATAGAATGAATTTGATGAGAACAATTTTCTTATTAGTTCATGATTATATTCACCATCAATTGAAGAACTAAAAAATTCTTCTGTCATTTTTTCTTTACTTAAACTCCCAATCAATAGGTTCCAATCTGCATCAGCCTGATAAAGCTCTTGAAATTGCTCTCCAATATCATCTGCAACAACATTTGAGATGATTGTTGCTTGACCTAGTTTTTTTGTTCTATTAACCCTTGTGAAACGACCCACTAATTGCATAAATATTGGCAAGCTCTTACATTTTTTATGTAAAGCTAATATTTTTAAATTAGGTAAATCATACCCTTCTCCAAACATATCAACACAAACCACTATTTGTGTTTTTCCTTCCTTTAATTTACTTTTATCTTCTTCATTTATTCCATCTTTGCTGGTTGCTAATAAAACTTCCATTTTTTCAGGGAAATATTCTTTTATTAGAGAGGTATATAATTTTTTTAATTCTTTTGCATGCTTAATAGTAGAAGTTTTAACCATAAGAACATGCTCTAGCCCTGCCAGAATATCTTTCTGTAATACTTCCAATGCTTTCCTTGCGACAACTCCATCGGATTTCTCGTCATAATATTCATTGACAGCTTCAAATTGAATTTTCTCAAAAATACCTTCATCAAAAGCTTTTGCAATTGAATATTGATATATGAGTTTTCCTTCTAATTTTTTACCATCTCCTCTGTAAGGGGTTGCGGTAAATTGAAATATCTTCTTTTTTCTTTGGGTGAAATTATCACGAAGTTTTTTCCATGTTGGAGCTTCACTATGATGAGCCTCATCAAAGATCAACCTATCAAACTGATTTAAAAAAACCTTCAAATTTTCATCTTGGAATGAATTAAAAATTTGCGATGTTGCAACGACAATAAACTGTTTTTCTAAATCATGTTCAACAATTTTATTAATATCTTTTTGTTCTAACCTAGAAATAATAGGTTGTTCACTATTTTCAGGAAGAATCCCCCAAGCAATATATTTTTTAAAATCGATTAGATCATCACTTATTTGCTTCCGTAAAGAGTCGGATGGAACAACGATTAGCGTTCTCTTAAATATTGCTTTAAATAACAATGATGCAATGACACCCGTTTTTCCTGTCCCTGTAGGCATATTAATTATTACAGGTTCTTCCTCATCATTTAAATCATAGTCTAAACATTTAAGCAATGCTGACTTTTGAGGTAGCCTTAAGGCTGTTTCATGAATAGCAAGGGTTGATTTCCACGATGAAATTATCTGATCTTTTGACTTATCATTTCCAGTATCAACTCTTACTAGTCCCATATTTAACCTGTTAGATTTATTGAAATAAGTTCCATAATGATAGTAGAAACTATTTAAAACAAGAGCAAATAATCAATAAAATTATATTGTTACAATTATAAAGTTTACTTATTTTGAATTCGCTCAAAATCAAATAGCCTGTGTTTCTAGTTAAAACCTTTCTGATATATTATTGATGACTGAGATCTAGAACATGCTTGGACAAGAGCTAAAAGAAAATGGCTTAGGCTATATAGATCCTAAACAAAACAGAGTGATTACGACACATGGCTTTCGTTCTACTTTCCGTGACTGGTCAGCAGACAAAACAGATTACCCTAGAGAAGTTTGTGAGCATGTACTGGCACATAAGCTACCTGATGAAGCCGAAGCAGCTTATTTACGTGGGGCTTATCTGGAAAAACGTAAAGCATGAATGGCCGATTGGGCTTAGTTTTGTTATAAATTATGATCAGTGTTAATTTAAAATTCACATAATAAAATTACCCGTTCAACTACAACTCACCCCTGTATATTTACAGAATATTTTATTCGTGTATATTGATGATATAGTTAATAATTACCCAAAACTCCGTACTGAAATAACGCATAAGTATGTACACTTTGGATCAGGGCATAAAGACTAAAATTTACAATAATGTTCAATCAAAATATTGAGTGTAAGGAAATAATGGACACCGTAGAAGAACGTTCTGAAAATCTCTCTTTTGATGACCAAATCAAAATTGTAAATGATTTGGAACAGTATATATTTGAAAAAATTTATTCTAGTTTAGAATTCCGCTCAAAGATACATAATCAAATAAAACTAGATCCTCTAAACTTAGTCAAACTCAAGTATACGATATTTGATAAAAGTTTACTTTGCCAATCTTTTTATCAAATTCAAGCTGCTACACCTTTAAATTTCTTCAAACTTATTCATGACAAAATTCTTAAAACAGCAATCTACATATTACATGATCAAGGTATGTTTAAAGAATCAGATGAAGATCGAGTAAAAAGGTTATGTAGGGATACTGTCAAAAAACCTATTTCTTGTCCAAAAGATAATGATGAAGTTCCTTGTGAGATTTGTAAAGATAAAGTGCTTTGTAAAAAAGGTGATGATATAGCTGAGAAACTGGATTTTGAATATTTACCTAAACATTATCATGAAATTATTCAAGGCATAAAAAATTATCGTTCCGAAATCGAAACTAAAAATTATATGCAAGCCAATATTACTTATACTACTTTATTCCAAGAATACTCAGAACATTACGATTGTTATATTATCGAGGTGTTGCCTGAAAGCTTTCAAAATAAAATTGATAAGATTCAAAAAAACAAATTGTCTAAAATTCAAAAGTCCAATAAAAAGAACATGTACATTTCCTTTGTAAGTTCATTTATTAAAAAACATGAAAATAATACTGAAAAACTTTGGGATGAAATAGGCTTTACGTCTTCCGAAAAAACACTACTCAAAAATTCAACTACAATACTCTCAGAACAAAAAAATAAGTTCAAAAGTGGTTTTTCAAAACGAAGTAATTTTAACGAATCTGAAGAAAATTTAAATAAAATTTATGATTTATTTAATCTACTAATTGAGCATATAAATGATTTAGCTGAAAATAATGTAAAAGAAAAAATTCAGAAAGAGCATAATAGTAGAATATTATCTTTACAAGTACAAATTAATAAGATTAATTATATTTTGCAGCAAAAATTTCTCCACCCCCCCAAAACCAATTTACTGAATCATTCTAAATCACTTTATTCAAAGAAAAAATTAACACCAAAACAAACACTCAAACTGTTACATTTATTCGAACCAAATATATCTGTGCATCATCGTTCTGAGTTAATTGAAATCAGAAAAAAAAGAGAAACACTAGAAAATAAATATCAAAAAAAAGTCAAAGAATATCGAGAAGAAGCGGAAAGTAACCATAATTCAGATGAGAAAACAAAAAACTATTTTGGAAACACACAAAGAATTCTTACTGAAAATGAAGAATTATACTTAGGCTTATGCAGCCTATTAAAATGTAATGACAAAAATGATAAAAAACGTTAAAAACTGGTCACGCACTTTTCCACGAACATAAAATTTTTTTAGTACCGTCTATTCGTTGGTCCAACACCTTCCAGATTGAACCAACGTTATAGAAGGAAATCTAAATGTCTACTATCCAAAACACAATTCAAATGCTGCGTCTAACTGAGCTGATTAAACTCATCGGTTTATCTCGGTCGTCTATTTATGACCGATTGAACCGACGGTCTAAACGCTACGATCCTAACTTTCCCCGCCCGTTGAAGCTTAACAATGCCTCACGGTGGTTACTCTCTGAAGTTGAAGCGTGGATTGAAAGTAAAATTTCAACACGCAATCAAGGGAATACTGAGAGCTAACGCTGTACTTGTAAATTCAAAACATAATGCAGCTGTGCAATGCATTCTGAAATTATAAGTATGGCTAGGCTATCATTTTAATTTTCAATGAATTACGGTCTTATATATTTACTATTACTCTATATCTATAAATCAAAGAATATTCTATCTATTTATAGATGATCAGTAGTTTTAAAGTATTCAGCTACATCAATGTTCATGTTACCCGACAAGTTATTGATGTATTGGCAATACTGGTGAAGTAAATACGATCATAGTTTATTCTAAATTAGCTGAACCAACCTTACATCCCATCATGGATACTGCGCTAAACAGTATCCATTGGATGCCTATACCCAGAATACTGATCACAGTTGCGCTTTTAACTTTAAATCGAGTTTAATTTATATGCGCATTATAAATGTAAATGCTGGTCGACATATGGGAACACATGACCAATGGCTCCAGCAATTTGAAACCGAACTGCAAATTACTCCAGTCAACGATGGTTTTAAAACCACCTTTTTAGTAAATTCACAGGATAACATCCTAGCTCCTGCTATAGGGAAAGCTAAACTGGTCAAACAGTTCAAAAAACGTAACTTCCCTGAAGTCATAACTGAAACGAAAATACTATCGAATGGTCGGTATGGCTTTGCCGTCAAACACCCTGCTCAAATGAGTAATTTACCTTCTGATATTGCAGAACTTATAAACTATTCTACGCTTTCAGACATTATCAGCGGTCTTGATATTCAGGCATTTGATTATGCACTAAGCCAGATGTCAGAGGATGAATTAGATCTTCTACGTAATGGCACACCTCTACCTTCCAGTCTAAAGGAGAATTTGCTCCCGTACATTAATGCAATAAATAAGTTTATTGGATTAATTCGTGCCTTTTTTCGTCGCCCGAACATCAGACGCAAAGTTTACGATGAGCGGAAGAATCTGAAAAAAAATAAGTCTCGAATGATCGAAATGTTCAACTCTTTAATTGAACGGTATTCGCGTGTAGTCGTTGTTCGACTTGATTTATATCTCAAGCATAAACCTAAAACATTACTGCAAACCTGTTTCAAAACTGAAGATTGTTTATCTAAAAATGATTTCGATGCATTTAAAAAGTGTGTTGAACAACTACTAGAAAACAAGCGGCATAATCCTGTGTTGAAACAAGCCATCGGTTATATTTTTCGTTTTGAATATACGCCAAGACGTGGATTCCATCTGCATACATTCTGGTTTTTCAATGGGAATAAAAATCAGGAAGACATTAGCCTCGCACAAGGTATTGAAAAGCTTTGGAAAAAAGTGACCAATGATCAAGGTTATGCCTACATCTGTAATATGCGGAAGCATACTTACGAAAACTGTTTTTTAGGCACGATTGAATACAACCAATCGCAGAAAAGAAAGTGGCTTGAAGATGGCTTTGATTATCTCTGTAAAACCAGCCAGTTATTCATTTTCAGCAACATGAAAAATGGACGACGTTTCCAGATTAGTCAGCCTTTAAAACCACAGACTCGTGGTCGTCCGAGAAAAAACCACCTAGAACTCAATGCCTTTGCGGGAGATGAAGCATGATTAGATTACAGCCTGACGAATCCTATGCATCTCTACTCAGTACTCACCATATCACTCAAGCGTATATCCAGCCTTTTATTGGCTATATACCCAATAATCGCCCTCCTGTTGGCTTGGATGATTATCTGAAGTTGTATTCTATGATTACTGAAAATAAGACTTTTAAGATTATCTCTAAACAACCAACTTACGACTATCTGGTGCCTCATGTTTATCTAACGCCCAAGGGTGTTAATTTACTCAAGATTATTCAAGATATTCCGATTAATCCTTTTCTGACGGGTAAATTTTCAGACGTGATCATCAGACCAGAGATCAAGCTGATGGTTGATTTGCTGTATAAGCATGCACTCATCAACTTTCCACTTGGATTGTATCAACAGTTTGAAGCAGTTGTTGATGGGTTCTGTCAGGATCTAAAAGTGAGATCTAAAACACGAGATTTTATGAGCTTGAAAAATCACTGGGATTCTTCATTTGGCAATTCTAGAAAGGCTTATAATCGTTTTGAAGAAGCTGTCTTATGTAACAATCCAATGTTTCAGGTTCATTCATTGCTTGTTTCTGCTGAGTTTATGAATGTTGATGATTTTTCAATGGATCAGAAAACATTTAGTCCTGTAACTGTTGAGGATATGCTGCGGGCCACGTCGAGTAAAATTATCGAAGCAGTGTGGGCTAACAATGCTGAAAATCACACTCTAGGTATTTTGTCGAAACAGGAAACGACTATTCGAGGTTTTAAGAGTATTCGGCTCATATTTTTTGTAGCACGCGAAGATACCGACTTTACCCCTTTTGCTGAATCTCAACTTTATACAGATGTTGAACCTTTTGAATTCCGAGAAGGGAAAACCAGTGTTGCGTGGAGTGATATTGCCTGCATGAACTCAGGGGTAGAGCCTTTGGTTTATGGTATAGAATCCAATTTTTACGATACAAATCAGAACTACATTGGTATGCGTCTTACCACTTTAAAATACAGTTTGATTGGTCCTGAATATTGGGTTCGATTTAAGTACACCAATACAACGTTTAAAGTCGAAAAAAGTTCATATTAATCAATTATTTTATGATTAATAACATTCGTGTAACCCTGAAAGTTTCGGCTTTCGGGGTTTTAAGTTATGCGTAATTTCACCTGTATTGTGTTGAAGTTATTCGACTTCACTTAAACATTCTAACTATTTTAAGGTCTGTTGACATTTACTATGCAAAAAATAGCGAGAAAGCGATATTTAATCGCCAAACCAAATCTACTTCTCACTATGCCTCGTACAATGCTGACTGATCAACACTGGTTGAATCGTACCGAGATTGTAGGAGGCCATTTTTCTTGAGCAAATAAGTCTATGACAAAATCAAAATATCCCCTAGAAATCAAAGAACGAGCAGTTCATTTACTTCTCGAATCTGAAAAAAATTATTCATCAACTTAGGCAGTAATCACAGCGATTGCTCCTAAATTCGGCTGTACACCCGAAACACTTCGTCGTTGGCATCAGAAGTACCTCGATCAACAGAATCCTGTCAAAGTACAGCGAAGCCATACCGATGCTACTTTTTGACGTAACTCAATACGAAGAATTTCTGTTTGAGCGTTAGCTGAAACCATATTCTCAGCCCCTTCAATCTGAGCGCTATTGATCCTTAGAGTAGGTGCATATTGCTCAGCAAGCTTCAACGCTGTATCCAAAGTCAATGGCTAGGATAAGCATGACCATAACTCAAGATAAAAATAGATTGTCGTAATTGAGCATCCATCCCATTTTAGGGACAGCTTTTCTTTATTAAAGTTCATATTTTTAGCTCTAAAATAATGTACACTCGCACGTGCAGAACATCCATAGAAAATTCAATGAATGATGATTAGTCATCAAATTAATTAGAGCGTGGAGGTTTCCATAAATTGGAAGGATCAAATGAGGTGAAATTTTGATTTAATGGAGAAAAAGTAGACTGTTCCGCAGGGGAAGAAACCATAGATTGCAAAACACCTAGCACTATAGATATATATGCAATTTTAGAAAATGACATAATACAATCTTGCTTAGACATACATGATGAATCATGTATTTGCTTCTTAATCTGTACATCAGCTTTCATACAATCTATGTGCATAGTACTTGCTTTTTCATGATCTTTAGAATTCATCATTTGCATGGATTGCATATTGAGATGACATTAAATATGGACTATGTACAGATGCAGTGGCGGCTGTCGATCCTACGATGAGGATTGCAAATGATAAAAACAGCGAAAGGCATGTTTTTAACCAGCGCATAAAATCATGACCAAAATTTAAGCTTTTTTAGTTTTACAGATTTAGAAAAATTAACAACTTTATTCATTAAAAATAGCAGGCCCTAGGGCCTGCTATTTTTAATATCGAGACAAAATTAAAAAACTAATTCAATACCTGCACCATATAGCCATCCCTTTTCAGAATCTGTTGCTTCTTGAAAAGGAGTTGATTTTTGTCCTTTCTCATATTGATAAGCTATATCAACAAATGGTCTGATACGTTTGCTAATCTCATAACGAGTTTTAATACCTGTCTTCAATTCTGACAATCCCGTCCTTGATGCAAAGTCGGAATTATCATTAAAGACAACATCTGCTTCAATATATGGCTGAGTAATCAACTTTTGAGTGAGTAATAAATCACGGTCGAAATCAAAACTAGCTCCCCAGAAGTTGTCTTTTCCACCATAAAGGTAAGCTTTGGTCTCAAAGAAATAAGGAGCAAGACCTAATATACCAACAACACCATCGACTCGATCGCTGTTCTTGTTATTTTTATCCTCGCTGTATCTTAGACCAGCTTGTACATCCCAAAATGGTGCTACATTACGGCTATAAAGTGCAGACACATCATAATTGGGATCATTACTCTCTGCTTTATTCAGATTGGCTTCAACAAATACTCGATTCTCATCTGTTCCAATCAATGTTTCGAAACTAGAACCTAAACTACCCTTACCATCGTTATCAATTACCCGCTCATTGGAAAATTTAGTTGTTTGGTAAATCTGTCCACCATGCTCGTTCAGATGTTTATCATGATTTTGGCTAAGAGCTAATTTGCCTTTTGAAGTATTTTGAGCAGCATTACGTTCAACATAGCCTAATCCTCCAGCTTCTTTTAAAAGCACATTCATACTTGCCGTGCTAATATTTAAATTTTCAGTAGAATTATCATTCGCAAATGTCATACCTGCTAAACCTAATAACACAACAGACAAAATTGTTTTTGAATAAAACTTTTTAATGATTTGCATGTTGATTCACTCCCTTATCATTTGCTTGAGGTTGAGCAACAATATTCTTCAAATCAGAACTATTACCATCTACATTTGCCACAATTAGCTTATTCATCATTCCAGCAGACATGTGATACAACAAATGACAATGGATAGCCCATTCACCTAGTTCATCAGCAGTAAGTAAGGTAGTAATCGTTTTCCCAGGCGGAACAATTACTGTGTGTTTATTTGGCATATTTTTAGGATCTTGACCATTTTCAAGCTGCATAAACATACCATGCAAGTGCATTGGGTGAGCCATCATACTGTCATTCACAAATTTCAAGCGTATACGTTCCCCGTATTTCACTTTGAATGGTTCTGTCTCATTAAACTTCTTACCATTAATTGTCCAAATATAGCGCTCCATATTCCCGCCAAGACGAATTTCCATTTCACGTTCAGGTGCACGAGTATCTGGTTGAGGATTTAGAGATTGTAAGTCACTATATTGAAGTGCTTTTTGGCCAACGGGTGTTGAAGCATTCGCCCAACCATATACAACGTCACTATTTTTTTCTTGTGTAGATGCATTAGATGTAGTCATTTGCATATCATGATTCATGCCTGACATAGATTGATTTTTTGAGCCACCTGTCATAGACGACATATCGTGATCCATACCTTTCATTGAAGACATGTCATGATTCATGCCTGACATGGATTGATCCTTCGAACTACCTGTCATAGACGACATATCGTGATCCATGCCCGCCATGGAAGACATCTCATGTCCCATCCCCATATCTTCCATAGTTAATAAAGAACGAGGACGTGGTTGCGGCATAACAATATTTTTCACAGGTGAAGTATTTTCATCATGTAACGTCCCAACAGAAGACCCACTACGATCAATAGATTCAGCTTCAATCTGATAATTTGCTTGTTTAGGCTCGACAATTACATCGTACGTTTCAGCTGTTCCTATTCGAAATTCATCAACTGGAACTGGCTTTACAGGTTGACCGTCTGCACTTACTACAGTCATTTTGAGATTAGGGATTCTCACATCAAATAATGACATTGCAGAAGCGTTAATAAACCTTAAACGAACTTTTTCACCTGCCTTAAAGTTTCCAGTCCAGTTTTGTGCTGGCGTCTTACCATTCATTAAAAAAGTATAGTTCGTAACATCAGACATATCTGTCTTTAACATTCGCATCTGATTCCACATCGAACGATCTTGCCATGTCGCTTTTAGGCCATTTCTTTTGACCTGTTTTAGTACATCAAATACGGTTTCACGACGATTCTGATAATAATCAGCTTCTTTTTTAAGATTTTTCATAATCTGTCCGCTAGTAGAATTATGAAAATCAGAAAGTAGTACTACATAATCTTTGTCAGCTTTTTCTTCTGGTGACAAAGGTACTTTATTCTTTGGATAAATAACTAAAGGACCATATAAGCCATCTTGTTCCTGTCCTTTACTGTGAGAATGGTACCAATAAGTACCATTTTGACGAACCTTGAATTTATATTCGTAAGTTTTGTTAGGAGCAATACCATCAAACTGATTAAATCCAGGTACTCCATCCATGATGCCAGGCAAAATTAAACCATGCCAATGAATAGAAGAATCTTGGTTTTTTAACTTGTTATGGACACGAATAATCGCCTCATCACCCTCTTCAAATTCAAGAAGGGGGGCCACAAATTTGCCATTTACTGTGATTCTCTTTAAAGGCTTTCCAGTTATATTTACTGTTTGCTCAGCGATGGTTAAATCATATTCTTTAACAGCAGCCATCACCCAAGTCGACGAAAATAAACCAATTCCTATTAGGAGGACATGACTTAATTTTTTAGACATTTATTTCACCTATCTAATATTTAGTTAAAAGGCAAAGTAGTTTCTCGACTTCTTTGCCTTCGATCTCTTTTATCGTATTAATTATTTGACATATTCATTTTGGAGTGATCCATGTCGCCCATTTTAGAGTGATCCATGTTCATCATCTTAGAATGATCCATCTGGGACAAATCACTCATTTTACTGTGATTATGCTGGGCCTTCTCATCACCCTTCATATCACAAGGTTTTTGACATTTCTCTTGAGCTTTTGAATTAGCTTTAACCTCTGTAGTAACTGTATTCGCTTGTTTAGTTTCTGCTGCCCAAGATTGAGTTCCTGCAATTAAAGCACCAGCACACATAAGAGTTGTTAAAGTACGACGAAATAGAACTTTCATTTTTTGCTCCGAAATTAGCTTATATGGATACATTAAAGGCCAGCACCAAACATCTATATGACATGAAAATGACATTTTTGTAATCTACAAAGAATCACGTATTTATAACGTTATTATATTCTTAATGAGTGATATTGGATTTTTATCAATGAGAATCTTACTAGTTGAAGATGAACAAAAAACTGGTGATTACCTTAAACAAGGTCTATCTGAAGCTGGGTATATTACGGATTGGGTCACAGATGGATTATCAGGTAAACATCAAGCACTTTCCGAAGAATATGACCTCATCATTTTGGACGTTATGTTACCAAAATTAGATGGCTGGAATATCATTTATGATATTCGCAAAAGCGGAAAGACAATGCCTATTCTATTTCTTTCAGCGCGTGATCAAATTGAAGATCGAGTTAAGGGATTAGATTTGGGAGCTGATGACTACCTCGTAAAACCTTTTGCTTTTGCTGAGTTATTAGCACGCATTAAAAGCTTACTCCGACGGGGACAACAAAAAGAAGATAGTAACCTTATTACAATTGCTGATCTTGAACTTGATCTTCGTAAACGCCGCGTCACTCGCGCTGGGCAACGTATTGACTTAACAGCTAAAGAATTCGCGCTGATGGAATTATTTATGCGTAGACGTGGTGAAATTTTACCTCGCGCACTCATAGCTTCTCAAATTTGGGATATGAATTTTGATAGTGATACCAACGTCGTAGAAGTCGCTATTAAACGTTTGAGAAGTAAAATTGACAGTAACTTTAGCCCTAAGCTAATCCAGAACATACGGGGAATGGGTTATGTTCTAGAGGTTGAAGATGACTCGTAAATTGTTTAATGCAATCAGCTTTCGTATAGCTATTATTTTTTCTCTATCTACCGTAATCATTCTAATGATTATGGGACTAGTTATTCATCAACTCGTAATGCATCATTTCGAAACTCAGGACCGGACACAACTAGAAGGGAAAATTCAACTTCTAGAAAATTTACTAGAACAAAATCCAGCCAATTCCCAAGAGCTAAATATTTATTTAAAAGACGCCTTAGTTGGTCATCATGATCTAATTGTTCAAATTGAACGACCAACGGGTCAAATTATTTTTAGTTCAGCACCATCCACCATTCATACCCAAACACTCAATAAATCAAAACGAAAGCCTTGGGTTGAATGGAGCATTCAAAATAAAACCTACCGTGGTTTAATTTATACAAAGTCTTTTAATCATCAAGACTCAATTATGTCAGCTCAAATTGTCGTTGGCATCGATACTTCTGAGCATCTACATTTCTTAAATGACTTTAGACGTCAACTTCTATACATTGGATTTGTGGGTACAATTTGTTTAATGTTCTTAGGATGGTTCGCAGCATGGCGAGGGTTACGCCCAGTTCAAAAAATGGCAAAAGTGGCAGAAGGTATATCTGCTCAACATCTTTCTGAACGCTTAGAAGTCGAAAACACGCCAACAGAGCTTAGATCCTTAGCCATAGCTTTTAACGATATGTTAGATAGACTGGAATCTGCTGTAGAGAAATTATCAGACTTCTCATCTGATCTTGCTCATGAAATTCGTACACCTATTAATAATTTGATGACTCAAACCCAAGTATGTTTATCCCGTAGTAGAGATATCAATACTTATCAGGAAGTTCTCTTTTCTAACTTAGAAGAGTTTGAACGTTTAGCTCGGATGGTTTCAGATATGTTATTCCTTGCCAAAGCCGAACACGGTTTGCATTTACCAAACTTACAAAGAATTGATTTGGTCAAAGAAATTTCAGCTTTATTTGACTTTTATGATGCTATTGCTTCTGAAAAGAAAATGACTTTAGAACAAACTGGTCTAGGTTATGTAAATGGCGATCCTTCAATGTTACGTCGAGCACTCAGTAATCTATTATCAAATGCGATCAAATATGGAAAAACAGATTCAGTGATCAAAATCAATTGCCAACAAAGCTTTGATAAAACTGTTTTTATAATTGAGAATGAAAGCTCACCTTTATCATCAGACCAGCTAAATCGATTATTTGACCGTTTTTATAGAACAGATGCTTCCAGACAGCGAGTTGAGGAAGGTACTGGCTTAGGGCTAGCAATTACCAAATCCATTCTTGATGTACATGGCGCAACAATTAGAGCAGACTATCATAATGGCCGCATAACTTTTAAAATTATTTTTAAAAATTAATCGCTTATATAAAAATAAACAACTACTGACTACTCATCTTTAATAGTTAAAAATAATGAGTAGTCAGAAAAACTTAGTTTTGGCTACGTAGTCGTAAAGCATTACCAATGACTGATGCTGAACTTAGACTCATTGCTAAGGCTGCGATCATAGGAGAAAGTAACCAGCCAGTAAATGGATATAAAATACCCGCTGCTAAAGGAATACCTAAAGCATTATAAAGAAATGCGAACATAAGGTTCTGCTTCATGTTTTTAATGGTTGCTTCTGATAATGAACGAGCAATCTCTATACCGCGTAAATCACCTTTTACCAAAGTAACTTGTGCACTATTCATTGCTACATCTGTTCCTGTACCCATTGCAATTCCGATATCAGCCTGAGCTAAAGCTGGGGCATCATTGATCCCATCACCAGCCATCGCAACCACTCTTCCTTCTTTTTGCAATTTCTTAACCAATTCTAATTTATCTGCGGGTTTAACCTCACCATAAACCTCATCAATACCTAATCTAGCGCCAACAGACTTAGCTGTTGTTAATCCATCACCAGTAGCCATTACGATTCTTAGACCGGAATCTTTTAATGAAAGAACAGCCTCAGGTGTACTTGCTTTGATTGGATCTGAAACAGCTATTAACCCTATCAGTTTTCCATCCACAGCTAAATGCATGACACTTGCACCTTCGGCTCTTAACTTTTCAGCTTCGGGAACAAATGCTTTAACTGATATTCCCAGCTGTTCCATTAATGCTGTATTACCAAGAGATAATTGTTGTCCATTTAACTCTCCTTTAACACCAATCCCAGAGCCAGATTCAAAAGATGTTGGTCTAGACAGTACAAGATCTCTTTCACGGGCAGCACGTACGATTGCATCAGCTAAAGGGTGTTCACTCCCCTGATCCAGACTAGCTGCTAACCGAAGTACCTCATTTTCTTCATAGCCCGAAAGAGCGATAACCTTATCGAATGAGGGTTGGCCTTCAGTTAAAGTACCTGTCTTATCAATAATTAAAGTATCAATCTTACGTAAATTTTCTATTGCAGCTGCATCACGAAAAAGTACACCATTCGATGCACCACGACCTGTTGCCACCATAATTGACATAGGTGTCGCTAAGCCTAAAGCACATGGGCAAGCAATAATTAACACTGCGACAGCATTAATTAACCCGTAAACCCAGCTAGGCTCTGGGCCAAATACCCCCCAACCAAAAAATGTAAGCACAGAAATAGCAATAACTACCATAACAAACCAACCTGCAACATGATCTGCCATTCTTTGCATCGGCGCTTTAGAACGTTGAGCTTGCGATACCATTTGTACGATCTGAGAAAGTACCGTTGAAGATCCAACCTTTTCTGAACGCATTACTAATGAACCATTCATATTTATTGTTGCACCTATTACTTGATCGCCTTCACGTTTTGTAACGGGAACAGGTTCTCCTGTTAACATTGATTCATCAATAGAACTTGACCCTTCAGTAACAACTCCATCAACAGGGACCTTTTCACCTGGTCGTACTCGGAGCAAATCTCCAACATGTACATGGGAAAGAGGAATATCTTCTTCTTTACCATCGTCATTTATTTTTCTTGCAGTCTTAGGTGCTAGCCCAAGTAAAGATTTAATTGCTGCCGAGGTCTGTGATCGAGCTTTCAACTCAAGAACTTGGCCTAATAAGGTCAGCGAAATAATGGCTGCTGTGGCTTCGAAATATACAGCGACACGTCCCATAGAAACAAAAGAGTCTGGAAATACTTGTGGAGCCAAAGTTCCAATGAGGCTGTATATAAATGCGGCACCAGTACCAATTCCAATTAAGGTCCACATATTCGGACTACGATTTAAAACTGATTGCCAACATCTAACAAAAAATGGCCACCCTGCCCAAAAAACGATAGGTAATGTAAGAATGAGTTCAATCCAACTCTGTATCTTCATATCAAATAAATTCAGCTGATGCCCAAACATGGCTAAAAATACAACGATAAGAGTTAAAGGTAAGGTATACCAAAATCGTCTTTTAAAATCTTTTAGTTCAGGGTTTTCGTCAGCTTCATCCAGATTTGGAAGTAAAGGCTCTAAAGTCATACCACATTTAGGACAATTCCCAGGGTGATTTTGTTGAATTTCGGGATGCATCGGACAAGTGTAAATAGTAGAAGTATTCACATTTATCGGCTGATCAACCACAATTGAATTTATCCCAATCTCTTTTGGATTAGTCGCTTTTGCTAGTTTATTAATATAAAAAGCAGGATCATTCTTAAACTTTAACCAGCAATTTTCACTGCAAAAATAGAAAGTTTTACTGTCAACTTTTTCATAAAATTGAGATGTTTCTTTTACTGCCATGCCACAGACAGGATCAGTAAGTGTATTTTTATCTTCGTGATGATGATGGTCCATACAACCTCCTTCATATTTAATTTTAAAAGTAATAAATTGATTAAAACGTAAATAATTTCCTATTACTTGATCATTAGATAAGCGAAATTTTCTTTATAGTCAGTGTAGCACTTGTGACTTTTCAATTTTTAAAATGACAAAAATGTAATTTTGAAGTCATCGGAGTGTTTCTATCTTTCTTTGATAATAGGATTACAAAGTTGGTGACCAAGCTATCAATCAATGAATTTCATTCGGTCATTACTGGGCCCAAGATTAATTTAAAGAGGATGAAGAAATGAAAATTTTTCAAAATAAAATGTCTACTCTACGTAACGTACTCGTAGGCACGACTATGGTTGTAGCTACTTCAAGTGCATTCGCACATGTGAAACTTGAAAGTGCAACACCTGCTATTAATGCATCTGTAGCTAGCCAACCGAAAAATATAACTTTGAATTTTGGTGAAGAAGTTATGTTAATGAACGTCAAGTTGCTTGATGCACAACGTAAGGACATTCCTTTAAATTATAAAATAACTCATGATATGAAAAAATCATTTGACGTCGCTGCACCTAAACTAAAAAAAGGAAAATATACAGTCGTGTGGACCACAATGGGAGCGGATGGCCACAACATGAATGGCGAATATAATTTCACCATTAAATCAGCAAAATAAAAATCAAGTGCTAATAGCAACATGCCAGCGAACTGCTGGCATGTTGCTATTACGATGGAGAAAATTATGATTCCTGAATCTTGGATATATGCATCATGGCTTGTTAAAGTCATTTTATATTTAGGTATTGCATTTGTTGTTGGTGGTACTTTCTCCTACTTCTTACTTGGACGTTATGTAGAAATAAAGGAAACTATTCTGAAATACATAACTCTTGGCACAGCATTAGGACTAATTTCCAGTATTCTAGGATTCTTCCTTCTCATCGGAAGTTTTGCCAATACTGGACTATCTGGTATGTGGGATACTAACTATATAAATCTAGTAATTAACACTCCAATTGGCCATACCCATATCATACGATCAGTGGGTTTTCTGCTTTTATTTTTATTTATGCTCGTGAAATTAAGCAGAAGAACTAATCAGTTTTCTAAAGTTGAAGGGTTAATCTTTACCATCTTACTCTTACCTATTGTTTTTAGTTTTTCCCAATTAGGTCATGTCACGAATTTACCCTTATTCGCTCAAGCTTTATTATCAATACATGTACTTGTAATATCCTTATGGATGGGATCACTTTATCCTTTATGGAAAACAAGCAAAAAAATTAATGGCTTACCACTCAAAGAACGTATGCATCTATTTGGGCAAATAGCGGCCTTTATTGTAGGAATACTCATCGCTTGTGGTCTTAGCATTACTTTATTACTTTTTAAAGATTTTAATACTCTAATCAATACACCTTATGGGCATGGATTTATTATTAAAATTGTATTTGTCCTAAGTATTTTATTGTTAGCCGCTTTTAACAAATGGTATTTCACACCTCGCTTACAAGACCCGAAATTTGCGAAACAATTGGGCTATGCCATTTTATTTGAAATGTCGTTAGGTCTATTAATTCTTTTAGCCACTGGTTATATCACCACCGTAGTCGGTATTGAGTAAAAAAAGGATCATGCTATGACTTCAAGGATGAAGTACAATTTATTATTTCCCATTTTTTAAAAACGTACTACCGTCCTCCAAATAAATAATTCTTAAATAATGTTTTTTCATTCAATAAGTGGTTCTAATTTTGGAATAAAAATATGTGGTAAGAATACTGTTGGAGGCTAAGAAGCCCCCAACAGTATTTAATTCAAAGCATGCACTGACAGCTGTAACCCTTTCTGCATATCCTGTACAAATCCATCACCCTGATTGAATTTAGGCTTTGCCTTGATTTTTGAGTCAGTCTGAGCTTGTTCAGACTCAACAACCTCATCCGAGTAAAACTCTTCCACAATCTCCAATCCCTCCTCTCCATCCATCTCAAACTGAGCATTAGCATAACCCTGCCGTGCCATTTGATCTAAAGCAGCCTGATTAAAACCACATAACTTACTCTTCTGATCAATCTCCTTGGCAGTTTGAATCGCTTCTTGTAAATGAACACCTTCACGTAAAGTCAAATCCACGTAGTACACAGGCGTGCGATAGCTTTGAGTTGTGGACTTTCCTCTAAGCGTGAGTTGTAGCGGTAAACACGAAAGCAAGCCATTGGATGCTGCATGGTAGTAGCTCAGTCTTGCTGCCAAAGTTCGAATGCTATTAAAGCCTGTGGTCCTAAAAATGAATGTACCCAGTTCATCCGACTCATCTAAATTCACATACAGTCTACCGTAGGGTTTACATAGTCCACCTTGTGCCAACGGACATAAATCAGGCGATGGACATGTATGTTGTTCAATACCTTGTTGTCCAAGTCGCTGACAAGTTTCACCATTGCCTGAACAGATTAAGCGTCCAGTTTGTCGGTCAAACAGACTGTACTCTGCCCTTAAATTTAGTTCAGGATCGTTAAAGATCATACGCACTGGAATGCTTCTGAGTTTTTGGTTCGGTGCTTTGGCTCGTAGTTGTTCATCCAAGGGGTGCTTAATCCACCCATCTTTTCCTTGGATTTGGCTGGTAATGGTAAATTGATCATCTTTTTCAGGGACGCGTTTACCATTCTTTTCGACAATCTTGCCGATACTGATACGACCTAAAACGGGTGGTGTAATTGCGAGACCTTTGATCATGGTGTTTTCCTCTTCTGCTTAAATATGCAGATATGCTTGGTTAAAAATGAAATCGACATAAAAAATCCCATGCGCTGTGGCATGGGATTTTTGAGTAGAGCTTGAGATTCTGCTGTGAATTGCACTTAGGCTAAATCTATTTCAATCAACATCGGTATAGATGTTGAAACGTCGTGTACCCTGCTTGCTTTGTGGAAATTGATTGAGATATTCAGGATGTGATTTAAGTAAAGCTTTACTGTCTAAGCTGATCGAATCTCTAGCCTTTTTCCACGTCACTGAACCAGTTTTAAAGGTGGCACGTTCAGCCTCTTGCATCTTGGCTTGAAGTTGGTGCTTCAGCAGATCAAACTGCTCCTGATGCTTGTCAATTTGGCTCCGAGCTTGAAGCAGTTGCTCAAACTGTTGATTGGCTTGCTCATCCTCAGATAGATCCGTGGTGCTGAGCGGTACATGTTCAGGATAGAGTAGCTGTAAGGCTTTAGCTGCGGATTCACTGGCATCGGCTTCAGGTGGCGTATCCTTTTCCACACAGTCCCAGAAGTAACGCTCTGCATTCACAATATGCTGAATCACCGATTCGCTACGCGTTACTTTAAAGATGCGAGTTTCATGTCCACAAATCAGTACGCAGATATGAGCTGCTTTCTTGCCTGTGACTGCCAATTGATGTTGTACCTGACAGAGTACGTATAACGGTACACCATCTCGCCACAGCTTGGCCCCATATTCCCCTGCGGTTTTACATTCCAGAATTTGTACATCTGCATCCCCAACCACGGAGTAATCCAGATTCGCCAGCATGAAGTGCTTGTCTGGATCAGGATGTTGTAATACGGCATTGACCCGACGCATTTTATAGTTGGTATGCATGCTGTAGTATTCAGCAACCAAAGGTTCAAGTCGTTTTCCCCAATACAAGGGTGCATGGCCTTCACTTTCATCCTCAATACTTTGTTGAATATGTCCAGTCTTAATCATCCATAGTTCGAGCATCGACATATAGGGATTGAGGCCACACGCAGCGGCACAGTCACTACTGCCAATTCCCTTGCGTCTTACTTCTAGCCATTCGGCCTGACTTAGGTTTTTAGTCTCTACAAAGCGTTTTGGATGGGTGAGTTTAGGGCGATGAGCATGGATATTTGCTCGGGTGGGATGAGGTTGAATTAAAGCTGAGTTCATATAGATATCCTCTGGTTATTAAATTTTAGGCATAAAAAAAGCCACATCTGGAGATGTGGCAAAGAGGTATTTGAGTTCAAGGAGATTTACAGGATCATGTTGATCTGATGTGATCATCTTAAATCCCAAATCTGAATCTAAACTTAAACAATCAAACGCAACGCTTGTTCTAAGCCACGTTGTTTGAGGCCTGCGCCTGCCCCAAACCAAGCTGAATCCAATCGATGATCCTGACTCATCGCTCGACGTTCATGGTCTGCAAATTCCGTGATACTGCATAATAAGCCATATGCCGTGTCTTTAGCTGAGCTAAGTTCTGCACCTCGACCATGTCCATTAAACATGCTCATGACTTTCGACATCGCTCGGCCATTTGGTTCCGTCTTGTTGTCAGCTTTATTGGATTGGCTCCCTTGCGTTGCTACATTGCGATAGAACTGAATAATACTGTCATCCTGCTCGGTTGGACTCAGACTGCTATTGTTAAACACCGCATCGAAATACGCTGCTGCTTCAGTCTGTGTGACTTTACGCTGACTGAGCTGTTTCATTTCATACATGTGCTCGTTCCATGCTCGCACTGAAATACCCAATTGCTGTTTGATCTTCTGGGCATCGAACTTGGTACTGTGTGGCACTTTGACCACACCTGCACTCGCGCTCTGACCTTTGAGGGCAATGGCTAGAGTATTGTTACACACCACGCGAATACTGGTGAATTGCGCTGTAGTTGCCAGTGTACCGTCACACGCCGTAGCCAAGAGAATATAACCATTGCTGACATCTTTGCCTTTTAAAGCAGAAGTCTGCCCTGTTTTGGCTAAAGCCCAGAATTTCTTACCACCTTTCAGTACGCCTGCGGTTTCCAGTTCAAAGCCTGATTGTTCAGTCAAGTCTCGATAGAATTCTAGAATCTCTCGGGGTTGGACTTCCTGATAACGCTGACTGACCACCGATAAAGGCGCATGCGTATCGGAACGGTACAAAACCCGCTGTTCATCATGCGGTAGGATTAAGCTTTGTCCTTTATGGTTTTCCGCCATATAACTGACATTCGAGCTTTCGATCTGCCAGTCCATGCCTGCTTGCTTGGCCCAGACTTCGATCGGTTGGTTCGGTGTGAGCTGATTGCCCAAACCATGCCAAGGGGTTTGACCTACATAAGCCATTTGTTCAATTTGATGTGCCATTGTGAATATTCCTAAAATGAAAATGTAAAGATGTGGTGTAAGGTTTTAAAGAATGAAGAATGCGTGCATGTAAATGTATATAGCGATGTAACTATTGCTTCACCCATGCAAAGGGTTGTTGGCAATCCAAGCAGACATACTGCTCGGCATTGCTGTAATACTTTTCAAAGTAGTACTGACTAACCACCACCAGTACGCCGCCGATCACCACCCCGACGGCTGCACCGAAGAGCGGTGAAAAGCCTGACTTGCGAGCGACCTGCATGCCAAACATCGCCATCTGTGTAGGTGAAATACAGCGTTGTAACTGTTCAAAATAGTTAAAGTTGGCGTTGCCTGAATCGGTCTGTCTGACATGGGTAGACTGACAGTAGGGGCATTGAATAAAGGACATTGATATTCCTTGTTAAATGAATTCAGTACGAAGAGCTGAATTAAGGGCATAAAAAAACCGTGCCCATTGAGGACACGGTTTGATTTAGTTTTTGCTTTGTCGTGGAGAGTCGAAGGCCGTTATTGAAAGCTATATCTTGCAGTGCCTTTTTCCGTTTCAACATCAACACGCACTACGTTGTCATAGCCACAGCCTGTTAATTTCAGTCTTAAACGCAGACCCATTTTAAAATGCTGTGGATATTCCAACGATCGACGATAGCCTTCATAACTGCATTCACCGTTGTTGATCAGCACATTGGTGACATCAATCGGATCTGCACTGTTAGAACGGATCGTCAATACTGTAGCGGATTGATTTTGTGCATACCAGTTACTGGTATCTTTGACATCGAGTTCTACCGTAAATGTATTTGGATCAAGGCCAGAATTACAGCCACCCATTAACATTCCTGTCGTTGCAGTCAATGCGAGTAGGATCGGTTTAAAAAATTGCGTCATAAAATTCATCCCTAGCAGTAGTTATAGCTCACGCCATAATCGCCCGTGTTTAAATCAATGCTGACCAGATGGATTTCACAGTCTGTGCCATTATCAAATTTATAAACGTAGTAACGATTGCCCGCCTGCTCCGATTCCAGTGCACCATGTTCCTGCAAGCTGAAGTCTTTCACTGATTTTCCTGTATCTTTTGCGGCTTTGGCGAAGACATAGCGTTGATACTTGTCTATGTTGTCCTGCTCAAACTGAGGCAGTTCGTCATAAGGCAGCATCGACAGTAAGGTATCGACAGACTTTAAGTTTTTATCAAATTCAAAACTCAGCAATTCAGGTTCATGATCTGATGGACTCAGACTTTTACTTCCCGTAGTCAATTCTTTGACATCGATCCCATCCACTTTTGCCGCTGCAATCTCGGTTGAAGCTGGCTCTGAACTGGCAGTTTCCAAAGACTGTGCAGAGCTGGCCTCCGAAGCACTAGCAGCTTGAACAGTTTTTTCAGATACGTGTTTGGGGCTAAAGAAATAGAAGCCCGCGATACTGATCAAGGTCAGGGCTAAAATCGCCGCCAAGCCCAATATGGTTTTTTGGTTCATCTTAAATGCTCCCCATCTTTAGTTGGGTACAGTGACTTGACCATTCTGAGCATTAAAGTGAACAAAGCGCGGACAACCACCCTGAAAGTTCACCGTAAAATTACGCCAACCACGATTGCCCGGATTGGTTTTATACATGCACTGATACACCCCACCACCCAAATTACGGGCCTTAACAAAATAGGCTTCACTGGCTTGCGCAAACCAGCCTGCCTGCGCCAATGATGCGCCTGCAAGTAGTGATGAAATAAGGGCAGTTTTTAGGAAGGTTTTAAACATAATCATTTCTCTTTTTATAGGCATCACTCGTCTTGGTCTTAATCAAACGCAGTGCTCCCCATGCATGAATGTTGGAATGAATATCTCTGTTTTTTTTGAAGTGTTATAGACGATAAAGCACACGGATCTATGCCCCTCAAAACAGCATGAGAGATTCATCTTCATATCGGTAATATGTACTTGAAAAAGTTTTATTCTTAGAAAGTTATCGACACAGCTATGCATTGATTGCACAGCATCAGGTCTAATCACCCATCGGCACAAACATGAAAAAAGAGAAATGTAAAAGACGGCATTGATGTAAGCGCATGGCGTACTCCTTTGTTTTTAAAAGAATCCTGCCAAATCACTGCTAATATGATGGTGGCAGAACGAAGGAGGGTTAGCAGACTGGTAACAAAGAAACCAGCACGCGCAAGCGCGTCCCCCCTCCGCCCTACCGCAAAGAAAGGGGGACGAACGGGTCCACAACATGCAAAATGAGATTTCACATATTGTCTTTGTTAATGGGTCTGCTAAAACCCGCTGACGATGTAGGTCAGCAGGCTAAGGATAATCTGCACGTTATAGAGCGTCAAGCAAGCTAAGCAAATGGATAGTGAAAATATTTAGAATTAAGAATCGTTTGAAAAAGAATATAGTTAGATTTAAATACAGTTTTTTAAACTGCATTCCTTTGTCTTCTAAATACAGCTAAAAGTAGCCAATCCAATCCAAAATTTGATGAGGGGTAGGTTGTGGGGTAAAACTACAGACAAAAAATAAGCCCTTGTAAAAACAAGGGCTTATTTAGATATTTGGCGGAAGCGGTGAGATTCGAACTCACGGAGGGGTATAAGCCCTCGTCGGTTTTCAAGTTATTGGGACTTACACTTTACTGGGCTTTATTAACATTTAGTAAGCCATACATTCCTTTACAAAACAATGCCTTGAAGCTATATTTTGTTTTATGTAGCTTGTTTATGCTTTCCCTGTATCGCTTACAAATTGCTTACGAGTTACAGTGCAAAAAAGGCAAGCAACTACGCCAATAGTCCTTGCCTGTGGTTATATCCCTACTAGGAAACAACAAATGAATCATACTACATTTATCGCCAACTACAATGTCGGTGAGGAGTTCTATCATGCCTAAGTTGACTAAGAGCTTCATCGACAAATACCCTGTACCAATCAGCAAAGATAAATTTGAATGGGATACTGAATTAAAAGGTTTCGGTATTCGAGTTACCCCTAAAGGTCGTGTTAGCTTTATTGTGCAAAACCGTGTTAATGGTCGCTCGGAACGTATTACTATCGGGCAGTATGGTGTCTTTGCCCCTGACCAAGCACGTGACATTGCCCGCGAGCATTTACGCACAATGCGCATGGGTACAAGCCCAACAGCGCAGGCAAAAGCACATGCATTAATGTCTATTACGTTACGCGAAGTTTGCGACTCTTACATTAAAGACAGGTCGCTTAAAGAAAGTTCACAAAGTGAAATTCGCAGACATGTGACCACAAGTTTTGAAGCATGGCAGGATACCCCTATTGCAGCAATTAACCGTGAGGATGTGAATAAACGCTATAACCAACTTAAAGAACATGGTTTACGTGGTAATGCCCCTGCACCTGCCCAAGCTAATCAAGCATTCAGCGTATTACGAGCATTAATTAATTACGCAATGGACGAATATAGAAAGGAAGATGGCACACCATTAATCCAAGAGAACCCAGTTAATATTCTTAAAAAGAAAATGGTGAAATTAAAACCTCGTACCAGTCGTATTCCTGATTCTAAGGTAAATGATGTTTGGAATTACCTGTGGTCAACAAGGGAAACCGCTTTTAACCGTGAAACTCTAGCAAGCATTGATTTAATCATTTTCTTAATGCTCACAGGCGCACGATTAGGCGAAGCTCGTTCTTTAACTTGGGATAGGGTCAATTTGGAGGAAGCATGGTGGCATATACCCGACCCTAAAAACCACAATCCTGTTTATTTACCCTTATCAACTCAGGCAATAGAGTTGCTCAAAGCTAGACCTAGAACAGAGGGTTCACCTTTTGTTTTTGCTTCATGGTCAAAGTCAGGGCACATTATTGACCCTAGAGATTCATTGAAACGTATGAGTGAAGTTGCTGGAACACCAATTACAGCACATGACCTTAGACGGACGTTTACCACAATAGGAGTGGCGCATTGTGGTATTGATTTAAACAAGGTTGAATTGCTGACAAACCATGTGCCTAAAGGGGTTACAGCAATTCATTATTTAGAAACTACACACTTGCAATATTTACGCCCCGAAGTTCAGCAAGTGGCTGATTGGATTGATAAAAGTAAATCATAAAAAATCATTTGTGCATTAACATAAAACATAATATAGTTGTTTTTAACTGCAAACACCTCGCTTAATATTCACGTAACATGGGTTACATTATTAAGCTTGTATCTATCATGGGATAGAGGCTTCAAGGTTAATTTAAACTTGAGCTATCTGTCCCTTTTTTATTGCATGTCAGATAGCTCATTGCTAAAGGAACTTTTGACATGACTATTTCAGCAAACAATCATAAAGATTTACTGACGACTAAAGAAGCCGCTTCATTACTTGGCTTTAAAAAGAACACCCTTGAAATATGGCGTACTAAAGGTAAAGGGCCACAATTTATTAAAGTGGGATCAGATACCCAGTCACGTGTCCGCTATTTACGTTCAACCTTAATGGCATGGCTTGAAGCACAAGCGCATTCGAGTACGTCTTCGTATTCAGTTCAAACCTCCGACAAATAATTAATTTTCTGTTCTAAACCTTAAACGTATTGCGCTTATTGAAACCTGTGTCCAACACCTCTCCCGACCTAAGCCTATCGTAAACATACAATCAAAAAAAAGACTGCCGAAGCAGTCTTTTTGATAGGAATAAACTGGCATGAATAGCTTAAACCATACCCCTATTTTACCACAGCAAACTACGCAAGGCAGCCAAGCCCCACAGCAAACCTCTATTATTAATAATTCAAATCTGTGGGCTAATATCCCAGAAGAATTAAAAGAACGTGCTCAATGGGTTGTAGCAGACAAGAATAAAACTCCATATCAATGTAATGGTTATAAGGCAAGTCCAACCGACCCATCTACATGGACAGACTTCAATACTGCCTGCGCATACGCCAAAAAACATAATTTTAATATCGGATATGTCTTATCAACAAATGACCCTTTCACATGTATTGACTTGGATATTAAAGCAGATACCCCACAAGAACAGTGCGATCGTGCAAGCAGCATTATAAAAACTTTGAATAGTTATACTGAGTATTCTCAAAGCGGAAAAGGCTTCCATATATGGGTTTACGGTAATATTGGAAAAGGACTCAGACGTGATAATGTAGAAATATATTCTCAAGAACGATTTATTATTTGTACTGGTAATACTTTAAAAAGTGAACCCATTAAGTATAAGAAAGACATATTAGATAATATGGTTTCACAGCTACAGGATGAAAAAGGAAAGTTTGAACCACTGCCCGATCAACCACAAATTGAAAGTGATGACTCGATTATGGAAAAAGCTTGGAATGCAGGAAATAAAGAAAAATTTCAAGCGTTATGGTTTGCTGACTTAGATAATGATTCAGAAGCTATTGGTCTTGACCACAGTCAGGCTGATTTATCTTTAATCCAAATGCTTGCATTCTATACCAATAATAATGATCAACTTATTCGCTTATGGCATAAATCAAACCTTGGAAAACGAATAAAAGCAAACCGTAAAGATTACATTGAATCAACAATTAGAAAAGCGCGTCAAAATCAAGCACACGATGAGTACGAAGCAAATATTGGTAAAAAAATAGCAGACAATCTACTCGCAAGATATAACGCTCAAAAGCCTATCGGTATAAATAAATTTATCCCAACAAACCTATTAGATGTAATGAACCGACCTCCTATGGAATGGTTCGTTCAAGGTGTATTACCTAAAAAAGGACTAGCCACAATATATGGCTTACCTGCTACTGGAAAATCATTTCTTATGCTTGATTTACTTTTTGCAATTTGCAAAGGTGAAGAATGGTTCGGAATGAAAACCAAGCAGTCTAAAGTTGCTTACATTAATCTTGAAGATATACATGGTATGGGTAATCGCTTACGTGCTTATCAGGCACGTAAAGGTTCAATTCCTATTCATGACTTTTTAAACTATGAAATTTCTTTAAATTTTAAAGAAAAAGACCATGTAGAAGAGTTAATTAATTCTATTAAAGAATATGCACCAAATTGTGGTTTAGTTTGTATAGATACCCTAGCTCAATCAGCAAATGGCATAGACGAAAATTCATCTACAGACATGGGTATGGTCATCGGTAAACTTAAGAAATTATCATCTGAATTAAATTGTTTAGTGCTTATCGTACACCATTCAGGCAAAATCCAAGGAAGTGGAATGCGTGGTCATTCCAGTTTACTTGGTGCTGTAGACTGTGCAATTGAAATATCATCTAACGGTTCTACAAAAAAATGGAATATTGCAAAATCCAAGAATGGTGCAAATGATATTGAACGACAATTTCATTTAGAACCTATTCCTTTAGGTATGGATGAAGATGGAAACCCCATTTCTTCAGCAGTTGTCACACCAGTAATTGATATTCAGGCAATGAATAACCACAATAAAATACTAGAAGATCAAAATGAAGATGAAAAAAGGATTTTACAAGTTATTTATGATAATCCCAATTTATTGCAAAGAAATTGGGGAGATTTACTTGAGTTTGAAAAATCTAAAATGTCTAGAAAGAAAAACAGTCTAATTGAAAAAGGCTATTTAACTGAAAATGGTAAAACAGTTACTTTGACACCCAAAGGACTGGATTTAATTAAAATATAATTATAAAACAACAAGTTGCAGAGTTGCATTAATTTTGCAACTTTCCCTTAAAAGTTGCAAGCATTTTTACCGAGTTGCAGTTGCAACTTGTACTTGCAACTTTACTATTAAACCATTGTTTTTAAATAAGTTGCATTGCAACTTTTATTTGCAACTTATTTAAAAAGTTGCAAAGTTGCACATATACCCCCCCCCTTTAGGGGGGGTTATGCTAATGCAACTCACGCTAACCACAGCAACGGCTCTTTATATTCACATTCTTCTGTTTATATAATTTCCTTCATTTCTATAACTTTTTAATTCAACAGATTACATGCTTAAAGCAATAATTATTAATACTGTGGTTAAAAATACGAATACTTGCTGCTAATTAAATTACTAAACCCTTTACCCCAAATACAGGTTTAAACATAGCGAAATTAGCACGACTTTCAGGGGTAAATAACCTCTTTAAGTACAGGGTTGGTACAAGGGTACTGGCTACCATAAAAATTCGCTTAAAACGGCTATTTTTCGCACTACAAAAATGCTTGTTTATACCCCCATATAATTTGTTATTTGCTGTAAATAATTTGTATCTATTTGATTTCGTCGCCATTTTAATTTGTTTTTCGTATGTTGTAAGCAATAAGTAATTATGCAACCAGTATGCGAGTTCAAAATGTCTATATATCCTCTAATTACACCATCACTACATCCCGACAATATCAAGCACCTTCAAGGCTATGATGAAGAAACTGCTTCTTATGTTCACATTGCTGCACAAGCATTGAGTGAAGCCTACGAAGGTATCAATGATATTCATAAAGCACGTGAAGCAAGTAAGCGAAATCCTGTTTGGAATGAAGCAGCTCAATTAATCCAAACTGATGATTTTGCAACTAAGAAGCTTCTTAAAATTACTAAATCTATTGATTCTGCAAATGCAAACCTAAGTAAAAGCATTGCTCATATTGAAAAGGAACTAACCACACCTTTGACAGCAGGTGCTAATGACCCTGTGGCTAATGAAATACGCTCGCATGTTAAAAATATGAATAACAGCAAGCGTCGCAAATTCATTGAAGAAGCACAGCAGAAAAAAGACTTGCAAACACTTCAAGCCCTTTTAGGTGCTCCATCATACCTTTCAGGCTTAACAGATATTGAAGTTCAACATTACACACGTCAGCTCCATGAAATTCAAAATCCTGCCTTAGCTAAGCGTTTAAAAGTAATGAAGAATGCAGCAACACTACTGGGTGAACGTGGTGGCTTGGTATTTAAAGAAGTAGAAAAAGCAGTGGGTAAACCATCACACGTTATTCAAAAACTTCGTAAAGCGAAAAACGAAGCAGAACAAGCATTCATTTTAAAAGACCAACGTGTCGATCTTTAAAATTGATAATTAATAGTTTAGATCAAGGAATTGTAATGACCACAAATTCAAAGACTAAAACAGCAGGAAATCCAAATTGGCGTAAGGGGATGAACTCCCCTAACCCACAAGGTCGTCCAAAAGGGATTATTGATAAACGAATGAAAGTAAATCAATCCCTACTAGCTGATGCAGATGATATTGCCAAAGTAGTTATTCAATCTGCTCTTTCGGGCGATATGCAAGCTGCTAGCTTAGTCCTTTCCCGTATTGCACCAACGCTTAAAGCTCAAACTGAAACAGTCCAGTTCGAGCTAGATGCTACAGCAAGCGTAACCGAACAAGCTCAATCTGTTTTACAGGCTATTGCTGACGGCAATGTTGCGCCTGATGTGGGTAAACAAATCATTGAAGCTATCAATGCTTTAAATGGTATTCGTCAGATTGATGAATTAGAACAACGTATTAATGCTTTGGAGAAACACTAATGAACCTGCCTACACGAGAAGAATATGAATTTTTACGTTTTAAATTTACACAGGATATTGCACATGGTTCACCAAGTGAACGTTTGGTTGCAATGCATAATCTAATACACATCATGGGCTTATATGCTTCTAGCGATGAACTCGAAGAAGTATTTATTAAACCCTTATTTGCAAAGCTTGAAGAAAAGCTAAATAGCCCATTACACCCATTTAGCGACTATGTACCTCCTACAGTACCAGTAACGGTTAAAAACATGCTACAGGGGCAACCGTGGGCACAATACCCTACTTCTAACTGTGGTCATAACCATAATGGCTAAGGTATTAAAAGACTTTCAAAGGCGTTTAGCTAAAGTCGAAATCCATAGAAAGAACAAAGCGACTACTATTCGGTTAGTAGCCGCTTTTCCACCTATCTTGTCTTATGATGAATGGGAAGCTATTGCTGTACCGCATCAACAGCAATTAGTTGACGATACTAGGAATTAATAAATCAACTTTTACTTATCTTGAATAGCATACCTACTGGAGATTGTTTTACTTTTTTATTCTGCTCAACTAAGTCGTAATATCTTTGAGGTATTTCTTTTAATTTAGGCGCATCCATAAACTCATTTGCCACCCAAGCCCCTAACCCCCACAAAGCCTCTCCAGTTAAAGCTGCACCGATTCCTAAAGTTCCAGTAACAATCCATGAACCAATGTCTTGTTTTGCGAATTTCCAGTTTTTAGCTTTTAATTCATCAATTTTCTTTCTATGATTGTCGAAACTTTGCTCAATATTGTCTAATATTTGATCTCTAGTTCTAAAACAATTAGTAGGATTAGTTTCTACTAATTCCTTAATATTATTTCCTAAAATACTGCGGATTTCTTCTAAAGCTCCTTGCTTTCTAAGCTCTAACAATGATTCAGGAGGAATATTGCCTAACCAAGGTAAATCCGTTTGAGATAAATCTGTTAGTCCTTTCATTATATGCAAATTTTCAGAACCATAATATTCTTGAGCCTTGTCAGCATCATATTCTAATTTCCAGTTAAAATATTGCCACGATGTTTCAGCTTCAATAATTGGAGTTCCTGAAAGTTGTCGTGCTTTGAGTAATAATTCATTACTCACTGACATTCTGCCAACAGCTTGCATTTGTAGTAACAAACCTGGCTCTGTTCGATTAAGAGCTTTTAGCTCATCTCCATTTAAAGCCCTATTTATTTGTTCCTGCAAAGAACCTTTCCAATTTGTATCAAATAAGACCCTATTCTTATCTTTGATTGCTTGAATTGTTTTTTCTACAGTATCAAGGCTTAAACAAAACTCATTAAATTCCTCCATACTCTCAAAGTTTCTACCAAATAATTTGCTACCGTGAATTAGTGCATCATTTTTAGAAAAACTATAAATAAAATCTTTACCATTCTCTTCCAAATTTGATAAATCAGGGAGTATCGCAACCACTGGCATTCCATCTTCAACACATGCTAATTTTTTATATTTGAGAATATTCATAGCGTGCTTTATTAAGAAAAAGACAGCTTTCTCTTTTGAATAAAGTTCGAATATATGCTGTGATCGCACGTATGGATCTGGTAGAACAATTGTGTCGGTGTAAATACCACATTTTGAAGCAATATTTTCATCGTGGGTAGGAAATAAATCTCCGCCATATACACCTGTAAGATTTGAGTGATTGTCTTCTAAATGCCAATAACCTATATCACCTACTTCTTTCCAAAATGATAAAATTGTGTCCATAAAATTAGGAATTTGTTCATACATATTGTCAACAAAATCCGCTTTTGTTGATAAAAATTCCGCAATATGGTTAGGCGTAGAGTTTGCTTTAAGCATTTGTTGGTAGATAAAACCAAAATTATGCTCTATCAGATCAAAATATAGTTTTTGTATTTCAACTAAAGAAATTTCTTTTTTTAATTTTTCCCTAGTGTCGAAATGTTCTATAGCCAAAGCCATTGAACGAATTCGCCCATCAACAGACTCTAAAATGATCTCACCACTTTCATCATATTTGATATTTCGAAAACTCTCTTCGAAACCATCAGCTAGGTGTGAAGCGATTTTTACTTTATCGGCTTTTAACTGTTCTGAAAGAATTTTAAGCCTATACCTTAATCTTTCTTCATAATCTTGTTGTTCTGATTCTAAGCCCATTATTCCAAAACCTTTTTACTAATATTTAAAGTTTAATAGAGCTAAATTTTTTAATTTCAATAAGGTTATGTAGTTTTATTTTTTGCTTACTACAGGCTTACGTTGCATAAACCCCAAAAACAACAAAGCCCCGATTATCGGGGCTAAGTCGTTGATATTTGGCGGAAGCGGTGAGATTCGAACTCACGGAGGACTCACACCCTCGTCGGTTTTCAAGACCGGTGCATTAAACCGCTCTGCCACGCTTCCATGTGCGCCATCATACGGAGCTTTTGTTTTGATGACAAGTAAAACTTACCGTCAAAGCAATCAACTGCATATTGTTTCATCAAAAGCTTATAATTTCGAAGCGATTTCAGCACCTTCACGAATCGCACGCTTCGCATCTAGCTCAGCAGCCAGTTTAGCACCACCAATAATGTGATAATTCGCTAGTGTATTTTGCTCAGCACTTGGCATCAGATCCTTTACAGACTCCTGCCCTGCACACACAACGATGGTATCGACACGTAACAATTGATCTTGTCCTGCCATATCCACCCAAAGCCCTTCATCAGTCACAGCTTTGTACTGAACTCCACGTAACATACGTACTGCATGCTTTTTCAACTGTGCGCGGTGTACCCAGCCCGAAGTTTTGCCCAAACCTGCTCCAAGTGCAGAGGTTTTACGCTGTAATAAATAAATCTCACGAACAGGCGGATGAACTTCTGTGGCCTGCGTGCCTCCTTCAGAAACATAATTCGGGTTTGGATCTACGCCCCATTCACGTTGCCAATCTGCAAGTGGTTGTGGCTGAGGTTGATGCTCTGGTTTCAATAAATACTCAGACACATCAAAACCAATCCCTCCAGCACCAATCACTGCAACCTTTTGACCGACAGGTGCGCCGCGTAACACTTCTGCATAAGACAAGACTTGCGGTGAATCACTCCCTTCGATACGTAATGCACGTGGCACAACGCCTGTGGCAATGATAATTTCTTCAAAGCCTTCACGCTCAAGCTGCTCACGATTCACCTTGGTGTTTAAACGTAAGTCGACGCCAGTTTTTTCAATCTGTACTTTGAAATAACGAATGGTTTCATGAAACTCTTCTTTACCGGGTACAACTTTTGCCAAGTTGAACTGTCCACCAACCTCATGACTTGCTTCAAACAGAGTCACTTGGTGTCCACGACTGGCTGCAACCGTCGCGGCTGACATACCTGCGACGCCACCACCAACAACCGCAACTCGTTTCGGTTGTTTCGCTTTCAAATAAACCAACTCAGTTTCAAACGCCGCACGCGGGTTGACTAAACAAGTAGCACGTTGGTTTTTAAAAGTATGATCCAAACATGCTTGGTTACAGGCGATACACGTATTGATTTCATCGACACGATTGGTCGCTGTTTTATTCACCCAAAAAGCATCGGCCAATAATGGACGTGCCATTTGCACCATATCAGCTTTGCCCGATGCCAAAATCTCTTCTGCCGTGTCTGGCATATTAATGCGGTTTGAAGCAATCACTGGCACAGCCACGTGCTTTTTCACTTCCGCAGTATAGTCAACAAAAGCAGCACGTGGTACCGAAGTCACAATGGTCGGAATCCGCGCTTCATGCCAGCCAATTCCTGTATTCAATAAGGTAATGCCTGCTTTTTCTAGTGCTTGCGCAATCGTAACCACTTCTTGCATGGTATTGCCGTCATGCACCAAATCGAGCAATGACAAACGGAAGCAAATAATAAATTTCTCGCCGACTTGTGCACGTATCCCTTTGACAATTTCGACCGCAAAACACATACGGTTTTCAATCGGCCCACCCCAACGGTCTTCACGTTGGTTCACATGACGGCTTAAGAATTGATTCAGTAAATAACCTTCTGAACCCATAATTTCCACACCGTCATAGCCCGCCTTTTTGGCAAGACTGGCACAGTTGACGTAGTCATCAATGGTATTCAAAATTTGTTTTTCAGACATTTGACGCGGTTTAAAAGGCGAAATCGGCGACTTGATTGGACTGGCAGAAACCACAAAAGGTTGGTAGCCATAACGTCCAGCATGCAAAATTTGCATTAAAATTTTTGCGCCATGTTTATGTACGGCATGGGTCACTAAACGATGCGGAGCAATATCCCCCAGCGTATTCATCGTCCCACCCGCAGGAAGAAGCCAACCTTGACGGTTTGGAGAAATCCCGCCTGTAATGATCAGGCCGACACCACCTTTAGCACGCTCACCGAAGTATGCTGCCAATTTTGGATAATTATAAAAACGATCTTCCAAGCCCGTATGCATGGAGCCCATCACCACACGGTTTTTAATGGTGGTAAAACCCAAATGTAAGGGTTTTAAAATATGTGCATAGCTATTGGTTGTCATCATGAATCCTTATCTTTGGCTTTGCAACTTGTTGCATACTACTTTAGCTGTTTTTTAAAATATTGGGATGACAATTTATAAAAAATTCTTGGCATCTACGGTCAATCCGACTGAACTCTCAAAAACATACGACAATAAAAAAACCAGTGACGTTGCCCTCACTGGTTTAGTTTTTTAGACCAAAGCCCTTTACTGCCAATGCTTCAGCTTACTGGTTTGACCAATGCCCACATTAAAACTATTGGTTGGATCAAGCTTTTCATAATGCGTTCGTAGTGCAGGTTTTGCTACATATAAATGTCCGACATTATGCTCGGCTGGGTATTCCGCCCCACGTGCATCCAGTAAATGCCACATTTGGTGTTCCATCGCCAAAGGATCCACGCCCTTTTTCACAATATAGTCCTGATGAAACACATGACATAAAAAGTGACCATAATAGAGCTTATGAACAATCAGATCATCCATCTCTTTGGGTAAGGTTTCCACCCACTCTCGATCATTACGACGTAATGCGATATCCAGAGCCACAATATCTTCAACTTCTGAACGGTGCGTATCCCGATAGCGAATTGCTGCACCTGCAACGGCAAAGCGATGTAAAAATGCTTTACGTCCTTCTTCCTCGGTACAGTGGAAAAAATCACCTGAGCTTTTATCTTGGAAATAACGTTTTAAAAAGCTTTCAACTTGCTCGACATCTTGATTTTCAATCCGAATAACCAAATGGTGTTCATACAGGTCACGAAAAGCATTCATCCGTTTCGGTAAATGATTGGGCATGAATTTGGTCACCAGCTGCAAAACTTTATCTGACAGACCTTTCATACCAAATTTTTCTAAGTACGCATCGACCTTATCTTTCATTGCAAATGCAGCAGGTACTTTGGCTGTGCCGAGTTTTTCAATGAACATGAAGGTGTCTTTACCGTACTCTGCCCCGATGTCATAAGCCACGCGGTGGATGTATTCCCCTGCAATCGGCAATCGCGGCAAATCTTTTAGTAAAAAACGGCGGATTTCAGTCAAATCATCATGTGAGTTTGTACCGACGTAAAATACCTGACTTGGAATTTTTTCAAAGGTATCCAAACGTACGGCAAAAACACACACTTTACCTGCCGAACCCGATGCTTCATATAAACGAGACGGATCAGCATTAAAACGTGCAGGTGTATTTTCATCAACTTGTTTAACATCATGTCCATAACGATGGTCCGATGCGCAGCAGCCTGAGTTATTGATAATATCGCCAATTTGATAATTTTTCGTTTCAAGCTTGCTTAGAATTTCTTCAGGTGTTTCTCCGAGATTTACCCCTAAATGATTCACCAACTCTAACTGACCATCATCATTGACACGGGCATACAAAGCTAACTCAGTATAAGCAGGACCACGGCGCACCAAAGCACCGCCTGAGTTATTACAGACGCCACCTAAAACTGAAGCTCCAATACACGATGAACCAATCACCGAGTGTGGCTCCCGATTAAATGGCACCAATTCTTTTTCAAGTCGATCTAGTGTTGCACCTGGTAGACAAATCACTTGCTGACCGTCATTAATAACCTGAATACCAACCAAACGACGCGTGCTGATCAGAACCACAGGACGGTCATAGTCATCGCCAAAAGGCGTTGAACCACCGGTCAAACCTGTATTGGCTGCTTGCATAATCACAATACAATCTGCATCAACAGCCGCTTGTAGTACTTGCCACTGTTCCAGTAATGACCCTGGTGCAACAACAGCCAGTACTTTCCCTGCACCGTAACGACGACCTTGGCGGTATAAACGTGTGTCTTTATCGTCAGTTAAAACGTGTTGTTTACCCACAATAGTGATGAGTTTTTGAATAGTTTGCTGTGAATCTGAATGGGGTTGCATATTGGTTATCCTATGGATGAATGCTTATACAGTTCAGGCTTTAAAGCATTCATAACGGCGGAGTAATTTCAGTTTTGTTTATATTTAGGAATTAACCTTCGGTTCGACCTACTTTTCTTTTGGGAAAAGTAGGCAAAACCATTGTCATCTGCAAAACTCGTCAAATACTTTCTGATAAATATTATCTTCGCAGAAACATTACTTTAAATATGTAAGTCTGCCTCGAACAATTGCAGATGACATTTACGCGTATAAAAGTTAACGGCTAAGCCAATTCGCGCTCTAAACGAACCAAGCAATCTTCTGTAATATCTGCAATGGTTTTCGCGCCCGTTAAAGTCATGGCAACACGCATTTCTTTATCAATCAGTTCTAAAAGATTTGAAACGCCCGCTCCACCCGCAGCACCTAATGCGTAAACAAAAGCACGACCGAGCATACACGTGTCAGCACCCAACGCTAGCATACGTACCACGTCTAAACCATTACGAATGCCTGAATCCGCAAGGATTTTAATATCACCCTTGACTGCATCTGCAATTGGTGGAAGCGCACGTGCAGAAGATAAAACGCCATCCAGCTGGCGACCACCATGGTTTGAAACCACAATCCCATCTGCACCGAAACGCACTGCATCTTTGGCATCTTCAGGATCCAGAATTCCTTTAATGACCATTGGCCCATCCCAAAACTCACGAATCCACTCAAGGTCTTTCCACGAAATAGACGGATCGAAGTTAGAACCTAACCAACCAATATAATCTTCTAGACCTGTAGGTTTGCCTAAGTATTTAGAAATATTGCCCAAATCATGCGGACGTCCCATCATGCCGACATTCCACGCCCAGTGTGGGTGGAAACACGACTGCATATAACGGCGCATTGCTGCATTTGGGCCACTCATACCCGAGTGGGCATCGCGGTAACGCGCGCCCGGAACAGGCATATCCACAGTAAACACCAAGGTTGAACAGCCTGCCGCTTTAGCACGTTCCAAAGCATTTTTCATGAAACCACGGTCACGCAGTACATAGAGCTGGAACCACATTGGACGCTGAATCGCAGGCGCCACTTCCTCAATTGGACATACTGAAACGGTAGACAGTGTAAATGGAATACCCTTTTTATCTGCAGCGACAGCAGCTTGAACTTCACCGCGGCGTGCATACATGCCTGTTAAACCCACAGGAGATAATGCAACAGGCATCGACAAAGTTTCATCAAACAGTTTGGTCTCTAAACTTAACTGTGACATGTCGTTCAGTACACGCTGGCGCAAAGCAATTTTTGATAAATCTTCTACATTACGCTTCAGGGTATATTCTGCATACGCACCACCATCGATGTAATGGAATAAAAATGGCGGTAAACGACGTCGTGCCGCTTCACGGTAGTCATTGGCAGAAGAAATAATCATGCTTATATCCTGTTTAATCGACTGGCGCGCTGACGACGAGCTTCTTCTTCATCAATCATTCGCACCTGTTGTACTACAAACTCAATGTGTCCACAGACTGCTTTACGTGCAGCTTCTGGATCACGACGTTCAATTGCATTCATGACTTGAAAGTGCTGATCATGCAATTGATCAAAACGGTGTGCTTCGCTATAGACTTTTCGACGTCCCAAAGCGACGTTGAACTGCAACAAATCGAACAGACCACGCATCATCTGAATCAAAACCAAATTATGAGAGGCTTCAGCAATCGCTAAATGAAATTTCGCATCTGCACGAGCCGCCTCGTCATCATTTCCCAAAGCCTGAAAATGGTTAATCTGATCATAATGATGTCGGATATTCACCAGATCTTCTTGGGTTGCGCGTTGTGCTGCATACCAAGTTGTTCCACCTTCTAAAATAATGCGCGCCTCTTGCACATCAAATCGGTAAGCAGGATCTTCACTCATCAAATTACTAATCGGTTGTACGATTTGATAACTGGACCACGTTGCTGGTAATTGTTTTAAAAAAGTCCCCGCCCCCACTTTACTGACCAACATCCCCATACTGGTCAGTTGAGAAATCGCTTCTCTTAACGAAGAGCGAGAAACTTGAAGTTGTTCACACAGTTTTCGTTCAGCAGGCAAACGGTCTCCAACTTGCATATTGCTTTGTTCAATCAATACACGCAGGCTTTGTACAGCTTTATCGGAGACTTTCATCTGCTTTCCTCAACAACGTTAGTACACAATTTGTGTTATGGAATCATCCATGGGAACACATAGGCTTGTAGAGTAATCATAATACCCATCATAATTGTGAACGTTATACTGTGTTTTAAGGTAAAACGGAATAAATCAGACTCTTTACCAACCAGTCCTACCGCCGCACACGCAATCGCAATCGATTGAGGTGAAATCATCTTACCGGTCACACCACCACTGGTATTGGCTGCCACCAGTAAAACTTCTGGCACACCAATTTGCTGAGCTGTAGTGGCTTGAAGCGCTGAAAACAGTGCATTGGCAGAAGTATCTGAACCCGTGAGGAATACACCCAACCAACCCAAGAAAGGTGAGAAGAACGTAAATGCCGAACCTGTATGTGCAAGGGCTAAAGCCAAGGTCGAAGACATACCCGAATAGTTTGCGATAAAAGCAAAAGATAACACCATACCAATTGAATAAATGGGAACTTTCAACTCATTCAGGGTTTCACCAAAAGTTACCACAGCATCTTTCGGTTTCATCTTCAAATAGACAATGGTGATCAATGCTGCAATAAAGATCGCAGTTCCTGTAGCCGAGATCCAATCAAACTTGTAAATCGCGTCATAGTCTTTAATTTCAGCAACCACGGGCGGCATTTTTTGAATCATTTGATGCAAAAATGGCACTTTGATTGAAATCACGAGATCATGCAATGCACCGTCTTTAGCAAATAAATCCTTAAACGGTTTCACACTCCAGATCGTCACCATCACAGTTAAAATCGCGAATGGAGACCATGCTTTTGCAATTTGTCCTACAGTGTATTTTTGCTGTTTTTGTGCAGCCACATCTTCACTCATCGTTGCGTCTTGATCTGCAAAACGGAAAATGTGCTTCGGCTGCCAGTATTTAAACAAAATTGTTAAAGAAATCAGGGATGCAATTGCAGCCGTAATATCGGGTAATTCTGGACCAACAAAGTTAGAAGTTAAGTATTGTGCAATTGCAAAGCTACTAGCACCCACCACAACTGCTGGCCATGTTTCTTTAACACCGCGCCAGCCATCCATGATTGCCATAATCCAGAACAACACGATTGGCACCATAAATGGTAGCTGACGGCCCACCATTTGGCTGATTTCCATCGTATCGACACCAGAGACTTGTCCAGCAACGATAATTGGAATACCCATCGCACCAAAAGCCACAGGTGCTGTGTTTACGATTAGACAGAGACCTGCTGCATATAAAGGTTTAAAGCCTAAACCTACTAATAGTGCAGCGGTAATTGCCACAGGAGCACCAAAGCCTGCCGCACCCTCTAAGAAGGTACCGAAAGCAAAGCCCACCAACAGCATTTGTAAACGCTGGTCTTCAGTAATTGAGAGAATAGAAGAACGAATGATGTCGAACTGGCCTGTCTTCACTGAAATTTTATACAGGAATACCGCACCAATAATGATCCATGCAATCGGCCATAAACCGTAGAGGAAACCATAAGCCATCGATGCGAATGCCATCAGCACAGGCATCTTATAGGCAAATAAAGAGACAAGAAGTGCAAGTACAACGGTGATCGTACCCGCCACACTGCCTTTTAAACGAAATACCGCGAGCGCCAAAAAGAAGAAGATAATCGGAATCAGTGCAATTAGACTTGAAATCCAAATATTCCCCATCGGGTCATACATTTGCTGCCATTGAAGCATTGTCATCTCCTTGAAATGCTTACTAAGATTTAATTTTGAGCATATTATTGGCACTTTTACCAATATTGGACAGACCAATATAAGCAACCGTAAAGAGAAACAAACCAATAATGACTTATACTTGGCTTATTTTGATTTAAAATGAAGTAAAACTTCAATTAAAAGTTATTATTGGTATGACCAATGTGAGTCACCTTTATAAACTAGATCACATTTCAATCAAATTAATATCATTGTTTTTAATGATATTTTTATTAAAATAATGCTAATTCTAGACTTTAGTCTAATAATATAAAAAATAATCACCCAACTTAAATCCAGCTTAATACTCAAAAAATGGAAAAATCACACAATATCGGTCATACCAATTTAAAACCAAACCAACTGCACCACTTTCCTGATTAATTTATAGCCCAAACATCTTCTAAAAAGACAAAAATTGGGCACACAATATAGAAACCGATTTTATCCAGAAATTTTTCAACAGTATCGATATGCACATGAGCTTTAATATTTTTAAAGCCCTATGATTTTTTAGAAAAACCATTTGGAAAAGTGCTACAATCGCGGACATATGTATTCTTTCAGGCCACCCATTCTCGGTGCCTATATTTATATCGTTAGGATTAACAATGACTGATAATGCAACTATCTTGCAGAATGTCCCAGTTGGCAAAAAAGTTGGTATTGCCTTCTCTGGTGGTCTAGATACTTCAGCTGCACTTTTGTGGATGAAACAAAAAGGCGCAGAACCTTATGCTTATACAGCAAACTTAGGTCAGCCTGATGAAGACGACTACGATGCGATTCCAAAAAAAGCGGAAGCGTATGGCGCAGTAAAAGCTCGCTTAGTTGACTGCCGTTTACAGCTTGCACTTGAAGGTATTGCTGCAATTCAATGTGGTGCGTTCCACATTTCAACTGGTGGTGTACCGTATTTCAACACGACGCCATTGGGTCGTGCAGTAACAGGGACTATGCTTGTTACCGCAATGAAAGAAGATGATGTCAACATCTGGGGTGATGGTTCAACATATAAAGGAAACGATATTGAACGTTTCTACCGTTATGGTTTATTGACCAACCCTGCACTTAAAATCTATAAGCCTTGGTTAGACCAAACGTTTATTGATGAATTAGGTGGCCGTGCTGAAATGTCGCAATTCTTGATCGACAACGGCTTTGACTACAAAATGTCAAAAGAAAAAGCTTACTCAACTGACTCAAACATGTTGGGTGCGACCCACGAAGCAAAAGATCTTGAATACCTCAATGCAGGTATCAAAATTGTTGACCCAATCATGGGCGTTGCATTCTGGAAAGACGACGTAGAAGTTAAAGCTGAAGAAGTATCGATTACTTTTGAAGAAGGCTTCCCTGTTGCAATCAATGGTCAACGTATCGAAGACCCTGTTGAGTTCATCCTTGAAGCCAACCGTATTGGTGGTCGTCATGGTCTAGGTATGTCTGACCAAATCGAAAACCGTATTATTGAAGCAAAATCTCGCGGTATTTATGAAGCTCCTGGTATGGCTCTACTTCATATTGCTTATGAGCGTCTTGTAACTGGTATTCATAACGAAGACACGATTGAACAATACCGTATTAACGGTCTACGTTTAGGTCGTTTGCTTTACCAAGGTCGTTGGTTCGATTCTCAAGCATTAATGCTACGTGAAACCGCACAACGTTGGGTTGCGAAAGCTATCACTGGTACTGTGACTTTAGAACTTCGTCGTGGTAATGACTACACCATTATGAACACTGAGTCTGAAAACCTCACTTATGAAGCTGAGCGCTTGACAATGGAAAAAGGTGATTCAATGTTTACGCCAATGGACCGTATTGGTCAGTTAACTATGCGTAACTTAGACATCACAGATACTCGCGCGAAACTTGGTATTTATACCAATACTGGTTTGCTTGCAGTCGGTACAGGTTCTGCTGTTCCACAGTTAAAAGACAAAAACAAGTAAGTTTGTTGAATGTCAAAAAAACCGCTCTTATGAGCGGTTTTTTTATTTTAGCGATTCATTCTATACACGTCGATGTGGTTAAAGGCTGATAATAAATCTGATTACGCCCCAATTGCTTGGCACGGTATAAAGCCTGATCTGCGATCCCCAGCAACTCGACTTTGCTCAAATCAACCTCGCCTTTAAAGACTGTAATCCCTAAACTAATGGTGACAAATGGCGATACTTCAGACATTTCATGCGGAATTTCCAACCGCTCAATCGCTCGGTAAATATTCGAAGCAACCGCATAAGCGCCATGTGCATCGGTTTCTGGCAATAACACCACAAACTCTTCGCCGCCATAACGCGCCACAAAATCCATATGTCGAATCGCATTTTTAATAGATCTTGCAATCGATGAAATCACATCATCACCCTTTTGGTGACCATAACAGTCGTTATATTTTTTAAAGAAATCAACATCAATAAACAAAATCGACAAGGGTGTTTCATCCTGACGTGATTGCTCATAATAAGTATCCATCATTTCGTCAAAATTACGCCGATTTGATATCTTCGTCAGCTCATCATTCTGACTCAAATGCAGCAATTCTGAAGTATGTATTCGATGTATTTTTTCACTAATTTTAGCGCGACGAATATTTAAAAAAATGATGCGCTCGCGGGCGTAGATCATACGGCTGATGATAAACCCCAGCAAACAGCTACCAAACATTACACGCCCCATCACGATCGCATCAAACTTGACCAGAGTCGAAATCAGGACTAAAAATGAAACCCCAGCGGCTGCCATACCAGTCATAAAAACATATCCTGGTTTTACCCCAGTCAGCAAATACCCCAAGACATAAATCATGCAAATGATCATCATCGCTTGATGACGCAAAGCTTCGGTATGCACCGACATGGTCAACCAAGTCGTCGAGACCACGGCCCAAAACACAGCAAACATGGCTGCATAGGCAAAAAAAGGCTTCAGCTTGACAAAATGTGAAAAAACATAAAGAAATAAAAGACAAACTGCACCATTTAGCAGCCCCAATAAGCAATGAATAAAATCTTGTTTAAAGTGAGACTGTTCAATAATCCAGTAATCCCCCGGAATCGTCAAAATGGCGAAAATAAAATAAGCCAAAACACCAGACCAAAGAAAGTCATTAATATTGCGACGCGCGCGCTCTAAGTTTAATCGCCAAAACTCTTGTTCTAATTTCTGAGGAAAAACCTGACCAATGCGACGGTTGTGTCGTGTAATCAGCTCTTCCATTTTTTCTTTGTCATACTGAAGTTTGGCGAGGTTGTATTTATATTCCATACCAGACCAGATTTAATTCTTGTAGTTGCCTAAAAATAACACAAAATTACAAAGATAAATCATAATAATCAGACAAGATGCCTTTATTTGTCATTACCATTTTTGGCGCATATGCATTATCATCTGTTTTATTTCTTTGACAGAAATCGCCTTGAATACGATTACGATTCTCCAGCCAGATGACTGGCACGCTCACCTTCGTGATGGTCTTGCATTACAACGTACGGTTCCCGATTTAGCCCATCAGTTTTCACGCGCTATTTGTATGCCAAATACCGTACCTCCCGTTAAAACGGTTGAGGAAGCGAATGCGTACCGAGAACGCATCATGGCGCATGTACCAGAAGGCAATGCCTTCGACCCACGCATGGTGTTGTATTTTACTGACACAACTTCGCCTGAAGAAGTCAAGAAAATTAAAAATTCTGAGTTTGTAAACGCGATTAAACTCTACCCTGCTGGTGCGACCACCAACTCAGACAATGGTGTAAGCGACATTCGTAAAGTCTATGCTGTCATTGAGCAACTTGAAGAGCACCAGGTTCCATTACTGTTGCATGGTGAAGTTACACACAATCATGTCGATATTTTTGACCGTGAAAAGCGCTTCTTAGACGAAGTTCTTTCTCCGTTGCTGAAACAATTTCCAAAACTGAAATTGGTTTTAGAACACATTACGACTAGTGAAGCGGCCAACTTTGTTTTAGAACAAGACCGCAATGTGGCTGCAACCATTACTCCACAGCATTTACTGTTTAACCGTAATGATATGTTGGTTGGTGGCATTAAACCGCACTTCTATTGCTTACCGATTTTAAAACGTCAAACCCATCAGCAAACTTTGCTCGAAGTTGCGACCAGTGCCAACCCTAAGTTTTTCTTAGGTACAGACAGTGCACCGCACTCTAAAAATGCCAAAGAAAATGCATGTGGATGTGCAGGCTGCTACAGCGCACCAACGGCAATTGAACTTTATGCTCAAGCATTTGATCAAGTGGGTAAACTTGAACGCCTTGAAGGTTTTGCCAGCCACTTTGGTGCAGACTTCTACGGTCTACCGCGCAATACTTCAACAATTACACTGGTAAAAGAAGACCAAGTCATCCCTGAGAGTTTAGACTATTTGGATGGTGAACACATTATTCCGCTGTATGCGGGTAAAACCATTCAATGGAGAAAAGTGTGACAAATGAAACATTGCCAATAATTGGTCAGCGTTTCCGTGGTTTTCTACCTGTTGTTGTCGATGTCGAAACAGCAGGTTTTAATGCACAGACCGATGCCTTATTGGAAATTGCTGCAATTCCGATTATTTATAATGAAGAAGGTCAATTTGTACCGGGTCCTGCACATCATGCGCATATCAACCCCTTTGAAGGTGCAAATCTAGACCGTCGATCATTGGACTTTATTGGTATTGATCCCTTTAACCCCATGCGCATGGCCATGGCTGAAGACGAAAAAACAGCATTAAAACGTATTTTTAAAGCCGTCAATGAAGTTCGTCGCCAACAGAACTGTACACATGCGGTCTTGGTCGGTCATAACGCCCACTTTGATTTAGGTTTTGTACAAGCAGCGATTGCACGTACAGGAACCAAAAATCAAAACCCATTTCACAGTTTTTCTGTATTTGACACCGTCACCTTAAGTGCTGTGATGTTTGGCCAAACCGTTCTTGCGAAGTCATGTATTCAAGCAGGGATTGAGTTCGATGGTAGAGAGGCCCACTCGGCTTTATACGACACTCAAAAGACCGCTGAACTGTTCTGTTATATTTTGAACAAACTCGCGCCACACCTACTTGACACTCTGGTGGCGGATCAATAAGATACCGCCATCCTCGCAACGTCCCTATCGTCTAGAGGCCTAGGACATCGCCCTTTCACGGCGGTAACCGGGGTTCGAATCCCCGTAGGGACGCCATTTTATTCTATATCTAGAAAACATCACTTTTCATTTAATCGGTTCTGATAGACCACCGATATTTCATTTCAATTTTAACCATGCACTCGCTATACGATGCTTCGTGTTTTTCAAGGTTGATTGCTATGCTTAAGAAATTTTTAATCTTTTTATTGATTCTATCGCCTTCTATTTTTTATCTATGGTTTGTCCAACAAGGAACCAGTGACACTAAACAAGACCCTGTCGCACAAGAAATACACTTAAGTGCTGAAAATAACCCTTCTTATCCAACACCCGACCACTAAAAAATTGACTTTAAACATTTGTTTTTTAAATTGATACCGATAGTTCATCAGAAAATTTCAATTCACGTGATTTTTCATCTTATTAAAAACTAGAATATAACTTTAAGCCCATTGTTTGATTTTCTATGCAATCTGCAACGCCGCCTTCGCAATCCTCAACTGATTCACCGCAAAATACCTCATTAAAACGTGCCATGAGCACACGCCACCTGATCATGTTATCGCTTGGTGGTGCCATTGGCACAGGCCTATTCATGGGCTCAGGCGAAGTGATCTCTCAGGCAGGCCCTCTCGGTGCTGTACTGGCTTATATTATTGGCGGGTTGATTGCATATATGGTCATGCTTTGCCTTGGGGAGCTTGCAGTATATTTGCCTGTTTCTGGTTCATTTGGTGCCTTTGCAACACGTTATATTGGCCCTGGCACAGGTTATATGGTGTCGTGGATGTATTGGCTCGGCTGGTCGGCAACACTCGGTACCGAATTTACCGCAGCAGCCATTTTGGTACAGGAATGGTTCCCACAAACGTCGATCTGGTTATGGACCCTGATCTTTGCCAGTGGCGTCCTGATTTCAAACCTCAGTTCAACCCGAGCTTTTGCAGAGTCTGAGTTTTGGCTGTCCATGATTAAAGTCGCAACTGTACTTATTTTCATTCTATTAGGCTTTGCCTGTATTTTCGGTGTTATCCCTTTTCAAGGGTATGAATCTGCACCGTTATTTAACAACTTAACCGCACAAGGCTGGCTACCAAATGGCCTTATTCCGTTGTTTACCACCTTATTAATTGTGAACTTTGCCTTTAATGGCACAGAAATGATTGGTATTGCCGCAGGTGAAACTGAAAACCCAGAAAAAAATGTACCCAAAGCCATTCATGCCGCGGTTTGGCGCCTGATTATTTTCTTTGTTGGTACCATCATTGTCATCAGTTCGCTACTTAGCTACACAAACACAGGTTTGCAAGTAGGTGGACATGGCGGCTTAAGCAGCAGTCCATTTGTGACTGTATTCACCCAAATGGGCATTCCCTATGCCGAAGACTTTATTCGTTTTGTGATTATCACGGCATTATTATCAACCGCGAACTCAGGCTTATATGCTGCATCACGTATGATGTGGGCCCTGTCCTCACAAAATCAACTCCCCAAGCTCTTTGCTAAAGTGAGTAAATCTGGGGTGCCTTATATTGCTATTTGGGTCACCATGATTGGTGGCTTGCCGGGCTTGCTCTCAGAGCAGTTTGGTGCAGATGTCATTTTTAAGAACTTGATGGGTGTTGCAGCTTTTACCATGGTGATTGTCTGGATGAGTATTTGCTGGAGTCAGTTTAACTTCCGCCGCCAATGGTTAAAGCAAGGGCGGGCTTTATCGGAGCTGAAATTCCGTACCCCTTGGTATCCGTTGGTTCCGATCCTAGGCTTTATCTGCTGTACTGCAACAGGCTTAAGTATGGCAGCCGACCCTGAAATGCTTTCCGGTTTTATTGGCTGTTTGCTCTTTATGGCGGCTTGCTATGCCAGTTACTATTGGCTCTATCACAATAAAAACTAAGAATCTTAAAACTAACAGTGAGCTCAAGCTTATTTTTTGGGCTCACTTTTGCAACAATAAAAAATTCATTCAATTTAATTACTTGTTTTGCCTAATGTTTGAACTTTCAACCATCACAGAGCAAAAACCCTTTTGACAAATAGGCCTTTAATCCTTAATATACGCATCACCTCGCAACGTCCCTATCGTCTAGAGGCCTAGGACATCGCCCTTTCACGGCGGTAACCGGGGTTCGAATCCCCGTAGGGACGCCATCTATTGATCTTATCCGATCAACACTTATTCATAATTACTATTATTTCATTGCAGATTTGCAGTTTTTCACTACAATAGCCCGCTTCATTCCTGAACTTATTAACGCTTATGCACTCATCTCCGAATGATGCTTCGCATCAGGGCAATTCTGCGCCTTTAAAACGCGCTATGAGTACTCGACATCTGGTTATGATTTCGCTTGGTGGCGCAATCGGAACTGGCCTATTTTTAGGATCGGGTGAAGTCATTGCACAAACGGGGCCTGTAGGTGCCATTATTTCTTATTTCCTCGGCGGGATCATTGCATATATGGTCATGCTGTGTTTAGGGGAACTTGCTGTTCATATGCCTGAGTCTGGTTCATTTGGTGCTTATGCCAAACGCTACATCGGACCAGGCACAGGTTATACCATCACATGGCTGTACTGGCTAACGTGGTCAGTCACGCTAGGAACCGAGTTTACGGCTGCCGCACTGCTTATGCAGGAGTGGTTTCCAGATAGTTCAATGTGGATGTGGACTCTAATTTTTGGTGCTTTTGTATTTAGTTTAAATATGATCTCGACCAAATGGTTCGCAGAATCTGAGTTTTGGTTGGCTTTAGTCAAAGTTATCACCGTTGTTATTTTTATTTTATTGGGTCTACTCGCTATTTTTGGCGTGATTGGCTACAGAGGCTATGAAGCTGCGCCTTTATTTAGCAACTTAACGGCTCAGGGTTGGTTCCCAGAAGGCTTGTTCCCTATCTTTACCACCATGTTGATCGTGAACTTTGCATTTTCTGGTACAGAGCTAATTGGTGTTGCTGCGGGTGAAACCAAAGATCCTGCTAAAAACGTACCCAAAGCCATCAATACTGCGATTTTCCGCTTATTGATTTTCTTTGTGGGTACCATCTTGGTCGTGACTTCACTCCTTCCGCATCAAGAGGCAGGTTTAGCAGCTGAAGGCGTGAGTAGCAGTCCATTTGTAACCGTATTCCAACACATTGGCATTCCTTATGCTGAAGATATCATTCGTTTTGTGATTATCACTGCGTTGCTATCTGCTGCGAACTCTGGACTATTTGCTGCTTCGCGTATGATGTGGTCGTTGTCTTATCAAAAGCAATTACCAGCAGTATTCTCAAAAATCAATTCACGTGGTGTCCCTTATGTGGCAGTCATCGTGACCATGATTGGGGGTATGCCGGGTTTACTGTCTGAACAGTTTGCACCTGAAGCCATTTTTACCAATTTACTGGGTATAGCAGCGTTTACCATGGTTGTCGTTTGGATGAGTATTTGCTTAAGCCAATTTAACTTCCGTCGCCAATGGTATAAACAAGGACGTAAAAAAGAAGAATTAGGTTTTGCAGCGCCGCTGTTTCCTATTGTGCCAATCCTTGGCTTTATCTTCTGCTTTATCACCTGCGTCAGTATGGTGTTTGATCCAAGTATGCGTATTAGCTTCTTTGGTTGTTTACTGTTTATTGCAGTATGTTATGCCAGTTATTACACCTTTTATCACAAGAAAACTTAATCCTTACTGTTAAAAAGAGCGACTTCGGTCGCTCTTTTTTTTATACTGTTTTGATCAAGTACATCATCGGTGCATGTACGATGAATATTGTATGGATTCATGGGATGAATCAGCAGCACAAGACTGCGCGTACCCTGCTTCAACATTGGCTTGTGATCTTACAACAGGTACTGAGTGAACTTGGCCGTGCAGATGACCTACCTTATCTTCAGCGGCACAGTCGGCTGGCCTTTTATGGAGATCTTCTAACACGTCAGCATTTAGAAAACACCCTCAACGCCAGCACCCTCATGCCACAACATTGGTCTCCTTTTTCCTTTTTGCATCCTATTCACCTGACGCACACCGCTGTACCCAATATCGAACATCAAGCTGAAATTTCTAAAAACCCTCAGCTCACCATTTCAGATGAACTCTCATTCAATAATAAAATTAAATACATCAGCCTCCTCGGCAAAGATCTGGCCTTACGTGATTTAGCCAGTTTAATCAACCACTTCCCAGATCTGCATAGTAGCTTTATCCATCGTTTTTTGATGGAAGCATATCTATATTTATCCAATCCACACTTCATCCACACCGTACATATACGTCTGCGTGAGCACTTACACGGTACGAAACCCAATATTGTGATTGCCCACTCTCTAGGCAGCGTAATTGCCTATAATTATTTAATTCAACACCCCGAGCTTAAGATTCAAGCACTGATTACTCTCGGTTCACCACTTGCCTTTCGCGTTATCCAGTGCCATTTACAGCAACCTATTCAACGGCCTGCAGCTTTATATGGCGATTGGATCAATTTTTATTCAGATGCTGATTTTCTGAGTGCTTTTCCGCTGAACCAAAAACTGTTTGCTTTTACTCCCGCCATTATCAACAAGCAAATCACTACTGATCTTGCTCATCCTCATCTGATCGAAGGCTATTTACGCCATCCCGAGTTCATCAACAACTTGCTAAGCTTGCTTAAAAAATCGGCTTAAATCATATGATTTTTAATCACTTTATCTAGATTGTTTTAAATTTATGCACTCAACACTTAAAACTGGAATTATTTAGAGAAAAGCGTTTGACACCCCTCTATTTTCGCCCTAATATACGCCCACCTCTGAAACGTCCCTATCGTCTAGAGGCCTAGGACATCGCCCTTTCACGGCGGTAACCGGGGTT
>ENA-OFDP01000058-OFDP01000058.1-metagenomes-genome-assembly--contig:-NODE-58-length-52676-cov-6.992893_pt1 | contig 52676 bp, 50 predicted proteins | sample MGYA00153389_OFDP01 | MGnify analysis MGYA00153389
CGCTCGTCACCGCGAACATCGGGACCATTCGCGGACCCACCTGCTTAAAACAAGAGTCTCCACACGAAGCCACGAAGAAGAGGCAGGAAGCCACGAAGGAGCACCCTTCGTGCCATCCTCCTGCTTCGTGCCTTCGTGTGAAAAGACTTCGCACCGGGCCGCTGGGAGAAAGGAGCCGCTAGACACCAACCAAGGCCCCCGTTCATCCACGCGGATCGTCGCCAACGGCACCGACGGCGCCGCCCGCGCGTCCGACCGGACGCACTTTAGCGGCGATGGACTCGACCCCGACCTGTCCGGCGCTTCGCGTTACGAAATGATTTTGCCCGGAACGCTCTTGCTCCATGTCGAAAAAAAGAGCCGCCGAACGGCGTCGGCGGCTCTTAAATGATCAGGACTGATCGGCTTCAAGCAAGGCGAAGCGTGGAATCGAGTCGCTTGCGACGACGCATTGCGACACCAATTCCGCCAAAGCCCAATAGCATCATCGCCCAAGTGCTCGGCTCGGGAACGCCGGGGGCCGAGGAGGTCGGCGTGAAGGGTGTCTGGTTCGTCACGGCGCGGCTGCCGATATTGATATAGCCATTCACCAGGCTGTTGAAGGTCGGATTGCCGTTGACGATTTGATAAACCGACAATGATCCGCCCTGGATGTTCAATTGATAATTGCCGCCCATGAAGGCGAATTCATCGATGAAGGCAAAGCCATTGAAGTTCCCGTTATTGTACTGGATCGCAAACAGGTCGGCCCCAGCTGCGGTGAACGTCAGCGTGCCGAAATTGAAGGTAAACTGGTTGCCGTAAGGAATGTTGGCTACGTCGGGGAAGCTCGACGGAGATACGTTTACAAAACCGCTACCCGCCGCAGGAACCAGATTAGTGTCGAAAACGAAGTTGCCGGTAAATGTCTGGCCAGCGAAAAAGCCGTTGCCGCTGAAGGGCGATTGGACGTTGGCATTCCCACCGAACGTGCCGCCAGTGAAATTCCCAGCGGTGTAAGTGTCTGCTGCTGCCGGACCGGAAACCGCCGCTGCGAACGCAAAGGCAGCGAGAATAAATAGTCGCATCAATAATCCCCTATTTTCGCAAACTGACTCGAAGATGACCGTGCAAGTCGGTACCCCATCATGATCGATTTGTTAACCCTGTTTGTTTGATTGAAAGCAATCACGGTTCCGGGTCGGGCGCGCCATAGGCCTTTCAATCCACCATAGTGGCGGCTCGAAAGACGAGGTCTGGATTCGCCCATGATCAGCCAACCCTATGAAAACGCTGCCTAAAAACCGGCGGAGTTAGCAGAGGCGAATTGCGGCGTGTCCTCGTCGACGCTCGCTTTTCGCTCCGAATCTCCCCGAACCGAAAATCACGCTCGTCACCGCGAACATCGGGACCATTCGCGGACCCACCTGCTTAAAACAAGATTCTCCACACGAATGCACGAAGGCACGAAGAAGACGTGAAGCCACGAAGCAGCCCCCTTCGCGGCTTCCTTCCTGCCTTCGTGCCTTCGTGTGCAAAATGTCTGCCGCGTGGCCGCCGTCCGGCACCATTCAACGCCCCCGCACACCCACGAACGTAAATCCTTGAACTGCGACCCGAAGAAAACCCTGTCCTATTTGATGCCGCCCATGGCATGGCCGAATCGCCCGGCCCGAATGCCGGTTGCAGTCGCCAACCTCCGACAAGAATGGCGAAAAACCGCCATGGCTACTGTGAACGTTCGTGAAGATTGGCGCTGGAAAAGGACCACACAGGCTGCGAACGCGAACCGGAATTTGCGCGAAAAAGCGGCGCTACGGATCACTTGGTGAGGCCGCGTCGGCGGCGCGCGACGCCCAGTTCCCGCTTCGCCCGTACCGCTGCGACCTGTGCCGCGATTTTCACCTGACCAGCCGCACCAGGGGCATGTTCGTCAGCCGCAAATGGGATACAGCGGCGCAATGATCATCCTCACCCCCGGCACCGTCACCCTCGACCAGTTGCGCGACCTGTGGAGCGGCGCTCCGGCGCGCCTGTCCGATACCGCACTGACCGCGATCGACGGCGCGGCGCAGGCGGTCGACCGGATCGTCGCCTCGGGCCAGACCGTCTATGGCATCAACACCGGGTTCGGCCTGCTCGCCCAGACCCGCATCCCTGCCGTGCAGCTCGCCGATCTCCAGCGCAATTTGATCCTCAGCCACAGCTGCGGGCTCGGCGACCCGCTCCCCCGCAACACCGTCCGGATAATGATCATCCTCAAGCTGATCGGGCTCGGCCGCGGTCACAGCGGCGTGCGGCGCGCGGTGATCGAGGCGTTGCAGGCATTGCTCGATGCCGATGCAATGCCGCTGATCCCTAGCCAGGGCAGCGTCGGCGCGTCCGGCGACCTCGCACCGCTGGCGCACATGGTCGCGGCATTGATGGGCGAAGGGCGGATCGACCTCGTCGGCGAGGTCATGCCCGCCGCCGCTGCGCTGACCCGCATGGGCCGCGAGCCATTGGTCCTTGCGCCGAAGGAAGGGCTGGCGCTGATCAACGGCACCCAAGCCTCGACCGCCATCGCGCTCGACGCCTTGTTCCTCGGCACCCGGGTGTTCGACGCGGCGATCCATGCCGGGGCGATGTCGGTCGATGCGCTCAAGGGCAGTATCTGCCCGTTCGACGATCGCCTCCACCAATTGCGCGGCCAGCCCGGCCAGATCGCCGTCGCGGCGCGGCTCCGCGCCCTGCTCGAGGGCAGCGAGATCAACACCAGCCACCATGATTGCGACCGGGTGCAGGACCCGTACAGCTTCCGCTGCCAGCCGCAGGTGATGGGCGCCGCGCTCGACTTACTGATCAACGCCGGCCGGACGCTTCAGATCGAGGCCAATGCGGTGACCGACAACCCGATCCTCTTTGCAGAAACGGACGAGGTTATTTCGGGCGGCAATTTCCATGCCCAGCCGGTCGCCTTCGCCGCCGACATCATCGCCATGGCCTTGTGCGAAGTCGGCTCGATTTCGGAACGGCGGACGTCGGTGCTGGTCGACCCGACGATGAGCCATTTGCCGGCCTTCCTGACCGACGACGGCGGGTTGAACTCGGGGCTGATGATCCCGCAGGTCACCGCCGCCGCTTTGGTCAGCGAGAACAAGAGCCTCGCGTTCCCCGCCAGTGTCGATTCGATCCCGACCTCGGCGGGGCAGGAGGATCATGTCTCGATGGCGCCGATCGCCGCGCGCAAGGCGGTGACCATCGCGCGCAATGCGGCGGGGGTGATCGCGATCGAGCTGATCGCCGCAGCGCAGGGGGTCGATTATCATGCGCCGGTCAGGACGTCGCCCAAGCTCCAGGCGGTCCATGCGACCGTGCGCAGCCTCTCGCCACACCTTGAGACCGATCGTTACTGGGCCGACGAAATGGCCGCGCTCCAAAGGGCGGTGCTGGCGGGCGAGATTGGCGCTTAGTCCGCCTTGGTCCACGTTTGCGATTTGCAGATCATTCGCCCGACCGCGCAGCCGGTGACCTTGAGCTGACCGTCGCTGAGCAGCCTGAGCTCGGCCTTGCTCCGGCGGTTCAGGTCGGGGATGAACAACCGGCCTTTCCATCTGCCGTCACCGGCGGGGGTGAAGCCGGTCATCAATTGGGTTCCGACCAGCGTTTCGGTGCCGCCCTTGCGCGCGTCCGCTTTGGCTTTGTCCGATGCCGACTCGACGGTGCCGCAATAGCCCGCGCCGCACGCGTCAATCGCGACGATCACGCTGCCCGATGGATTCTTCCAGCGGCCCGCCGGCGTCGAATCCGGGGCGAACATCAGCATCATCGCCAGCATCATCATCGGACGATTCCTCCTTGCGGGTCATCCTGCGCCAGCCAAGGAAGATCAGCAACATCGCCGCTGCGCCGACCCCGACGATCAGCAGATCGTGCCAATCGAACCATTGCCCGAGTTTCTCGAACACCGTCGGTCCTGCCCACCAGCCAAGCGCGGTGGCGCCGATTGCCCACAGCAAAGCGGAGAACAGGTTGATCACCGCGAAGGTCTTTGAATTGACCCCGCTCAGGCTGATCCCGACCGGCCCGACGACTCGAAAGCCATAGATGAAGCGATAGCCGAAGCAGAACAGGCGCGGCCTTCTCTCGATCCACTCCAGTGTCTTGGCGAATGCCATGCGGTGCTTGACGTGGCGCACCCAGCGTCCGTCGCGCTGCGACCGGCCGATGTGGAAAAAGGCCTGGGTCGAGACGAACGATCCCGCCCAGGCAGCAAGCCCGACCATCACCGGGCTCAATTTGCCCATATGCGCCATCGCACCGCCGATGAGCACGCCGATCTCGCCTTCCGCCGCGGCGGTAAGGAAGACGCCGAGCACGCCATATTGCTCGATCCATTGGTTGACGCTGCTCACCATCGCGCTTTGCCTTGCCGCGCGGTCCGGCGCAACGGATCAATGAAAGTCGCGGCTTTTGGGGATGATGGTGACGTCGCGCGGGTGCGATCCGGCGGGCGGCCGCCAGCTGCCGCCGCCATCGCCCGCGCTGAGCGTTGAGGGCAGCGAATCCTCGGACAATTGGCGCAGCATCGCGGTATCATCCTCCAGCCGCGCGGCCACGACATGGACCACTGCCTCGTCATGCTGGACCAGCCCGTGAACGACCATCAGCCGCGCCCCCATGACGATGTTGCGCTGGGCGGCAAACTTGTCGGGCCACACGACGAGGTTGGCGATCCCGGTCTCATCCTCGAGCGTGATGAAGCACACGCCCTTGGCGCTGCCCGGCCGCTGGCGGATCAACACCAGCCCGGCGAGCGACACGCGGCGGCCGTAGCGCAGGCTGCGCAGCTCGCCCGCGGTGACGAACCCGCGGGCTCCGTAATGGTCGCGCAGGAAGCTCATCGGATGGGCTTTGAGGCTCAGCCGGATGGTCTGGTAATCGCTCACCACATGCTCGCTGAGCGGCATTGCGGGGAGGCGGACGATTTCGGTCTCCCACCCCTCGTCGCGGGCTTGGGCGGCGGCGAACAACGGCAAATCGGGCGCGCCCTTCAAGGCCCGCGCGTCCCACAACGCCCCGCGCCGGTCGAGCTTGATCGACCGGAACGCGTCAGCCTCCGCCAGCCGCTCGACCGCCGCGACATTGGTGCCCGACCGGGTGCGGACTTGCTCGACGCAGACATAGGGCGTGTCGGATCGCGCGGCGACGATGCGGGTCGCGGCATCAAGCCGAAGCCCCTCGATCTGGCGCAGGCCGAGGCGCAACACTCCCTCCCTCCCTGAAGAAGGGAGGGGAGCTTCGATGATCGAATCCCACTCGCTGTGATTCACATCCACCGGCGCCACCTCGACTCCATGCTCCCTTGCATCCCGCACGATCTGCGCCGGTGCGTAAAACCCCATTGGCTGCGAATTGAGCAGGGCGCAGGCGAACGCCGCCGGATAGCGCCATTTGATCCAACTCGAGACGTAGACGAGGTGGGCGAAGCTCGCCGCGTGGCTTTCGGGGAAGCCATATTCGCCGAACCCGCGGATCTGGTGGAAACAGCGCGCGGCGAATTCGGGGTCGTAGCCGCGCTCCACCATCCGCCCGACCATCTTGTCCTGCAGTAAATCGATCGTCCCGCGCGACCGGAAGGTCGCCATCGCCTTGCGCAACTGGTTGGCCTCGGCGGGGGTGAACTTGGCGGCATCGAGCGCGATCTTCATCGCCTGCTCCTGGAAGATCGGCACGCCCAAGGTGCGCCCGAGGATCTTCTCCAGCTCGTCGGGTTCGCCATGATCGGCATCGGGGCAGGGAAAAGTGACGGCTTCCTTGCCCTGCCGCCGCTTGAGGAACGGGTGGACCATGTCGCCCTGGATCGGCCCGGGACGGACGATCGCTACCTCGATCACCAAATCGTAGAAACAGCGTGGGCGCAGCCGCGGGAGCATGTTCATCTGCGCTCGGCTCTCGACCTGGAACACGCCGAGCGAATCGCCCTTGCACAGCATGTCGTACACTTGCGGCACCTCGCGCGGGACGGTCGCCAGCTCGAACCGTTCGCCATGATGCGCCGCGATCAGGTCGAACGCCTTGCGGATGCAGGTCAACATGCCGAGCGCCAGCACGTCGATCTTGAGGATGCCAAGCTCCTCGATGTCGTCCTTGTCCCACTCGATGAAGGTGCGGTCGGGCATTGCACCATTGCCGACCGGCACGGTCTCGGTCAGCGGCCGCTCGGTCAGGATGAAGCCGCCGACATGCTGCGACAAATGGCGCGGCATGCCGATCAATTGCTTGGCCAGCATGATCGTCCGGCGCAGGTGCGGGTCGGCGAAGTTGAGCCCCGCCTCGCCGACCCGCGCTTCCTCGATATCGGCCTCCATGCTGCCCCAATGGGTCGATGCGATGGCTGCGGTTACATCCTCGGACAGCCCCATCACCTTGCCGACTTCGCGGATCGCTGAGCGCGGGCGGTAATGGATCACGGTCGCCGCGATCCCGGCGCGTTCCCGGCCATATTTCTGGTAGATGTGCTGGATCACTTCCTCGCGCCGCTCATGTTCGAAATCGACGTCGATGTCGGGCGGCTCCTTGCGCTCCTCGGAAATGAACCGCTCGAACAACAGGCTGTTGGTCGACGGGTCGACCGCGGTAATGCCGAGGCAATAACAGACCGCGCTGTTGGCCGCGCTGCCGCGCCCCTGGCACAGGATCGGCGGGTCGAGGCTGCGCGCAAAGGCGACGATGTCGTGGACGGTTAGGAAGTAACGCGCGAAGTCGAGCTTGGCGATCAGCGCCAGCTCATGCTTGAGCTGTTTGGTGATCGCGGGCGGCACCCCCTCGCTCCACCGCCGCGACGCCCCGATCCAGGTGAGATGCTCGAGCTGGGCCTGCGGCGAACGTCCCTCCGGAACGCTCTCGCGCGGATATTCATATTTCAGTTCGTCGAGGCTGAAGCGACAAGCGTCGGCAAAGGCGCGGGTCGCCGCGATCGCGTGCGGCCAGCGTTCGAACAGGCGCATCATCTCGGTCGGCGACTTGAGGTGCCGCTCGGCATTGGGATCGAGCAAATAGCCCGCGGTCTCGAGCGTCACTTTCTCGCGGATGCAACTCATCACATCCTGCAGCGGGCGACGGTCGGGGGCGTGATAGAGGACGTCATTGGTGGCGAGGATGGTCAGGCCGTGAGCCCGCGCCATGCGGTCGAGCCGCTCGATCCGCGCCAGGTCATCGCCGCGATAGAGGTGCGCCGCGGCGACATGGCGCATCCCGGGCAACGCGGTGGCGAGCGCGGGCAGCGCAGCCTCGAACGCGCCCAGATCCTCCTCGGGCATGGCGATGAACGCGATGCCTTCCGCATGGAGCGCGATTTCGCTGAGGCTCAGGTCACATTCGCCCTTGGCCGATCGCATCTTGCCCAGGCTGAGCATCCGCGACAGCCGGCCATAGCCCTCGCGGTCGATCGGATAGGCCAGCAGGCTCGGGCAATCGACCGGGTCGAGCCGGCACCCGATCAGCGGCCGCATCCCCGCGCCCTTGGCCGCGCTGTGCATCCGCACCACCCCGGCCAAAGTGTTGCGGTCGGCGATGCCGATGGCGTCCATGCCATGATCGAGCCCGGCCAGCACCAGCTCGATCGAATCCGACGCCCCGCGCAGGAAGCTGAACGGCGACGACAGGCCAAGTTCGACGAACGGCGCCTTGGCGATCACCTCGACCGGCCCGTCGTCGCGAACCAATTTGCGGCGGGAGAAGTTGCTGGTTTCGGGCACTAATCGTCATGCCCGCGCAGGCGGGGACCCATCTCCTGATCGATGGGCCTTGCATGACCGGCACCAGCTGGGTTCCCGCCTGCGCGGGAATGACGACGGCAGCTCACCCGAACAACCCATGCAAATACCACACGGGATCGCCCCCGCGGCCGTCGCCGAACAGGCCTTCGCGATATATCCAGTAGCGCCGCCCCTGGCGATCTTCGACGCGGTAATAATCGCGCAGGCGCGCGGTGCCGCGCTCGCGCCACCATTCGGGCGCGATCCGCTCCGGCCCCTCGGCGCGCGCCACGTCATGCACCCCGCGCCGCCACACGAACCGCCGCGGCAACCCCTCGGGCGTGGCATAAATCACCGCAATCGCCTCGGGCCGGTCGAGCAGGCGTTGAGGTCGATTTCCCCCTCTCCCGCAGGCGGGGTTTGAGGATCCTTCCTCGACCGCCGCCCGCCACCCGCTCGCGCGCTCGGGTACATGGCTCGCCTGCGCCACCGGCCTTCGCACCTTGTCGGCGCCCAGCTTGACCGACAACCGATCGACCAGCCGCGCCACCTCAAGCGCGGGTGGCGGCCCGCCAATGAGCCCGTCCTGCGCCGAATCGAGCGGCTCGAACCAGCTCGCCTCCAACGCAAACGCATCGAACCCGAAGCCGGGATCGAGCGTGTCGGTCTTGTCCTTCAGCAGCCGCAGCAGATGCGCCGCCTCACGCGTCGCAATCGCGCAGGCCGCCGCCGCCACCTGGACCTCGCCATCGACCCGATACCCCGCCAGCACCAGCCGCCGAACCCCGAGCCGCCGCGCCTCCAATTGGCGGGCGAGATCAGGCACCAGAAGCGCCAACGCCTGCGCCGCGGCGCTCGGGTCGGCGACCGGCTCGGCCAGCCGCAGCAACGCGCGCGGCGGCGGGTCGACCGGGGTCGCGCTGAGCGGCTCGGGGGTTCGCCCGAGCATTCGGTCGAGCGCGTCCAACGGATTATCCGCCTCGCGAAACCGCCGCGCCAGGCTCCGCCGCGGCACCCCGACCAAGGCGCCAATTGTCTTGAGCCCGAGCCGGTCGAGCGTGCGGACGACGGCGGCGGGCAAGCGCAGGGCGGCGATGGGGAGGGGGGCGAGTAAATCCAGCCCCTCACCCTCCCGCTTCGCGGGGCCCTCCCTCTCCCGCAGAGGGGAGAGGGGCTGGTATCTGGCCAGCCCCCAGGCCGCGCCCGCTGTCCCCGCCATCGCCACTCGCGCGGTCAGCCCGAGCGTCGCGAACCGCGTCTCGATATCGCGCAGCAGCGCCGCCTCGCCGCCAAACAGATGCGCCACCCCGCTGGCATCGAGCCGGAGTGCGTCGGCGCCATCGACCTCGACCAATGGCGACCAGCGCGACGACCAGCGCGCCAGCCGGTCGAGCAAGGCGCGGTCGCCGACCGGGTCGGCGGCGACCGCGACCAGCCCGGGGTCAAGCGCGCGGGCGTCGGTCAGCCGCATCCCGGGCCGCGCGCCGGCGTCCCGCGCCGCCTCGGTCACCGCGCCGACCAATTGGCCGTGCGGTCCCTCTTCGACCAAGGCGACGCGGTCATCCGACCTGCTTGAAGCCAGCTTCGTCCAGCGTTCTATCGACAGGTTCGGCAACCAGATGGAGACCATCCGCTTCATTCGCCAGCCGCCATGTGCCGGGCATCGACCCGCGGGCACGGAACAGCTCGGCGTGCCACGTCGCCGCGCCCGGCGCGCGCGGGTTGAGCGGGTGGGGCAGGCTCGGCGCGCTCGCCACCCGCCAGCGAAACCGCGCCCCGCTGAGGTTGGCGCTGCCGCCCAGCCGGACCAGGAAGGCCGCGACTCCATGCCGCTCGGCCGCCACCGCCAGCCGCCGCGTGGCGGTGAAGTCGAGCGCCGCCGGGTCGCCCCAGATTTCGCCGATCACGGCCCCGATCGCAGCGCATCTTAACCCTTCCTCCATGGCCCACAGCGCCGCCTTGGGGTCGCGCGCTTCGACATGGATGAGCTCGCCGACGTCGAGCCCGGGCGGATGCACTCTTCCGCTCTCGATGATTGCCATCCGGTCCTGCACCCACAGCAGGGGCCGCGCGCGATCAACCTGGCCCAACAGGAACCCCGCCCAGCCGCCATCGCGCGGCGAAGCAGCGAACAGCTCAGACAGGGTCGGCGGGCGGGTTTCAGGGTGCAGGTACCCTTGCGAAGGCAGGGGCCCAGCTGCGCGAGGCGCTCTTCCTGTCCGTTCACAAGAGTCGGTTCCGCCGGCCTCGACTCCTGCCTCCGCAGGATCGTGATTACCCCGGCCGAAGGGCGCAACTGTCCCTCCGCCGGCGACAAGGGAAAGCTTGATCGCCACACGACTCGTTCTTCTATGTTCTACTTTTGTTCTTATCCTCCCGGCGCGGCGCGGGAGTCAAGGATCGACTGCCTTACTTGACCGGCATCGTCCCCATCACCGGTGCCTTGCCCTCGATCGCGGTGAGAAAAATCGCGATCTCGCGGACGATCCGGCTCAATGCGGGGCGATCGACCGCGAAGCCCATGTGCAGCGTGTCGATCTCGACCGATTTGTCGACCTCGCCATCGCCGCGCGCCGCGGCCGGGGCAACGATCCCGTCACGCCGTGACCAGAAGGCGATGCTCGGCACCGCAGGCTTGCCCTGGTGCCGCTCGAACGGGGGCAGATTGACGTCGTGCCCGGCGACCTGCTCGTAAAATTCGCAGATGTTGGTGTTGGTCTTGAGGTTGCCTGAAAAAGGCGAGCCAAGCGTCACCACCGCGCGGATCTTGCCGGCGCAGCGATAGGCCATTTCGCGCGCGAACAACCCGCCCAGGCTCCACCCCACGAGCAGCACCGGCCGACCGTCATAAATTGCGTCGAGCCGGCTGCACATCAGGTCGAGCGTGTCGACCTTGGCGCCCTTGTTCATCCCCATCAGCCACGGATGGGTGCGCCAGCCGCCGCGGGCCAGCGCCCGGCGAAGGTCCATCGTCGTGCGGTCGGTGGCGAGGAAACCGGGGATCACGAGGGCCGGCGGCCCATCCTCGGGACCGCGCGGCCCGAGCGGACCAAGCCCGGCGAGCAGCCGCGGGAAATGCCACATCACTTCGCGGACACTCTGCCACGTTGGCGGTGCCAGCGAATCGGGATCGATCCCGGGCGCGGTGGCGGGCGTGTCGGAAGGGGCTTCCCACTTCATGCCGCTTAAAATGGGGTGCTTTCGTTACCGGAACAAGAATTTGTGGCGTCAGGCGCTACTTTTCAGGAAGCTGTCGATTTCGCGCACCACTTGGCCCGCGGTTCGTTGGGACACACCGAACCCCATGTGCGAGCAATCGAGCTCGACCGAGCGATCGCTTTCGTGCGGCAGGCCGCGGGCTGCGGCGGGAGCGATGATGCCGTCGTTGCGCGACCACAAAGCGAGCGTCGGGACGGGCGGCTTGGCGCTGTTGCGCTCGATCGGCGGGGCGTCGACCTTGTGTCCCGCAATCAGCTCGTACAATTTCCACACATTGTTGGCGCGCGGATCGCCGCTGAACGGCGAGCCCAAGGTGACCACTGCCTTGACCCGATCGGGGTGCGCCAGGGCGAGTGCTCGGGCGAATACGCCGCCAAGGCTCCATCCCACGATCAGCAGCGGCTGGTCGGGGGAGACAACATCGATCCGGGCGCGCAATCGCTCGACCATGTCGGCGGTCGCGCCCATGTTCCAGCCAAGCTGCCACGGATGCACTCGCCAGCCACCGCCGGCGAGCGCGCGGCGTAATTCCATCGTCGTCCGGTCGTTGGCGATGAAGCCGGGGATGACGAGCGCCGGCGGCCCGTCGCCCGGCCCGCGCGGCCTCAAATGACCGATCCCGCGCCACGCCCGAGCGCCGATCCACGCCGCCTCTTGCATCCGCATCCACGATGGTGGCGCCTCGTCATCGGTCCTAGAGATATTCATCTCCGCCCATCAGCCCGCGGATCGCGTCCGGCAATTTCACCCGCCCATCGCCCTGCTGGTGATTCTCAAGCAACGGGACGAGAATTCGAGGCGACGCCAGCGCGGTATTGTTGAGCGTATGCGCGAACCGCACTTTGCCTTGCGCGTCGCGGTAGCGGATGTTGGCTCGCCGCGCCTGCCAGTCGTGCAAGGTCGAGCAGCTGTGGGTCTCGCGATATTTGCCTAACGACGGCACCCAGCTTTCGATATCGTTCATCCGATATTTGCCGAGCCCCATGTCGCCGGTCGAGGTCTCGATCACCTGATAGGGGATTTCGAGCTTGGTCAGCAGCATCTCGGCCAGGCCGAGCAATTTGGCGTGCCATTCGGCGCTGACCTTATCGTCGGCTTCGCAAATCACATATTGCTCGACCTTGAGGAATTGGTGGACCCGCAGCAGCCCGCGCACGTCCTTGCCCGCGCTCCCCGCCTCGCGGCGGAAGCAGGGCGAGAAGCCGGCATAGCGCACCGGAAGCGCGGCGAAGTCGAGGATCTCGCCCGAATGAAGCCCGGTCAGCGCAACCTCGGCAGTCCCGGCAAGCCACGCATCGTCATTGGTCAAGGCATAGGTTTCCTCGACATGACCGGGGAATTGCCCCTGGTTGAGGAACGCCTGCTCGCGAGCGATCGCGGGGACGGTGATCGGGGTGAAACCGGCCTCGGCGATCTGCTCGAGCGCCCAGCCCATCAGCTTGGTCTCGAGCAACGCCAGCCGCCCCTTGAGGCAATAGGTTCGCGATCCCGACACCTGGACGATGCGGCTGAGTTCGGCCCAGTCATTCGCCTCGATCAGCGCGACATGGTCGAGCGGCTCGAACTCGAACTGCGGCAACGCACCCTCGGTGCGAATGACGACATTGCTGTCCTCGTTCGGCCCAACCGGCGCGCCCTCCCACGGAATTCCGGGCAGCTGGAGCATCAATGCTTTCAGCGCCGTTTCCTTTTCGCTTAGCGCCCCTTCCAGTTCGCCTGCCTTTGTACCAGCCGCCTTGGCCTCGGCCCCAAGCGCGGCTTTCTCCTCCGGCGCGGCGTCCTTGAACTTCGCGCTGATCGCGTTGCGGCTGGCGCGCAACGTCTCGATCTCGCCCTTCGCGCCGCGTATCTCCGCATCGAGCGCGAGCAAGGCGTCGAGGTCGATTGCGACCCCCTTGTCGCGGATCGCGCGCTCGACATCGGCGCGGTTCGACTTGATAAAATCCATGCTCAACATAAAGCCGCACTGCGCAAAACCGCTGCCGCTGGCAAGGGGGGGGTTGGCCCATCCCGCCATTCTCGCCTAGCACGGCGCCTCAATTCCACAGGAGATACCATGCCGTCCGGACTGATCGCCTTGCTCGACGATGTCGCGACCATCGCCAAGCTCGCCGCAGCGTCGATCGACGACCTTGGGGCGGCGACCGCCAAGGCGGGGATCAAGGCGGCCGGCGTGGTGATCGACGATACCGCGGTGACTCCGCGCTATGTCGTCGGGCTGGCGCCGCAGCGCGAATTGCCGATCATCGGCAAGATCGCACTTGGCTCGCTGCGCAACAAATTGCTGATCCTGTTGCCGGTGGCGATGCTGCTCACCGCCTTCGCGCCGTGGCTGGTGACCCCGCTGCTGATGCTCGGCGGCGCCTATCTGGCGTTCGAAGCGACCGAAAAAATTACCGAGATATTGCTTCACGATCATCATCATGAGGAAGATCTGGTCGACGCCATGGCCGACCCCGCCGATCTGGAGGCGATGCAGGTCAAGGGCGCGATCCGCACCGACTTCATCCTGTCAGCCGAAATCATGGCGATCGCGCTCGCCAGCCTCGGCGAGATGTCGCTGGCGATGACCGCCGCGGCATTGGTAGCGGTGTCGCTGGCAATCACCGCCGGCGTCTATGGCGTGGTCGCTGTGATCGTTAAGCTCGACGACATCGGCCTCCACCTCGCCGAGCGGCCCAACCGCGCGGTCCGCGCATTCGGCGACGGACTGGTCCACGTCGTCCCCAAGCTGCTGACCGCTTTGTCGGGCATCGGCACCGCTGCAATGCTGTGGGTCGGCGGCGGGATCATCGTCCACGGGCTCGAGGAAATGCACTTCGCCGAGGTCATCCCCCACACATTGCATGACTGGGCAGTGGCCGTGGGTCATCGCGCGGGGGCGCTGGCCGGCTTGGCCGAATGGCTGGTGACCGCGATCGGAGGGGCGGTTGCCGGGCTCGTCGTCGGCGGGATCATCGTCGTCATCGTCCGCCGCTTCATCAAGCATCCCGAAGAATTGATCGTCGACTGACGATGGGCGCGCTGCTGGTCTTCGTCGGCGGCGGATTTGGCGCATTGCTGCGCTACCTCGTTTCGCTTGCCGTCGAGGGGCCGCTCGCGACGCTGGCCATCAATGTCGCGGGCAGCTTCCTGATCGGGTTGTTGGTCGCGGTGCCGGCGGGGAATTTGCGGCTGTTGCTGGCGGTCGGCCTGCTCGGCGGATTCACGACATTTTCTGCCTTCAGCCTCGATGCACTGCGGCTGTGGCAGCGTGGCGACCCTTTGCTTGCCGCAGCCTATGTTGTGGGCAGCGTGCTGCTGTCGCTTGCGGCGGTGGCTGCGGCGGCGTGGACGGTCCGCGCTTAGTCGAAGTGCAGCCGCCGATAGCTTCCGCGAAAGTAAAGCAAAGGGTCGAGCGCGCCATCGAAGCGCGCCTTGAGCACGCGCCCGATCAGCATATGATGATCGCCGCCGTCGTGGATCGCATGCGCCTCGCATTCGAACACCCCGAGCGAACTTTCGAGCAGCGGCGCTCCATATTCGCCCGGCGACCAGTCGTTGGGGCCGAACCGGTCCTCGTGGCGGGTGGCGAAGCGGATGGAGGCGGGCTGCTGCTCGGTCTGCAGCACATTGACCGCAAAATGGCTCGCCCCGATCATCGCCGCCGCGCTCGCCGCGCTCTTGCCGATGCATACCAATAGCAATGGCGGATCGAGGCTGACGCTGGTGAAGCTGTTGGCGGTCAGGCCGACCGGCTGGCCGTCGGCATCGAGGCAGGTCACCACGGTCACCCCGGTCGCGAAACAGCCCAGCGCGTCGCGCAACGTCCGCGGATCGGATCCGGTGCGATATTCGCGGGGGGAAGGCGGCGCGTCGGTCGACATGGTGCCCGCTATAGCGGAGCGGCCAGCGCCTTCAATCCGGCAAGGTCGAGTGATTCAAGCTCGGCCGCCACCTCGTCGAGCGAATCCGATACGAAATAGAGCGGCTGGAAGACATCATTGCGATAGGGCGTGGCGGCGGCATCGCGCAGCGTTAAGCGCGGGCGCGGCACGTCGGCCTCAATCGCGAGATGCGCCTCGCCGAACGAGCTGGCGAGCCCGGCGCCGAGGATTTTGATCTCCCCATTCTCGCGCGCCAGGCCGAATTCGACGCTGTACCAATATAGCCGGGCGATGATGTCCCCATGCCCCGCCGCGATCGCCTCGACCCCCAATTTGCCGATCGCCTGCATCAGCCGCCCGATTGCCGGACTGGCAAGCATCGGCACATGGCCGAAAATGTCATGGAAGCAGTCGGGCTCCTCGAGATAGTCGAGGCTGTCGGCGCCGCGGATGAAATTGCCGATCGGGAAATGACGCTCGCCAAGCATCGCGAAGAAGGCGGCATCGGGGACGATCCCGGCGACCGGAACCAACGTCCAGCCGCTGAGCGGGGTTAGTCGCGCATTGAGCGCGCCAAGCTCAGGGATGCCCGGCGAATCCAGCCCGAGCAGGGGAATGCCGGCGAGGAAGGGCGAGACGATCCGCGTCCCCAGATACGGCACCTGCCTTGCGAACAGCAGGTCCCACACGGCATGTTCCTCGGCGGTGAAATGCGCCCAGTCCTGCGCCACGACATAATCCTGCCAGCTGGCGGGCTGGTCTGTGGCGACGGCGGTGGCTTGGTGCATGATGACATCCTTCGGGCAATAAAAACCCCGCCGAAGCGAGGAGCCAAGGCGGGGCGGCGGGCGGGCCGGAGCGTGGAATGCGCTCAGCCGATCGCCACCGCCTTGATATAATAACGGACGCTCGACAACGCGGCGGCTTGGCGCGGATTGGCGTTCATCGGCTGACCATGATCCGCCTGCGATGAACGGCGGATTGCCCGGTTCACATCGCGTCCTTGGGCTTGATCGGTTTCATCTTGCAAACCCTGCGCGGGAAGGCCGACCCGGCAACATCTTCCAGATGGCACACTTTCTTCATAGTCGGCTCCTCTGCCAGTGGCGCCTCGACCACCGGCGCCGTCGTCGGTGCAATCGCTGCCACACGGGCTTGAGGTGCCGGTACGGATGGTGGCGCGGGCGGCGCAGGTTGCGCGACCGCAGGAGACGCCAGACTCAGGTATACAAGCACACGCAGCATGAAATTCTCCCCCCGGCGAATCGGCTCAGCCAATGCCGCTGATGTCATCAAACGGTAATTGATTGTTCGTGGTTGGCAACAGGATTTTTTTGCAGCGCACCATATTCGCTTTTACGCGCCGCTGCAGCTAGGGGGCGGCGATGTCCGACCGGCACTATGACGCGATCATCATCGGGGCCGGGGCCGCCGGTCTGTATTGCGCGGCGATTGCCGGCCAGCGCGGCCGCCGCGTGCTGCTGGTCGACCATAATGACACACCCGGCGCGAAAATCCTGATCTCGGGCGGGGGGCGGTGCAACTTCACCAACATCGGCGCGACGCACGAGAATTTCATCTCCGCCAACCCGCATTTCGCCAAATCGGCTTTGTCCCGCCACACCCCGGCGGACTTCATCGCTTTGGTCGAAAAGCATGGCATCGCGTGGCACGAAAAGACGCTCGGGCAATTGTTCTGCGACGGCTCGGCGAAACAGATTGTCGCGATGCTGCTCGATGAATGCGCTGCGGGTGGGGTCGACCTGGCGTTCGGCGCGCCCGCGACGGTCGACCACCGCGATGGCCTGTTCCACGCCAACACAGCGACCGCCCCGAGCCTCGTGCTGGCAACCGGCGGCCTGTCGATACCCAAGCTTGGCGCGACCCCCTTCGCGTACGATATTGCCCGCCGCTTCGGCCTCAAGATCGTCGAGCCGCGCCCGGCGTTGGTCCCGCTCACGCTGTCGGGCGACGAGGCTTTGTTCGCCACCCTGTCGGGGGTCGCGACCGAGGTCATCGCCAGCGCGGGCAAGGGCAGCTTTCGCGAGGCGGCGCTGTTTACCCACCGCGGGCTGAGCGGCCCAGCGATCCTCCAAATCTCGTCATACTGGCGCAATGGCGATACGGTCGGGATCGACTTCCTCCCCGATCTCCCCGCCAATTGGCCGCGGACGGCGAAGCTGACCGATCCGCGCAACACGCTCCGCCGCTTGCTCGGCAAGCATCTCCCCGCCCGCCTCGCCGAAACGCTGAGCGAGCAGCTCGCGCTGCCGTCAGACTTCGCCAATACCCCCGATCGCGCGCTCGACGCTGCCGCCGCGCGGCTGGCCGATTGGCGCTTCACCCCCAATGGTAGCGAGGGTTTCGCCAAGGCCGAGGTCACCATTGGCGGGATCAGCACCGCCGAACTGTCGTCGCAGACGATGGCCGCCAGGAAGCTCCCCGGCCTTTATGCGATCGGCGAGGCGGTCGATGTCACCGGATGGCTCGGCGGCTATAATTTCCAATGGGCCTGGTCGAGCGCATTTGCGGCGGCCCATTCGCTCTAACCAAGACGCCGGTATAGCTCAGCGCGCCGGCGTTCCGCTTTCGACGATCGACGACACGTCGCGCTGCAACTTGAGATATGCGGCGCGCTTGCATGCTTCAGCGCCGCAACTGGCGCGCCGGACGACGAACGCACTGCGCGATTGCTCGAGCGCGCTGCGCTTGCGGGCATCGCCATAGCGCCACGACTGGCCGTAAAAGGCCATCACGAACTGGTCGAGCGCGGCAAGATCATTGGTCGTTGCCGGCTTAAACACGATCGTCGCGAGCGTCGCCTTCGGCCGGACGGACGCCGCCTTCACGATCGGCGCGCGCACCGGCTTGATCGGCCTGGGCGCCGGTTGTTCGACCACCGCCGTTGCGACGCGGATTGGTTCGGCGCGCGGTTTCTTAGGGGTCGCCGCACTCGCTTTTGCGTGTTTGGCTTCGACCACCTCGCTTGGCGCCGGCGGTTGCACCGCATCGGCTTGCGCCACGACATCGGGGATCCGGTCAGGCGGCATGGCCGTCGACGATCGCAAGAACATTACCCCGACCGCCGCCAGCCCGATCGCCCCAATTGTCACTAGCCCAGCCGAAAGCCGAAGCCTCGGCGCGTCGGCAACCGCCGCCGCCTCCTCCCGCTCGCGCCGTCGGCCCCAGTCATATTCTTCCCGGCTGTCGAAATCGCCCAGCACCTTATACGCCGCGACGATCGACTGGGTCCGCTCGGACGCCGCCGGGCTCGGGTTACGATCGGGATGAAACTCGCGCATCAGCGCCAGGTAGGCCGCCCGGATCGTCGAAGGCTGGGCGGTCGGCGCAACGCCTAAAATCGCATAATGATCGGCGCTCATCCCTCCGCCAGTCGGTCGATCGCCTTGGCCAGCGCGACATCGCGGCTGGTCGCTCCGCCCGAGTCATGGCTGGTCAGCCGGAAGTCGACCTTGTTCCAGCGACTGGTGAATTCGGGATGGTGATCGACCTTCTCGGCATGAATCGCGACCCGCGCCAGGAATCCGAACGCCGCCGAAAAATCGGCAAACGCAAAGCCGCGCTCGATCGCCTTGCCATCGGCGCTCGCCGCCCAACCGTCCGGAATCTCCATCGCCACTGTGTAGCATCACGCCGCCAACCTTGAAAACCACGCTCCACCGGCGCAAGTGGGCGCCAAGCCAAGGAGTTACCCATGTCCACTATTGCCCCGCCCAAGCCGTCGATCGAACTCGGCCCGCTCGGCCTCGAGAACCCAATGAGCACCGACGGCTTTGAATTCGTCGAATATGCCGCGCCCGATCCTGAATTGCTGCGCGCCTTGTTCACCAAGATGGGCTTTCCGGCGGTCGCCAAGCACAAGCGCAAGGACGTCACGCTCCACCGCCAGGGCGACATCAACTTCATCATCAATGCCGAGCCGGGCAGCTTTGAGGCGCAATTCGCGGTCGATCATGGGCCGTGCGCCTGCGCGATGGCGTTCCGGGTCAAGGATGCCAAGGCGGCGCACCAGCGCGCGCTCTCGCTCGGCGCGATCAATGCGCTGACGGATATACAGGCCGGCGAACTGCCGATCCCGGCGATCGAGGGGATCGGTGGCTCGCGGCTCTATTTTATCGATCAATATGGCGGCGGTGACGGCAATGGCGGGTCGATCTACGACACCGATTTTGCCTTTTTCGATGGCTGGCAGGAAACGATGCAGGCTGCGGATTCGCGGCTTACTTACCTCGATCACCTGACCCACAACGTGAATCGCGGCAACATGGCGACTTGGGCCGAATTTTACGAGAAGCTCTTCAACTTCCGCGAAATTCGCTATTTTGATATCGAGGGCAAGGTCAGCGGCCTGTTCTCCAAAGCGATGACCTCGCCCTGCGGCAAGATCCGCATTCCGCTCAACGAGAGCCAGGACGACAAGAGCCAGATCGAGGAATACCTCCGCGAATATAAGGGCGAGGGGATCCAGCATATCGCGCTTGGGTCGGACGATATTTACAACGCGGTCGACATCCTCGCCGCGCGCGGCATTCCGTTCCAGGACACGCCCGACACTTATTATGAACTGCTCGATGAGCGAATCGAGGGCCATGAGGAATCGATCCCCGAGCTCGAAAAACGCAACATCCTGATGGATGGCGCACCGACCGAGGGGCAGGGGCTGTTGCTGCAGATTTTCACCCAGAACGTGATCGGCCCAATCTTCTTCGAAATCATCCAGCGCAAGGGCAATGAAGGCTTTGGCGAGGGCAATTTCAAAGCTTTGTTCGAAAGCATCGAACTTGACCAGATTCGCCGGGGCGTGATCTAACTCCTCCCCGAGATCGCTCGGGAGAGGGACCATTTCTCGAACATGAAATGGTGAAAGGGTAACGGAGTAATTTTAGGAATTCGATGACCGACGCCTATATCTGCGACGCTATCCGCACTCCGATCGGTCGCTACGGCGGGGCGCTCTCGTCGATCCGCGCCGACGATCTTGCCGCCATCCCGATCCGCGCGCTGATCGACCGCAATCCCGGAGTCGACTGGGGCGCGCTCGACGATGTAATCTTCGGCTGCGCCAATCAGGCGGGGGAGGATAATCGCAACCTCGCGCGCATGGCCGGGCTGCTTGCGGGCCTGCCCGACAGCAGCGGCGGGGTGACGCTCAATCGCCTGTGCGGGTCGGGGCTCGATGCGGTGGGACAAGCGGCGCGCGCGATCCGGGGCGGCGATGCCGACCTCATCATCGCTGGCGGCAGCGAAAGCATGAGCCGCGCGCCGTTCGTGCTGCCCAAGGCGCAATCGGCGTTTGACCGCAATGCCGAGATTTACGACACCACCATCGGCTGGCGGTTCGTCAATCCCAAGATGCGCGAGGCTTATGGCGACGACACCATGCCGAGCACGGCGGAAAATGTCGCCGACGATTTCCACATCAGCCGCGAAGACCAGGACGCGTTCGCCATGCGCAGCCAACAGAAGACCGCCGCCGCGCAAGCGTCCGGGCGGCTGGCGGCGGAGATCGTCGCGGTCGCCATTCCCCAGCGCAAGGGCGATCCCGTCATGGTCACGGCCGACGAACATCCGCGCCTGACCAGTCTCGACAAGCTCGCCGCATTGAAGCCGATTGTGCGCCAAGACGGCACGGTAACGGCAGGCAACGCGTCGGGGGTCAACGACGGCGCGGCGGCGTTGATCATCGCGTCGGAGGACGCCGCCAAGCGCCACGGCCTTAACCCGCGCGCCCGCATCCTTGGCACTGCGGTCGCCGGGGTTCCGCCTCGCATCATGGGTATCGGTCCAGCCCCCGCTTCGGCCAAATTGCTCGACCGGCTTGGGCTGCACATCGACCAGATCGACGTCATCGAACTCAACGAAGCCTTCGCCGCACAGGGGCTGGCGGTACTTCGCCAGCTCGGGATTGCCGATGATTCGGCGCATGTGAACCCCAACGGCGGGGCGATCGCGCTCGGCCATCCGCTCGGCATGTCGGGTGCGCGCCTGGCGCTGACCGCGACCGAGGAATTGCAGCGGGGTGGCGGCAAGCTGGCGCTGTGCACGATGTGCATCGGCGTCGGGCAGGGCATCGCGATGGTGCTGGAACGCGTGTGACCGCGATCTGGGATGTTCTTGCCGCGGTGATGGACCCGGAAATCCCGGTCATCTCGATCACCGACCTCGGCATCGTCCGCGACGTGTCTCCGGAACGCGTGCTGATCACCCCGACTTACTCGGGCTGCCCGGCGAGCCATGCGATCGAGCAGCTCATCCGCAACGCGCTGGATTCAAACGATTTTTGCGACGTTGCGATCGAAACCACCTTGTCGCCGCCGTGGACTACCGACTGGATAAGCGAGTCTGGCAAGGCCGCTTTGCTCGCCTACGGAATCGCCCCGCCAACCACCGATCGCACCGCGCCCTGCCCGCAATGCGGCTCGACCGAAACCGTCGAAGTCAGCCGCTTCGGCTCAACCCCGTGCAAGGCGCAGTGGCGCTGCACCGCGTGCCTGGAACCGTTCGACCGCTTCAAATGCCACTAACTACACTGACCGCGGTGGAGCAATTTATGGTCGGCGAGCACTAGAGCGACCATCGCCTCGACCACTGGCGCACCCCTGATCCCGACGCACGGGTCGTGCCGCCCGCCGATCCCGATGCTCGACGTTGGCTTGAAGCCTACCCGCACCACGATCGGCTGGCCGCTCGAAATCCCCCCGTCGATGCCGCTTGTCGCCATTGCCTCGCGGCTCGCGCTGCCCGCCATTACCGTCGTCCCGAACCCCTCGCCAATCTCGACCGCCTTGACCGCATTGATCCCCATGCAGGCCGCCGCGAGTTCGGCGTCGAGCTTGGCATAGACCGGCGCGCCCCATCCCGCGGGGACGCCGGTGGCAACGCATTCGACCAGCGCGCCAAGGCTGTCGCCATCCGCCTTCGCCGCGCCGAGCATCGCGTCCCACCGCGCCGGATCGGCCTCGCCACCGATTGCGGTCACCGTCGCCACAATCCACGCCGCGCCGCGTACGCGCCATCGTTCGCCATCCTGCTCGACCACCGCCCCGAACGCCTCGACAGCGCGCATCGTGCGCATCACATCCTCGGCAATGTTCAAATTGCTGATGATGCTCTCGCCTTCGGCCATCGCCGCGAGGGTCAAGGCGCGGTGCGAGCAGCTCTTGTCGCCGGGGATCGCGGCGCTGCCCGACAAGGCATTGCCCGGCCGGGCGGTCAAAGCGGTCATCCGCCCGCCCTGACCCATGTCCGCGCAGAACAAAATTCGCTGCCTTTTCACGAATCGCCCGTTACATGCCCTTCATGGCTGACAAATCCACTGCGTTCCTGATGTTCGGTGCGACCGGCGATCTTGCCCGCCGAATGTTGCTCCCCTCGCTCTACGGGCTCGATTCGGACGGCTTGCTCGCGCCCGATCTCAATATCGTCGGCACCGCCCGGTCCGATCTCGACGCCGACGGTTTTCGCACCCTCGCCCGCCAGGCGCTCGAGGAGCATTTGCCTGACGGCGTGTTCGAGGAGGAAGTCGCGGCGCGGTTCCTCGCCCGGCTCGATTATGTAACGCTCGACATCAACGACGAGCAAAGCTTCGCCCGGCTGGCCAAGGCGGTCGGCGACAAGGAGCCGCGCCTCGCGATCTTCCTGTCGACCGCGCCAAGCCTGTTCGAGCCGGTGATCGCCGGGCTCGAATCGGTCGGGCTGGCGTCGAGCAACGTCCGCCTCGCGCTTGAAAAGCCGCTCGGCTCCGATCTCGCGTCGAGCAAGGAGATCAATGACGCGGTCGCCGCGCGCTTTGCCGAATCGCAGATTTTTCGGGTCGATCATTATCTCGGCAAGGAACCGGTGCAGAATCTGCTCGCGCTCAGGTTCGCCAATCTGTTGTTCGAGCCATTGTGGAACAACGCCCATATCGACCACGTCCAGATCACCGTTGCCGAAGCGGTCGGGCTGGAAGGTCGGGTCGATTATTACGAGGGCGCGGGCGCGCTTCGCGACATGGTCCAGAACCACATGCTGCAATTGCTCGCCTTGGTGGCGATGGAGCCGCCGACCGATTTCGACCCGACCGCGGTGCGCGACGAGAAGGTCAAGGTGCTCCGCGCGCTCCATCCGATCACCGCCGCCACGGTCGCCAATGACAGCGTCACCGGCCAATATGGGGCCGGGGTGATCGATGGCACCGCAGTCCCCGGCTATGACGGCGAGCTTGGCCGCGACAGCCAGACCGAGACGTTCGTCGCGATCCGCGCCGAGATCGACAATTGGCGTTGGCACGGAGTCCCGTTCTACCTTCGCACCGGCAAACGGCTGGCGGCGCGGCGGAGCGAGATCTTCATCCAGTTCAAAGCCATCCCCTTCTCGATCTTCGCCGCGGGCGGGGCCAAGACCTTGTCCAATAAATTGATCATCTCGCTCCAGCCGGAGGAGACGATCGGGCTGGCGATGATGGCCAAGACCCCGGGGCTCGACCGCAAGGGCATTCGACTGCGCGAAATCCCGCTCGACCTCGGCCGCAACGATGCCTTCGCCGATCACCGCCGGCGGATCGCCTATGAACGGCTGTTGCTCGATTTGATCGAGGGTAATCCGACGTTGTTCGTCCGGCGCGACGAGGTCGAGGCGCAGTGGCAGTGGATCGACGGCATTCGTGCGGCACTGGCCGAGGCCAAGATAGAGCCACAGCCCTACGCCGCGGGCACGCGCGGGCCAGCCGCGGCGACCGACTTCGCCAAGCGCCACGGATTTACCTGGCACGACTAAGCTCGCGGCGGTTTGCATTTTCGCCGCCGGGGCAGCATTGCCGCGCGCAGGGTTCATTGGGCGCTCGCCCCACTTGCAGGTGTCGCTATGTGTGGAATAGCCGGCTGGTACCGGCGCCAGGACCGGCCCGTCGACAAAGCGACGATGGACCGCCAGGCGGCGCGCCTGGTCCACCGTGGGCCCGACGATGTCGGAACGTTGGTCGACGGCGATTTCGGGTTCGCGATGCGGCGGCTGAGCATCATCGACGTGGCGCATGGCCACCAGCCGATCGCCGATCCAAGCGGGCGCTATTCGATCGTCTGCAATGGTGAGATCGTCAATCATGAGGAGCTTCGCCGCTATCTCGCGGGCAATTACGAATTCTCCACCCGAAGCGATGTCGAAACATTGCTCGCGGCGTATCTGGCCTGGGGCGATGACGCCTGGCTCAAGCTCGAGGGCATGTATGCCGCCGCGATCTGGGACCGCAAGACGCGCGTCCTGACGCTCGCCCGCGACCCGCTGGGAATCAAACCCTTGTTCATCAGCGAGCAGGACGGCGGGATCGCCTTCGGATCGGAAATCCCCGCGCTCCGCGAAGTGCCGGGCTATCGCTTCGACATCGATTTGGGCGGAGTCGATGATTATTTCACCTTCGGCCACGTGCTCCCGCCGCGCTCGATGTTCCGCCAGGTGCGCTCACTCAAGCCCGGCCATCGGCTGACGATCGGGGCGAACGGAGAGGCAGCGACGACGCAATTCTGGGTGCCGGACACGACGGTCAATCACGATTTGTCCGAGCAGGAGTGGATCGAGCAGACCCGCGCGCAATTGCTCGACACGGTCGACAAGCATTTGCTCGCCGACGTCCCGGTCGGCGCGTTCCTGTCGGGCGGGCTCGACGGATCGGCGATCGCTGCGGCGATGGTCCGCAACACGTCGCAGAAACTGACGATGTTCACCGCCGGCTTTCCCGGTTCGCCGCTCGACGAGAGCGCCCAAGCTGCGCAAACCGCCGCGCATCTCGGCTGCGACCATGTCATCCTGCCGCTTCAGGTCGGGGCGGCGGCGGATATATTGCCCGCGGTCCAGGCCAGCTTCGACGAGCCATCGGCGGCCAATTCGGCAGTGCCTCTGTGGTGCCTGTCGAAGGCGGCCAAGCAGCATGTCGATGTCGTGCTGTGCGGCGAGGGCAGCGACGAATTGTTCCTCGGCTACAACCGCCACCGCTGGGCCGAGCGGATGCGCCGCGCCAAACCGTGGGTCGAGCGAATGGGCAATGGCGCGATCGATCGCCTGCCCGTCACGGGCAATCGCCAGCTCAATTATTTGCGCGATCATCTGGTCCGGTTCCGTGACGGGGCGCGGCTGGCGAACGGCTATGAACGTTTCTTCCACGCGGTGACGATCTCCTCGCCCGCGCTTCGGCGGCGGCTCTATGGCGAGAAATTGCATGACCGCCGCCCCGACGAGATGAACGCCGCTTTGCTTGCCGAGCGCGAATTCCCCGACCGCGACCATCATGCCGACGAGCTCGATCAATTCGCGATGGGCGACCTGCTGGTACACTTGCCCGCGTCATTGCTCCAGCGGCTCGACCGCGCGTCGATGGCGCATTCGCTTGAAGCGCGCGTGCCGTATCTGTCGCACCGCTTCGTCGACTGGGCGCTGACCATGCCGCGGTCGATGAAGCTGCGCGGCAAAGTCGGCAAATATGCGCTTCGCCAGGCGGTCGCGCCATGGCTTCCGCCGGGGGTCGGAAAGGGGGCGAAGAAGGGCTTCCAGATGCCGCTCGCCGACTGGTTCGCAGGCGGGCTCAACGATTTCGCGCGCGACGCGTGGTTCGGGTCGGGCGCCGGCGATCAGGGTTTCCTCGACCGCGCGGCGGTGACGGAAATGTTCGACGATCATCGTTCGGGCAAGGCGAACCACGGCCGGATGCTTTATGCGCTGGCGATGTTCGGCTGCTGGTGGACCGACCAGAAACAGTTTGCCGCATGACCTCGACCGAAACCCTGGTGTGGATCATGTTCGGCAACCGCCATGGCGACAATAACCAGCTCGAGGCGATCGCTCGGGCGCTCGGCTGGCGCTATGAAATTAAGCATTTGCGCTACAATCAGTGGCGGCGAATCCGGTTCCTGCGCGGGGCGACCTTGCTGTCGCTGACCCGCGCCGCGCGGCGGCAAATCACCGGCCCGTGGCCCGACCTGGTGATCGGCGCTGGCTATGGCAGCGTCCCGGTCGCGCGGTTCATTCGCAAGCAGAATGGCGGCCGCACGCGGATCGTCCAGCTCGGCAATCCGCGCACCTCGATCGACGATATCGACCTGTTGATCACCACCCCGCAATATGGCCGCGCGCCGCGCGCCAATGTCCTGCCGCTGGCGTTTCCGGTCGGCGATCCGGCGCGGCATGTCGATCCGACGGCGGAGGAAATAAAGTGGGTCGCGGGGATCGCCAAGCCGATCCGGCTGATCGCGGTGGGGGGCGCGACCCGCAACTGGATCATCGACCGCGACCAGCTTCGAACGGCGATCGACACCATCGCGTCGAAGCAAGGCTCGACCATCATCGCCACCAGCGCGCGCACCGGCCAGCCGCTGACTGAATGGCTGCGACCGTTCGGGGCGCGCGATGGCGTCTATCTGGTCGAGGACTTTCCGCGGTTTGCGGCGCTGCTGGCGGCGGCGGATGAGTTTGCGGTGACGGCCGACAGTGTCTCGATGGTGGCCGAGGCGGTGCTGACCGGGCGGCCGATTGGAATCATCCCGATCCGCAAATCATGGCGCGGCAAATTGTCCTACGGGCTGAGTGACCTCGGGCTCAAGCCGCGCACGCGGATCGACCTGACCAAATTCTGGCGATTGCTCGACGAGCGCGGGATCGGCGGGACGGTCGATCAGCCGAAAGTCAGCGCTGCGGTCGATAGCGCGACGCAAGTCGTGGCCGCGATCCGCTCGGTGATGGGCATGCGCCCTTAGTCGGTCTTGGCTTTCAATATCTGGCTGGTCGAAAGCATGAACTGCAACGTGATCGCCAGCGATGCGCCGATCGCCGCATAAGCCGCGCCCGCCGCGCCGAGCTTGGGCAGCAGCAGGGCGAGCAACGCCATGTAGACCGCCGCTCCGATCAAGCGCGACCGAAGCACGCGACCAGCGCGACCGGTGGCGTTGTGATACGGCTCGAGCGCGAAGCCGGCGAGGTCGATCGCCGCCGAAATGCCGAGCAGGAAGAGGAAGCCCGAGGCGAACATGAATTGCTTGCCCGCGACCAGCCGCAGCAGCGCCTCGCCGCCAAATGCCAGTCCCGCCACCATCACCAGCCCGAGCGCCGACGCCACCAGGGTGAATCGCCACAGCAATACTTTCAATGTGGCATGGCTGCCGCCCGCCGACAATTTCGCCAGCTCGGGGTAGAGCGCGCGGGTTACGGTTTCGATTGGTTTGCCGACGCCCTTGGCGAGGCGGCTGGCGATGCGGAAGCCACCGGCTTCGGCAGGGCCGGCGACCGCGCCGACCGCGAGTGTCCCGACCTGCATCCAGAACAGGCTCAGCGAATTGGAGATGTTGGTCAGCAGCATATAGCGCCACAGCCGCGGATTTTCGGCGATGCTCTGGCGATAGGATTCACGCCCGAAGCTCATCCGCGACCCGTGGATCATCACCGCCGCCACCCATTGCGACACTAATTGCCCAACCGCCGCCCCCGCCCAGATGCCCAGGAAGGCAATCACCCCGCCGCCGGTGAGCCAGGCGATCACCGCCCCGACCAGCCGGATCGTCGGCCCCACCGCATCGGTGATCGCCAGCAAATCGAACCGGTCGAACAGTCGCAATATCCCCGACGGCGTCCCCCCCGTCGACAGCAATAGGATTACCCCGAACGCCTCCGCCATATACTGCTCGGACTGCGACCAGTTCAGCCACGGCGCGACCAACGGCACCGCGATGATGGCGAGGATCGACCCGACCACCGCCGACACTACGTCGAGCGAGGCGGTAAAGCCGAACAATCGCCGAAGCGCGTCGGGACTTTCCTTGTCGAGGTGGAGCGCGCCGAACCGGATGACTCCCTTCCACGACTGGAACTGGACGAGATTGGCGACCAGCTGCCCATAGGCCAGCACCATCGCGAACAGCCCGAATTTGATCGGCCCCATCGTGCGCGCCGCAAGCGCCAGATAGACGATGCTGAGCAGCCCGGTGAACCCGCGCGAACCGGCCAGCCACCCGACATTCTTTGCAATTCGCGCGATCAGCGGCTTATCGACGGTGGCGCCAGCGGAGCGAAAGGGAGCGGAAGGGGAAATGGCGTCAGACCTTGCAACCGGCACCGAGCGGATGGCGCGTGGAGTAGATGCTCCCATTGCGCCCGACAAGTCTGCGGCGCGGGTGTGGGCGCTGCTCGGGCCGCGTCGCGGCGACAATAACCAGGTGCTTGCGTTGGCCGAGGCGCTGGGGCTGACGTTCGAGGTGAAGCAGCTGGCCTATAATAATTGGCGGCATTTGCGGCCGGGGTTGCTTGGCGAGCGGCTGCTGAGCCTGACGGCACAATCACGGCGCGTGATCGACGGGCCGCCGCCCGAGCTCGTTATTTCGACTGGAATTCGGGCGGTCCCCGTCGCGCGCGCCATTCGTCGGCGGTCGCAGGGGCGGACGAAACTCGTCCACCTCGGCGCCCCGCGCGTGACTGTGGCGCATTTCGACCTAGTCGTCCCGACGCCCGAATATGATGTCGAAGATGCGCCTAACGTCGTTCGCATACCCGTCGCGCTGACCAGGGCGGATCACCCACAGCAAGATGGTGAGCCGACCACATTGATCTCGATCGGCGGCGATACCTTATACTGGCGGCTCCATCCCCGGGACGTGCTCGATCAGCTCGACCGCCTTGGCGACTCCATGATCGTCGCGCTTAGCGCCCGCACTGGCCCTGACCTGGCGCGTATGCTTCGCGACCGAAGCTTCCGCTTGATCGAGGCCGATGACGGCGCGGGCTATCGCCGGGCATTGCTTTGCGCCGAGCGGATCTTCGTCACGGCCGACAGCGTGGCGATGATCTCCGATGCAGTCGCGCGCGGCAGGTTCGCGGGAATGATCCCGCTCCGCCCCTCGGCGCTCGGGCGAGTAATGATGGCGCTCAACGACGCGCTTCGTCCCGGTCGGCGGCTTCGCCCGCGCGACATGCGATTTTTCTGGAAAGCGCTTGGCGACTCGCCAGCCGGGCAGCCGATCGACCCAAAATCTCGGATCCGCGACCTGGTGCTGAAGCTGTTGCAATGAAGCCGCGACATCTTCTGTTCAGTTGGCTTATCTTTATCCGCAATCAGACAATTTTAAAGTTGGAGTTGAACCGTGCTGAGCATCCTGTTGGCGCTGGCCACCGCTAGCGCGCCGCTGTCGATCGAGGTCGATAATGTCCGCAACGCCAAGGGCATTGTGCATGTCGACATCTGCCCCAAGGACCGTTTCCTCGGCGAAAGCTGCCCTTATTCGGGCGATGCACCGGCCCGCCCGGGGACCGTCATCGTCGTCGTCAACAATGTCCCCGCCGGCGATTATGCCGCGCAGGCGTTCCACGACGAAAATCGTAACCACGACATCGACCAGGGTCTGTTTGGAATTCCCAAGGAAGGCGTCGGTTTCTCCCGCAACGCGCGAATATTGTTCAGCCCGCCCAAATGGACCGACGCCGTCTTCACGCACTCGGGGCGGCCGGAGATGATCCGCTTAGCGTTGCGTTACTGGACCGGGGCGAAGGGGCCGCCGACCGCGCGGCGATAAGGCCTCAGCGCCCCTTGGCGGCCAATTGCTCGAGATGCGCGATCAATGCCCGGGCGCCGCCCGAAGCCAAGGTCGCCGCGAAATCCGACCGACGCGTGGCGAGTTGGCTGATCGAATTCTTGTAATAGACGTCGATGATCTTCCACCCCCCGCCACTCTGGCGAAGCCGGTAGGCGAGCGGAACCGTATCGCGGCCCGACGTCAGCGTGGTGCGCACCAATTTGTCGCCGCCGCGAACCTGGACCTGCGGCGAGACGGCGAACTTCTCGTTCGAATAATCGTCGAAATTGCGGGCATAGCTGCTGATCGTCATCGACCGGAACGCCGCCACCAATGCCGCCTGGTCGCGCGGCGCGATGCTAGTCCAGGTCGGGCCGACCGACAATCTGGTCATCAGCGGGATGTCGAACACCCGATCGATCACCGGGGCGATGGAGCGCGAGCGGCCGGGCATCCCTGCCGACTTGCCCGAGCGCATGATTGCCAGCAGGCCATCGTCGAGCGTCTGCACGGTGGCGATCGCGGGATCGGCGGGCTGCGCTGGCGCGATCGCACTCAGCGATCCGGCGATCAAGGCAATGGTAAGTCGTTTCAGCATCTTGCACCCATATCCATCAAATGATCGGCTCAGCTAGCGTCCATACCATGTCGGCGCGGTGAACGCTCGGTTTCGCTGGCAATTCGCTTGGCCTTCTGACAGGTAGTGGCGCTTCATTACCCATGGCCCGGCCGCGATTTGCCGCCGCGCGAGGAGTATCGATTGTGACCCTGCCTCTCTCCGTCCTCGCTCGAATCGGTGGCTACACGCTGAAGAAGCACATGTCGGGCGGCAAATATCCGCTGGTGCTGATGCTCGAGCCGTTGCTGCGCTGCAACCTCGCCTGCCCCGGTTGCGGCAAGATCGATTATCCCGACGCGATCCTCAACCAACGGCTGAGCTTCGACCAGTGCATGGACGCGATCGACGAATGCGGTGCGCCCGCGGTCTCGATCGCCGGCGGCGAACCCCTGCTTCACCGCGACATGCCAAAGATCGTGCAGGGCTATATCGCGAAGAAGAAGTTCGTTATCCTGTGCACCAACGCGTTGCTGCTCAAGAAGAAGATCGGCGATTACCAGCCGTCGCCCTTCTTCACCTGGTCAATCCATCTCGATGGCGACAAGGGGATGCACGACCATGCGGTCGATCAGGATGGCACCTACGAGGTCGCGATCGAGGCGATCGAGTTGGCCAAGGCCAAGGGTTTCCGGGTCCAGGTCAATTGCACCGTGTTCGACGGCGCTTCGTCCGACCGGCTTGCGGGCTTCTTCGACGAGATGGAAAAGCGCGGCGTCGAGATCACCATCTCGCCCGGCTACGCCTATGAACGCGCCGCCGACCAGGAGCATTTTTTCAACCGCGAGCGGACCCGCAATTTCTTTCGCGACGTATTCCGCAAGGGTGATGGCGGCAAGGCGTGGACCTTTACCAACTCGCCCTTGTTCCTCGATTTCCTGGCCGGCAACCAGACGTATGAATGCACCCCGTGGTCAATGCCGCTGCGCACCGTCTTCGGCTGGCAGAAGCCGTGCTATCTCGTCGGCGAAGGCTATGTGGAGACCTTCGCCGAGCTGATGGAGGGCACCGACTGGGACCAGTATGGCGTCGGCAAATATGCCAAATGTTCGGACTGCATGGTCCATTGCGGGTTCGAGGGCACCGCCGCGACCGATTCGATTCGCCACCCGCTCAAGATGTTTTCAATCGGCCGCAAGGGCATTCGCACTGACGGCCCGATGGCGCCCGACATCGACCTGTCGAACGCGCGGCCCGCGGCCGACGTGCATATCACCCATGTCGAACAGGAACTGGCGAAAATCAGGGCAGAGAACCCAGCGGGGGCCAAGCAGGTTCAGCGGGTCGCTTAATCCGTTCCTGAAACAGCATTGTCCTGCCCTGGTCCCCCCAAATAACCCGGAACGATTCCAGGTAAATCCTCCCGTCAGGCGTTCAACCTAGCGCCATTCGCGGCCCGATCCTGACCGCGCCGCGCTTCAATTCGCCCATCGCCCTCGCGAAGCCGGCCGTGGTGCGCGCGATGTCCGCGACCTGACCCGGCCGCGCGGCAATCGAGCGGAGCATCGCCTTGCCGTCGACACCGCCATCGGGCCGCATCGAGACGGTGATCGCGTGGGGCAGCAGGTGGCGCGCGCCGTCGGACACGCACCGCGCGATCGCGAACGGCAAGCCGCGCTCAGCGGCGACCGCGCCCGCGACATGGCTCTCCATATCGACCGCGAGCGCATTGTGGCATTCACCAAGCGCGAGCTTCTCCGCGACGGTATCGATCATCCGCCCGTCGGCGAAATAGCCGCCCATCCGCGCACCGGGCAGCTTGGCCAACAACGCCGCCGCCCAATCGGGATCGCACTCCAGATCGATCGCACCCGACAGTCGGTCGCCGACCACCCAGTCGCCGATCTTCAACCCGTCGGCGAGCGCGCCGCTCATGCCAAAGCTGACGATCCCCGCCGCCCCTGCCGCCGCTAGCTCGATCTGGGCGCGCAACCCGACCGGATCGCCCCCGCCCGCGACCACGACGATGCCCGACTGGCGCAAGGTCGCGACCTCCCGGTTGAATCCGGTGGCGACGACGACGTGGCTCACATTCCCCACGCGACACTCCGGTTGTTCGATCGGTTCAAATTCCGGTAACGCGCCAGCGCCCACAGCGGGAAGTAAGCGCGATAGCCGTGGTAACGCAGGTAGAATACGCGCGGGAAGCCGCCGCCGGTGTAGCAATCCTCGGCCCAGCGCCCGTCGACGGCCTGGTTGGCGACCAGCCAAGCGATCCCGCGCTCAACCGCATCCGAGCCCGCCTCGCCGACCGCCATCAGGCCGAGCACCGCCCAAGCGGTTTGCGATGCCGCCGATGGCGCAGCGACATAGGCTGCTCGGTCGAGCACATAGCTGTCGCAGCTCTCGCCCCAGCCGCCGTCGGCGTTCTGGACTCCCTCAAGCCACGCTACCGCCTTCACGATCGCGGGGTCCGACCGATCGAGCCCGATCCGCCCTAGCGCGCACAGCACCGACCAGGTGCCGTATACGTAATTGACGCCCCAGCGGCCGAACCAGCTGCCGTCCGCTTCCTGCGCTTGCCTGAGCCATTTCACCGCAGCATCGACCCGCGCCGTCCCGATCGGCTGACCGAGTTGGGCGAGCATCGACAGGCAGCGCGCACCGACATCTGCGGTCGGCGGATCGAGCAATGCGCCATGGTCGGCAAACGGGAGGTTGTTGAGATAATGCTTGTCATTGTCGGCATCGAACGCGCCCCAGCCACCGTCGCGGCACTGCATTCCCTCGACCCATTCCAGCGCTCGTCTGACCGGTTCGGCGAAGGCCGGGCCATCTGCGCGATCCATCGCCATGACCACGACGGCGGTGTCGTCGAGGTCGGGATAATAAGCGTTTTCATACTGGAACGCCCAGCCGCCGGGGCGAAGGCCGGGGCGCTGGTCGGCCCAGTCGCCGACGACATCGAGCACCTGGCGCTGGCGCAGCCAGTCGAGCGACTGTCCCGCTCGTCGCTTCGCATGCTCGCCGCCGACTTCGAGCATCGCGTGCGCGGCGAGCGCGGTGTCCCACACCGGCGAAACGCACGGCTGGCAGTAGATTTCGTCGTCGGTGATCACCAGCAGCTTGTCGATTGCGGCCCGGGCAGTGGCGCGGGCGGGGTCATCGGGTGGGTAGCCGAGCGCGTCGAGCATCATCACCGCATTGGCCATCGCCGGATAGATCGCTCCCAGCCCGTCCTCGCCGTTGAGCCGCTCGATCACCCAGTTGCGACAGTGATCAATCGCGCGGCGCCGAATCGCCTTGGGCCACAGGCCGGTACTTCGTCTGAGGATCGCGTCGAGCAGGTTGAACCCCCTGCGCCAGTGCCACTGCACCGCCTCCGCCTCGCTGCCCAGCCGAGCAGGCTTGCCGCTGAACAATTCGTCGATCATCACTTGCCTGGGATTGCGCGCGCGCGGCCGCAATGCGCACAGCACCAGCAGCGGGACGATCACGGTCCTCGCCCAGTAGGACACTTTGCTCAGATGAACCGGGAACCAGCGCGGCGCGAGGATCAGCTCGGGCGGGATATTGGGCACCGCTTTCCATGATCCGGCACCGAATAACGCCAGCTGGATGCGGGTGAAAACGTTGCCGGCCTCCGCCCCGCCGGCGCGCAGGATCGCGGCCCGCGCCCGCGCCATATGCGCGGCCTCGGGCGAATCGCCGATCATCTTGAGCGCATAATAAGCCTTGATCGTTGCGCTGAGGTTGAACGCGCCGCCGTGATAGAGCGGCCAACCGTGATGCGCCGCCGACTGCCGATTGCGTAGGTAGGTCGCGATCTTCGCTTCTAGGCCCGCGTCGACCGGTTCGCCGAGATAATGGCGGAGGAGGACATATTCGGCCGGAATCGTCGCATCGGCCTCTAGCTCGAAGCGCCAGTGGCCGTCATCCTGCTGCTCGCCCGCAAGCACATCATAGGCCCGGTCGATGGCCGCACCGATGCGATCGGGCGGCGGATCGCGTTCGGGCTTCGGGTCGGCGGCGGCGGTCATCGCGACTTTAATAGCGAACCGTTTGGCCGACCGCCAATTGCGCGGCATTGTCGCCCGACCGAAGCGCGCCTTCGATCGTCGCGGGCATATTGGTCTGCACCCAGTCGCCGGCCAGGAACAGATTGCTCCACGCCGTGTTCGCACCGGGCCGCAGCGCATTTTGCCCGGGCGTCGCGGCGAAGGTGGCGCGGCGTTCCTTGACGATCTGCCACTTGGGCATCGGGTCAGTGATGCCGTAAGCGCGCTGGATATCGTTCCAGAAAATCGCCGCCAGCTCGGCCCGTTCGCGGTCTAGCAGGGTGTCGGCGGCGCTGACGGTGACCGAGATGCGGTCGGGATAGACGAACAGCCATTCGGCGGTGCCCCCGACCAGTCCGAGCATCTTGGGGACGGCGAGCGGCCGGGTGAACGCGAAGTGGGCGTTGACGATCGAATGATGCTCGGTCGGTGCGGACAGGCCGGGGACGAGCGATAACGCGACCCACGGCGGGACCGCGAGGATCACCGCCTCATTGCCGCCGATCTCCTGCCACCCGTCGCTCCATTCGAGCGCAGCGACACGGTCGCCTACATATTTGATCGAGCGCAAGCGACGCCCCGAGGTCGCGGCCGTTCCGCGGTCTGCCAACCATGCCAAGGCGGGCTCGATGAAGCTCGCCGATAGCGAAACCGTCGCGATCAATGGCCTCGTCGCGCGTCCCCCGCGGGCCAGTGTTTCGCGGACGACATTGCCCGCGAGCGCCAACGATGCTTCCTCGGGCGCGGTGTTGAGCACGGCGCGGAATACCGGGTCGAACAGGTTGCGCCACAGTACGCCGTGGGGCTCGATCACCTCGTCGATTCGTCGCTCGCGGCGGTTGAGCAAGCGAATCAGCGCGAGATAATCCCGCGCTTTGGTGCCGGGAACGCGGCGTCGGCGCGACAGAATCCACCACGGCACGCGCCCGTCGTTGACCGCCAGCGTCCAGCGCCGGCCGTCGGCCAGATCGACGAATGCGAACTCGGCGTGATCGGGGCCGCTGAGCGGCGACACCGCGCCGATCGTCCCGAGAAAGCGCTCGACCGCCACATTGCCGGCCAAGACAAGGTGGTTGCCATTGTCGATCGTCAGCCCGAGCATTGGATCGTCGTAGGAGCGGCAGCGACCGCCGAACTGCGCCGCACTGTCGCTCAGCGCGACGGCGACCCCCGCCGCGCGCAAGCTGACCGCCGCTGCCAGACCAGCCAGCCCGACGCCGGCGATCGTCGCTCGCTCGATCGTCACCGCAGCAGGCTGCAGCGGAGCAAGGTTAGCAACAGCATCGGCTTCGACACACGCACGCGTTTGCGTGGAAGCTGCCAACCCTGGACCAGCATCCGGTCGAGCAGGCGCGAATAGGCCGCTTCCATCAGCTGCGGCGCGATCAGGCGCCCGCGCGGCCGCGACGCGAGGATCGCCCCGGCCTCGACGAAATGGCGCTTGGCGTCGGCAGCGACCGTTCGAGCCGCCTGGTCGATCCCCGGATCGGCGGCGATCTCCAGCGGCGTGGTCAGCGCGACGCCCGCCTGCTCGAGCGCCTCGCGCGGCAGATAGACCCGCTCGATCGCCGCATCCTCGTCGATATCGCGTAATATGTTGGTCAGTTGGAGCGCTCGACCGAGGTGATGGGCCAGCGCCAAGCCGGGCGCCCGGTCCATCTCGAACGCGCGTACCGACAACCGCCCAACCGCCGATGCCACGCGGTCGCAATACAGATCTAGCTCCTCCGCGTCGGGCCAACGAATGTCGCGGTCGACGTCCATCTGCATACCGTCGATCACCGCCTGGAAATCGGCCTGCTCGAGACCGAACCGCTCGACGGCCTCGCTCAGGAATGCCGCCCGGCCGGCGTCCTTGCCGGCGAACAACGCATCGACGGCGGCCGTCCAGCCCGCCAATTCCTGCGCCCGAGAGGTACGATCGCGCGACTCGTCGTCGGCGATATCGTCGACCATCCGGCAGAAGGCGTAGATCGCGAACATCGCCTCGCGCGATGCCTTGGGAAGCACGCGCATCCCGGCATAGAAGGAACTGCCCGCGACCTTGGCGTGCATCTCGGCCATGGTCAGCGACCCGCTCATGCGGTCAGCCTGGCCCAGCCGAACCGGGCCAGCGCCCCGCTCGCGAGCATCGCCGCGCGGGCCTTGGAGTGGTGGACCGGCTCGGACAATGGATCGCGGTTCATCAGGAGGTCGGCGAGATCCTCGGCCAGCCGCTGGATGATCGCGACTTCGGCGGCGAGGCGGTGATCGCGGATCGACGATGCGAACGGCGCGCTTTCGCGGAGCAACTGCCGCGCTCGCTGGGCAATTTCGATGATCACGCTGCAAAGCGCGGGAGACGCTGACGCCGCGCCCAGCGCCTCGAACGGCACTCCGGCCTGGGCAAGCATATCGGCGGGCAGGTAGACGCGGTCGATCGCGCGGTAATCCTTCCCGACATCCTGGAGGTGATTGATCACTTGCAAGGCGGCGCACAACGCATCGGACAGCGGCCACACTGAACGGTCTTCGCCGCACACATCAAGCACGAACCGACCGACAGGCATCGCCGACAAGCGGCAATAGGCAATCAGCGCAGCCCAGTCGCGGGTCCGGTTGACGGTGACGTCGAGCACGAACGCGTCGAGCAGTTCGTCGGCATGGACCAAGTCGAGCCCACGTTGTCGGGCGACCGCTGCCAGCGCCATCGCCTCGGGCGCGCCGTCGCCGGTCAGCCCGGCGCGCATCGCGGCGAGCCGGTCGAGTTTGTCCTGTGGTGCGGCACCCGGATGGTCGGCGATGTCGTCGGCGGCGCGGGCGAAGCGGTAGAACGCCATGATCGGCGCGCGATTGGCCGGCTTCATCAGCAGCGATGCGACCGGGAAATTCTCGTCGCGGTGGCCCTTGCCCGAATCGAGATCGGTCATGGCGCGGACAGAGCCTGTGTCCGGCCCTTCCACGTTCCGCCCCGCCCGCCGACATGCTGGACGACCGACATGATGATGCACCCGACGTAGAACAGCATGACCAAAGGCAGTCCGAGCGCCCAGAATGGCGACAGGCGGTAAAAGCGCAGGATCGGCTGGTAGAGCACGAACATGAGGAGCAGGGTGGCGTAGGCCAATGCGGCGACGATGCCGTGGCTCGACAGCGCTAGTACGACCGGGGCGAGGAAGATCAGCCCGAGTCCGGCGACCGACAGCATCGCCAGCGGCAGCGAATAATGCAGTTGTGCGAACGCCGAGCGCGCGATCATCGCGGCGATCTGGCCGATGTCGTCATAGGGGCGGATCGAATGCGAGCGAGTCGTCAGGCCGAGCCAGATCGGCCCTTGCCGCTTGAGCAACCGACCGAGCGCGCAATCGTCGATCAATTCGCCCCGGATCGCGGCGATGCCACCTGCCGTCTCGAGCGCCGGGCGCGACACCAATACGCACCCGCCCGCCGCTGCCGCCACCGGGCCGCGGCGGTTCACCCAATTAAACGGGTATAACATTATGAAGAAATAGATGAACGACGGGATCAACGCGCGCTCGGGCAGCGACCGGCAGCGCAATTTGGCCATCAGCGAGACCAGGGTGAAGTCGCCAGCCGTCGCGATTTCGACCAGGTTGCGCAACGTATCGGGCGAATGTTCGATGTCGGCGTCGGTCAGCCACACGAATTGCGGGCTTCCGGCGGCGGCGATGCCCTGCGACACCGCCCATAATTTGCCGGTCCAGCCGGCGGCGAGCGGCGCTCCGTCGAGGATCTCGATCCGGCTCGATCCGATCTCGCGGACGCGGCTGGCGGTGGCGTCGCTGCTATTGTCGTCGACCAGGATGATCCGGAACGGGCCGGGATAATCTTGCGCCGCCAGGCTCGCGATCGAGCGAGCGATGAGGTCGGCCTCGTCGCGCGCCGGGACGATCGCGACGACTTCGGGCCACACCGATGGCGACCTGGTGGCCACGCGATCGTCGCGCTGGTCGCACTTCCAGAAACCGATCAGCGCCATGCCGATCCACACGGCGAGCAGCAGCGAGGCGAGGGCGAGGATCAGCGGACCATCCCCTGCTTCCGAAACCAGCCGATCGCGTCGGCCAGCGCCTCCTCATACGGTCGCGCGGCATAGCCCAGCTCGCGGGTCGCCTTGGCCGATGAATAATACATTGCGTGGCGCGACATGCGCAGCGAATCCATCGTCAGGAAGGGTTCGCGTCCAGTTAGTCGCGACCATGTTTCATTGGCGAAGGCGAGCGGGAACAACGGCGCGACCGGCAGGCGGATCGTCGGTGCCTTGCGCCCGCTGATCCGAGCGATCGCCGCCAGCATCTCCCTGATCGTCACGTCCTGCCCGCCCAATATGTAGCGCTCGCCGATCCGGCCGCGCTCGGCGGCGAGGATATGGCCGTGGGCGACATCGTCAACGTGGACCAGGTTGAGCCCGCCGTCGACGAACGCCGGCATTTTTCCATTGGCCGCCTCGACGACGATCCGCCCGGTCGGGGTCGGGTGCACATCGCGCGGGCCGATCGGGGTCGACGGGTTGGTGATCACCGCAGGCAGTCCATCGGCGATCATCGCCTCGACCAGCCGCTCGGCGACGACTTTGCTGCGTTTGTATGCGCCGACCGCCTCGCCCGGACTGGCGGCGCGGATTTCGTCGGCGGGCCCGGCCGGATCGGGCAACAACGTCGCGACGCTGCTGGTGTAGACGATACGCTTGACCTTGGCGTCGCGCGCTGCAGTCATCACCGCTTCGGTCATCGCCCGGTTGTTGCGAACAATTTCCTCGGGATCACTGGCCCATAAGCGATAGTCGGCGGCGACGTGATAGAGCGTGGTGATTCCGGCCATCGCATTCGCTGCTGCCTGCGGATCGCGGAGGTCGGCGACGACCAACTCGCCGGGAAAATCGGCCAAATTGGCGGTCGGACTGGTCGCCCGGATCGTGCCGCGAAGGCGGTGTCCCCGGGCGGGCAGCGCGCGGGCGACGGCGGAGCCGAGAAAGCCCGCCACCCCGGTCACCAAAGTCTGTTCCCGGTTCACGCCGTTCGTCTAGCCACTGGGTGAACCGACGTCATCACAAATTGTGGACGACGGCGCGGGCGCGGCCGCTTATGAGCGACGGCGATGGGCGCGCTCGACTGGCTTGGCAGTATATTGGAGGCGCTGGCGCTGGTCGGCTGCGGCTATCAACTGTTCGCAGGCGTGGCGCTGACCCGGTTCTTCGCCCGCCCGCCCGCGCCGGCTGTTGCGCCCGAAGCGGTGACGATCCTCAAGCCGCTCCACGGCGACGAACCGAGGCTGGTGGACAATCTGGCGACCTTCATCAGCCAGGATTATGACGCGCCAGTGCAATTTTTGTGCGGGGTCAGCGATTCCGTCGACCGCGCGATCGGGGTCGTCGCAAAATTGAAGGCCGACCACCCGGGACGATCGATCGACCTCGTCGTCGACCCCGCCTCGCACGGCGCCAATGCCAAGATCGGCAACTTGGTCAATCTTATGCCGTCCGCCCGTCACGACCTTCTGGTCATGAGCGACAGCGACATGGCGGTTGACCGGAATTACCTCGCAACGATCGTTGCGGAACTTGGCCAGCCCGGCACCGGCGCGGTGACCTGCCTGTACCGCGGGCGGGCTGACGCGGGCTTGTGGTCGCGGCTTTCGGCCGGGACGATCAGCTATGCCGTGCTGCCCGATATCCTGGTTGGACTGGCGACCGGGCTTGCCCAGCCCTGCATGGGATCGACCATCGCGCTGCGCCGTTCGGCCTTAAACGCGATCGGGGGCTTTGGCGCGTTCGCTGATACGCTGGCCGACGATTACGCCATCGGCCAGGCGGTCACCGCTGCCGGGTTGCGGGTGACGGTGCCGCCGACCTTGCTGGTCCATGCCTGCGCCGAAGTGGGGCCGGGCGCGCTGTGGCGGCACCATCTTCGTTGGGCGGCGACGATCCGGAGCCTGGTGCCGCTTGGCTATGCCGGATCGATCGTTTCCAATCCCCTGCCGCTGGCGTTGTTCGCCTGCGTCTTGTGTCCGCTTCTCGCCGGGCCGATCGTGCTGCTCAGCCTGGTCACGCGCGTCATTCTCGCCAAGTCGGTCGATCGAGTGGCTGGCGCCACCACCGCTCCATTGTGGCTGCTGCCCGCGATAGACTGCCTGAAATTCGCGGTCTTCGTCGCCAGCTTCTTCGTCACCACGGTTGATTGGCGTGGCGCGCGCTATACAATGGCCGCCAATGGCGGGATCGCTGCCTGAAAGGCCGACAATGAAGCGCACCCTGTTTCTCCAGGCCCCGTCGTTCGACGGGTATGACGGCGGTGCGGGCGCGCGTTACCAGATGAAGCGCGAGGTGCGCAGCTTCTGGTATCCGACCTGGTTGGCCCAGCCCGCCGCGATGGTCGAGGGATCGCGGCTAATCGATGCGCCCGCGCACGATTTGTCGTGGGAAGACATTGCGCACGAGTTCGACGAGCGCGACCTGGTCATCCTTCATACCTCGACGCCGAGCTTCAACCAGGACATCCGCACTGCCGCCTTGATCAAGGCGCGCAACCCGAAGATCGTGATCGTGTTCGTCGGCGCAAAGGTGATGATCGAGGACAAGGCCAGCCTGGAAGCATGCGACGCGATCGATCTCGTCTGCCGCGAGGAATATGACTTCACCTGCGTCGAACTGGCCGAAGGGCGTCCACTCGCCCAGATCGACGGCATCACCTGGCGGGCGCCTGATGGCACGATCGTGCGCAACAAGGACCGTGCGCAGATCGAGGACATGGATGTCCTGCCGATGGTCTCGCCGATCTACAAACGCGACCTCGATACCTCGAAATATTTCGGCGGCTACCAGCGCCACCCCTATGTTTCCTTTTACACTGGCCGCGGGTGCAAGAGCCGCTGCACCTTCTGCCTGTGGCCGCAAACGATCAGCGGGCATCGCTACCGCCACCGCAGCGTGCCCAAGGTGATCGAGGAGGTGCAGTACATCCTTCGCGAAATGCCGGAGGTGAACGAGATTTTCTTTGATGACGACACGCTCGCAGACGCGCACGAATTCGTCGTCGAACTGTCGGGCGAGCTTGCAAAGCTGGGTTTCGGCAAGCCCGGCTTTCGCATCACCTGGGGCTGCAACGCCAAGGCGAACGTGCCGCAGCCGGTGCTCAAGGCGATGAAGGAAGGCGGCTGCCGGGTGTTGCTGGTCGGGTACGAAAGCGGCAACCAGCAGATCCTGCACAACATTAAGAAGGGTTTGCTGGTCAGCGTCGCCAGGCAATTCACCAAGGATGCGCACGCGCTCGGCTTGACGATCCACGGGACTTTCATCCTCGGGCTTCCCGGGGAAACGCTCGAGACGATCGAGGAGACGATCAACTACGCCAAGGAGATCGACCCCCACACCATCCAGGTCTCGCTTGCGGCGCCTTATCCCGGCACCTTCCTGTACAAACAGGCGACCGAGAACGGGTGGTTCGATTCGTCGCACGACTTGCTGAGCGACGGCGGCAACCAGATCGCGCAATTATCCTATCCGCATTTGTCCTCGGCGGTGATTTTCGACAAGGTCGAGGAATTCTACAAGCGCTTCTATTTCCGCCCGTCGAAGATCTGGGAGATCGTGCGCGAGATGCTGACCGATTGGCAGATGATGAAGCGCCGCCTTCGCGAAGGGGTCGAGTTCTTCGACTTCCTGCGCCGCCGCAAGGAAGCCGCATGATCTGCGCCGCGTTGATGCCAGCTAGCCGCTGACATGAGTTTCGCACTGGCGCTCGCGCTCGTACCGGCGCCCCTGGTCATCGCCGACTGGTCGATCGACACGGCGACGATGGCGCAGTCCGCGCCGGTCGCGATCGCGATGCAGGCGGACCCCGCCCCGCCGGTTGATTCCACCATCGAGCCAGCGCCACCACCAACGCCGCCTCCAACCCCGCCGATCGTGGTCGGCAAGCATCACCACACGCCGGGTGATCCGTTCGAGACCTTCAACCGCTCGACCTATGGTTTCTCGATGGCGGTCGACAAGGCGATCCTTCGCCCGGTCGCGCTGGGCTATCGCCAGGTCGTGCCGCGCCCGGCGCGCGACGGCGTACGCAATGTGCTGTCCAATCTCGGCGAGCCGCTCGTATTCGTCAACGATCTGCTCCAGCTCAAGATCGGGCGGGCGGGCAAGACGCTGGGCCGGTTCGTGATCAATTCGACGCTTGGACTGGGCGGCCTGTTCGACAATGCCAAGCGTCGGCCGTTCAACCTGCCGCACCACAACAACAGCCTCGGCGACACGCTCGGCTTCTATGGCGTTGGCCCGGGACCGTATTTGTATCTGCCGATCCTCGGTCCGACGACGCTGCGCGATGCGATGTCGGGGCAGCTCGAGTCGATGCTGCTGCCGCACATCACGCGCACCCCCTTCGGACTTCGCGAATATGTCATCTCGACCACCGTCGTCGGCGGCCTCGACCAGCGCGCGGAGGCGGAGGATGATTTGCGTGCGATCATCGCCGATTCGGTCGATCCCTATGCCACTATGCGCTCGCTGGTGCTGCAGGACCGCGCGGGGGAGATCGAGGCGCTGAAGTCGGGCGCGATCGACGATTCGATCAAGACGCCGATTGCGGTCCCTGCCGACCCGGCGCTGGACTTGCCCGATCTTGACGATCCGGCGCAGGCACCGCCGCCCAAGCCGCAATAAGCTTTGCTCAGTTGCGCGCCTTGGTTCGCGCGATGTTGCGATATTCGAGCATCGGCCAATATAGCAACGGCAGTCCGCAGATGACGTCGCGCAGCCGCAGTACCAGCGCCAGCGCCAGCGCCGGGACGGTGCCGATCCCGAACGCCGCGCAAGCGAAGATCAGCGCCCCTTCCTGCACCGCGAGCCCGGCGGGGATGAAGAAGATGATCGCCCGTGCGGCATAAGCGGCGCTTTCGATCACGATCGCCGGAAACAGGTCGAGCGGGATGCCAAGCACCTGCGCCGCGGCCCACAGCTGTAACCCGCCAATCGCCCAGGCGATGAAATGGAGAATGATCGCGATGACCATGCCGCGCCGCCGGGTGGCCCAATCGGCGCGCGACTTGGTCCATTCGGTGCGAATCCGCTCGATCAATCGGGATGGGCCAGCGCTGCGAACCGCGATCCAGCCAATCAGCATGGCGATGCCGAGCAAGGCGACGACGATCGCTACGATCGGCGGGCTGACAAACCGAAAGCTGGCCGGGTGCAAAAGCTGGGGCAGCACGACCACGGCGAGAAGCGCATAGGGGATTTGGGCGATCCCCTCCGCGATCACGTCGAGCGTGCTGGCGGTAATCGCCGCGCGGGTCGTTCCGCCCGACAGCACCAACGCGCGCGCTCCAATCGCCTCGCCCAGGCCAGGGAAGAACACCAATAGATTGCCCCCCGCATCGCGCAGTACGCGCGACGCTAGCGACGACCGGAATGAGACCCCCGGCCGAAGCGCGGACAATGCCGCCGCGCACAGCAGGAACGCCAGCACCTGCCCGGGCAGCGTCACCAACACCGCCATCGGGCTGATGATGCGCGCCGATTGCGCGAATTGCTCTCGCAGGCCGGGCAACGCCGCCACGACCACCACAATTGCCAGTACGACAATCGCTAACGGCCACAGATGACGCCGGGCCGATATCGTCACGGCAGATCAGCCCATCGGCACAGGATGATTCCGCGCCGCTCAATCTCCGGGCGCAGGCGTGGATCAGTCAGCGCGGCGAGTTCGCCGGTTGAGTCCCAGTCGGGCGGCGGCGAGTGAATGCCGATCCGCTGGCGCGTGGAGGGGTGGAGGCCGACTTCGGTCACCCCGTCGGGCAAATTCTGCAGCAGTCCGAGCAACTGATCGCCGCTGACCGAGCCGGCGTCGGACTTGGCGAAGAAATGATCATTGGCGCGCAACCCTGCGGCCTTGGTCCGCAGGCGCATGAAGCCGGCGAGCGGCGCGTGGCTTACCGCATGGCCGATCCGCGCACCGAGCCGCCGGTGACCGGTCACCCGATGCGACCAGCCAAGCCCTTCGTAAGGGATGCGCACCGCGCGCAGGCCCAGCGGCCGACCGGCGGCAATCGCCAGGTTGAGGATCGTCGGATGCTGGTGGCAATGCCAATGGCCGTCGAGGTGGCCAAGCTCGAGCCCGCTTTGGCCAAAGGCGCGGAATTGCGCCTCGATCTCGCGCTTTGCCGCGGCGCGGGTGGCGGGCGAGAACATGATCCCGATACCGGTCGACACCGGCTTCTCGCCGAGATTTTCGCCGTCGGGCGCGATCATTTGCTGCGCTTCGCCCGACTGCTGGGCGGGTGCGCCGAAGATCGCCAGGTGCAGCCCGACGCCAAGCCCCGGCATTCGCTTGGCGCGTCGGATCGCGTCCGCGGCGGCGGCGCCCGCGACGACCAGGCTGGCATTGGTCAATATGCCGTTGCGATGCGCCTCCTCGACCGCCTCATTGACCTCGATCGACATGCCGAAATCATCGGCGGTGACCACCAAATGCTTGCTCATCGCCGCCGCTGCCGGGCGGGACTGAGGAGATCGCGATCGTGCAAGGCGAGCCGCTGCCCGCGCCAGCCGACATGCGCCACGGTAAACGCGCTGACCCACACCGCGAAGCAGGCGAGATCGCGCAGCCACACGCCGATCAGGCCGGGCGTCGCAAACCCGTCGGCGCGGCCCAACGTTCGCGCAACCAGCCGTGCCAAGAGCCACCGAAGCACGATCGGCGAAGCGATCATCGCCAGCGCCGCCCAACCGGGACGAAGCAGCAACAGCAACGGGATCGGCCCCGGATTGCTCACCACCGACATCACATAACCCAGCGGCTCGAGCCCGCGCACCGTCCGCGCCCAGCGCAACTCATGGCGGAAGAGCTCGCCCGCGCTGGCATCGTTGATCAAGGTTTCGGCAATCGCCGGGGTGAACGCGATCGAGTGGCCCGTGGCGCGTACCAGCCGGCCCAAGGCGGCGTCGTCGCACAGATGGTCGGCCAGCGCGCCAAGCCCGCCGAGGCTCGCCAGCACCTCGCCGCGCACTGCGGTCAGCGGGCCGTAGGTCACCGACAAGGGGGTCAGCCGCGCGAACAGCAATTGCATCGGCAGGTCCCAATAATCGATGTTCCATGCCCCGAAACTGCGCACGCGATCCCCGGCGATGCCGGGCCGGGCGCGATAGGCGGTGGTCACTGCGCCGACCCCGGGCGCGGCGAGGCGGTCGATCGCCGCCTGCAACGTGCCGGGCGCGATGATGATGTCGCTGTCAGAGATGGCAACGATGTCGTCGAGCCCGGCCTCGGCCATGTTGATGAGGTTGCTGACCTTGGGATTGGCTCCGCGAACGCGTCGATCAATGACAAACTCGGTTGTTGTGTCGGGATGGCGAGCTGCCACGCTGCGAGCCACGGCAAGCGCCGGATCGAGCGGATCGGCAGCTCCGAAAACGATCCGCAACGGGAAGTCGATTTGCTGGCTGAAAAAGCTCTCGAGCGCGCCTTCCAGCCCGTCTTCGTCACCGCACAACGGCTTGAGCAACGTAACGAGCGGCGGTGTTGGCCAGCCCGGCCCGGCCTCGACCCGGCGGGTGGCGACCGCGCCGACCGCGAGCAACAAGAATGCAATGGATGCAACGGTGACCGCCCCGGCGGCGTACCAGACGATCATTGCTACGCCAAAAAAACCGTCCATCGCGATCGGTGACTAGAGCAGCGCGGCGGGAATTGATATCAGCATCGCTTGGTTCCCGGCCCGCCCGATTGCAGCGGCAGCACATTCGTTTGAAAGCCCCGCATGCTCTCGTCCACGCTGAAGGCAATCATTTCGGGCAGCGCACGGCGCGCTTGGCTGGTCGTGCTGCTGGCTGTCCTGCTGACGATGGTCGCGGGCGCCTATGCGGCGACGTATTTCGACATGACCACCGATACCAGCGAGCTGATCGCGCCGAGCGTCGGCTGGCGGCAAGATTCGGCTGTGCTGTCGGCGGCCTTCCCCAACCAGAATGGCGATCTGGTGGTCGTGATCGACGGCCGGACGCCCGAGCTGGCGAACGATGCTGCCGCGCGGCTGACGAGCGCCTTGGCTGATGACCACGCACACTTCTTCTCGGCGAGCCAGCCCGAGGGAGGTGACTTCTTCAAGCGCGAGGGGCTGCTGTTCGGGTCGCTCGACGATGTCCGCGCTCAGACCGAACGGCTGGTTGCCGCGCAGCCGTTGCTCGGCGGGCTGGCGCAGGATCCGTCGTTGCGCGGGATCGCGGCCACCCTGGCACTCGCCGCCTCGCCCGATTCGGCGAGCAGTAGCGGTCTCGACCAGCTCGAACCCGCGTTCCGCCAGATTGACGGTACAATTACCGCGACCATGGCCGGCAAGCCGAGCTTTTTCTCGTGGCAGCAGCTCTTTTCCCCGACCAAGGGCGACCTCAGCCCGCCCACCCGGCAGATCGTCTCGACCCAGCCAAAACTCGATTTTGGCAGCCTCCAGCCGGGCGAGAATGCGGTCGCCGCAGTCCACGCTCAGGCCGCCGCCCTCCACCTCGATCCAGCCCACGGCGTAACCGTCGGAGTGACCGGCGAAGTCCCGCTGTCGGACGAGGAATTCGGCTCGCTGGAGGAGAATATCGGGCTGGTCGGCGCGATCATGCTGGCCGCCTTGCTGCTCGCCTTGTGGTTCGCCACCCGCTCGGCGAAAACGGTGATGGCGATCGTCGCGACCACCGCCGCGGGGCTCGTCCTGACCAGCGCGACCGGCTTGCTCGCGGTCGGCACGTTCAACCTCATTTCGGTCGCCTTCATCCCGCTGTTCGTCGGATTGGGGGTCGATTTCGGGATCCAGGTCAGCGTCCGCTTCAACGCCGAGCGGCTGACGGGAGCGACGCCGCTCGCTGCTTTGGCCGCCGCCGCCGAGCGGATCGGCGAGCCGTTGCTGATCGCCGCAGCGGCGATTTTCCTCGGTTTCGGCGCTTTCCTGCCGACCGAGTATGTCGGCATCGCGCAATTGGGGATCATTTCGGGGATCGGGATCGTCATTGCGCTGGTGCTCAACATCACCTTGCTTCCCGCGCTGCTGATATTGTTCAATCCGGCGGTGCCCGACGCCGACGTCGGCTTCGCCCGCGCTGCCCCGGTCGATCGCTGGCTGGCCGCCAATCGCGGCAAGGTGCTGGCTGGCTTTGGCGCGGCGATGCTGGCGAGCCTGGTGCTGCTGCCGTTCGTGACGTTCGACTTCAACCCGCTCCACCTGCGCGATCCCAACGCCCCGGCGATGCGCTTGCTGACCGACCTGACCCGCGATCCGCGCTTCACCCCGAACAATGTCGCAATCCTCGCCCCCGATATCGCGTCCGCCAACCGGCTGGCGGCGCGGCTCGCGGCGCTGCCCGAGGTCGATCAGGCGGTAACGGTCGACAGTTTCATCCCCGCCGACCAGCCCGCCAAGCTGGCGCTGATCGAGGATGCATCGCTGCTGCTCGATCCGGCGATCAACCCGTTCGAGCCCGCCGCACCGCCCGACGATGCCGCCAATGCCGCCGCTTTGGTCACGACCTCGAGCCAGTTGGCGGACTTCGCAGCGCAGCAACCGGGGCCGTTGGGCAATTCAGCCGCCAGGCTCGCCGCGACGTTCGATCGCCTGGCCATGGCCTCGCCGGCGATGCGCCAACGGGTCGAGGCGGTGCTCGTTGCTCCGCTCAACATCACGCTCGACCAGTTGCGCTTCTCGCTCCAGGCGACCGCGGTCAGTCGCGGCGATCTTCCGCCCGATGTCGCCGGCGACTGGATCGCGCGCGACGGACGCGCCTTGGTTCGCGTCTTCCCCAGCGGGAACAGCAACGACAATTCGGTGCTCGAACGGTTCACGAAAGCGGTGCGCGCGGTTGCGCCGCATGCCACCGGCGCGCCGGTCGAGACGCAGGAGGCCGCGCGCACGGTGGCGCAAGCGTTCATCAAGGCGGGGGTGCTGGCGTTCGTGCTGATCAGCCTGTTGCTGTTCGCGGTGCTGCGCAGCCTGCGCAATGTTGCCGACACGCTGGCCCCGGTCGTCTTGTCTGGGTTCCTGACGCTCGACACCTGCGTGATCATTGGCCAGTCGCTCAATTTCGCCAACATCATCGCCTTCCCTTTGCTGCTTGGGGTTGGGGTCGCGTTCCACATCTATTTCGTGATGGCGTGGCGCGACGGCACGCGCGACCTGCTCCAGACCCCGCTGACCCGAGCCGTCATCTTCAGCGCGCTGGCGACGGGCAGCGCATTTGGGGCTTTGTGGCTTTCCGACCATCCCGGCACCGCGAGCATGGGGTTGATCCTGATGATCTCGCTGGTCTGGACCTTAGTCTGCGCCCTGATCTTCGAACCCGCGTTGCTGGGCAGCTCGCGCCGACCCACCAGCGGAGGCTAGCGCAAGACGAGCTGGGACGTGGCGGAGCGGGTGGGATTCGAACCCACGATACGGTTTTGCCGTATACTCACTTTCCAGGCGAGCGCCTTCGACCACTCGGCCACCGCTCCGCACATCTCGAGATGCCTGGAATGGAGCGGCGTTTAGGCGGACGCGCGGTCGCCCGCAAGCTTGCCGGGCAGGGGCCGCGCCCTCTAAGGCTGATGATATGGCGCGGCGCTTCGACATTCCCCCCTCGGCGGACGAGATCGAGGCAATCGCGCGCGCTGCGCTGGCCGGCCTGCCCCCGCCGTTCGCCGACCATCTGCGCGACATCATCCTGCAGGTCGATGAGCTTGCCGAGCAGGATTTGCTCGCCGAATTGGGTATCGATCATCCACTCGATTTGACGGGCGTCTATGAGGGCATTCCCATCGGCGAGAAAAGCGTCGATTCGCCAAGCCAGATGCCGGATCGCATCCGCCTGTTCCGCCGCGCGATCCTCGACGAATGGGTGGAGGAGGGCGAGGAGCTCGAGCACCTTGTTCGCCACATATTGATCCATGAGGCGGGGCATCATTTCGGCCTGTCGGACGAGGCAATGCACGCGCTCGAGGAACAGGTTTGAGCGCGTTGGTCGAAGGCTGCGGGCTGGCGCTGCTGCGGGGCGGGCGGTTGCTGTTCGATGGGCTCGATATCGCGCTTGCAGCAGGCGAGGGGCTTCACTTCATCGGTCCAAATGGCTGCGGCAAATCGAGCCTGATCCGCTTGATCACCGGACTGCTCACCCCCGCCGCGGGGACGATCGACCGAGCCGAGGCGGCGCTTGCCGACGACAATTTGGCGCTCGATCGTGAGCTTACCCTGGGCAAGGCGCTGGCATTCTGGCGCGGGCCGCACACCGGCGAGGCGATGGCGGCGTTCGATCTCCAGTCTCTGGCCGACATTCCGGTGCGGATGCTGTCGACCGGCCAGGCGCGGCGCGCGCGGCTGGCACGGGTGATGGCCAGCGGGGCGCCCTTGTGGCTGCTCGACGAGCCGCTGAACGGGCTCGATACCGCGAGCGTCGCCCGGCTCGACAAGGCCATCGCCGATCATCGCGCGGCGGGCGGCGGGGTGATCATCGCCAGCCATGCCCCGCTCGCCGGCCAGTGGCGAACGCTGGAGCTCGGCCGATGATTGCGGAGCTCATCTCGCGCGAAGTCCGCCGCTCGCTGTCCGGCGCGGCGTGGCTGCCGGTCGCCTTCTTCCTGCTGGTCGCGGCGATCGTTCCGTTCGCGGTCGGCCCCGATGCCAAACTGCTGGCGCGGATCGGCGGCGGGGCGCTGTGGATCGCCGCGCTTACCGCCGCCTTGCTCCCGATCGAGCGGCTGGTCGAACCCGATCGCGCCGACGGCTTTCTCGATCAGCTGGCGCTCGCCGGGGTGAGCGAGGAGAGCGTCGCCTTTGCCAAGATCACGGGGCACTGGCTGACCTTCGGGCCGCTGCTGCTGATCGCCGCGGTTCCGGCCAGCGTCCTCGTCGGGCTCGACGGCCCGGCATTGCTCCGCGCCATCATCGCCTTGGCGATCGGCACCCCGGCGCTGGCCGCGCTGGCGGTGGCGGTCGCGGCGCTGCGCGACCCCGCGGCCCACGCCGGGGCGACCATCACCGTGACGGGGCCGGCGGCGCGCACGCCCCGTGAGCGCGTCGCGGCGCTCGCCGAGGTGCTCGGGGTCGAGCTCGCGACGGTCGACGTCCCGATCCCGGCCTTCAAGGAGCAGCTGCGCGGCTTCGGGATCCCCGAGTGGACCGTGGAGGGCCTCGGAGAGCTCTTCGAGCTCTACGCCGACGGCTCGGCCGCGGGCGTCTCGCCGGAGGGCGAGGCGGTCACCGGGCGCCCGCCGCGGACCTGGGAGCAGTTCGCCGCCGATCACGTGGCGGCTTTCGCGCCCTGAGGGCCGGCGCGTCCGCTAGTGCCGGTCCTCGCCCGTCGCGGCGGACGGTCGCGACTCCTCGGCCAGCGACGTGATCGTCAGGTGGCCGCGGGCGGCGCCCTCGAGGACCTCGGTCGCCTCCTCGATGTTGCGGGCGTAGAGCTCGACCAGCAGATGGACGACGATGCGGCCCTCGTCCTCGTGCTTGTGGAAGCGCACGTGGGTGAAGAACTCGCGGGTGCCATGGTCACCGAAGGCGGCGAAGCTCAGCGCGTCGCCGGCCTCCGGGCCCGAGCAGGTCTCCACGTCGTCGGCGTCGACGGTGACGGTGCACGAGGCGACCCACGGGGTGCCGGCGACCATGCGCTCCCAGCGGTCCTCGACCGGCTCGACGCGCCCGCCCGCGAACTGCAGGTGCGGCTGGTCGTGCATGCAGTCAAGGCACTGGACGACGGCCTCCTGCAGCTCATCGACCACGTCGGCGCGCTCGCCGGTGACGGAATCGATCTTGTGGATGCCCTCGTAGTGGACCTGCACCTCGAGGTCCTCCGACCAGCACCGGTAGCAGCGCAGCCAGGGCTTTGGCTGTTCGTCGTCACTCATTCGCCCTCAGCATAGGACGACGTAGGCTCGGGGGCGTGTCCGTGGTCGGGGTCGTGCTGGCGGGAGGCGAGGGGCGTCGCATGGGCGGTGAGAAGGCCATGGCCGAGCTCGACGGCACCGCGCTGCTGCTCCACCCGCTGCGTGCGCTGGCGGCGGTCACGGGCACGCAGGCGGTGGTCGCCAAGCGCGACACCCGCCTGCCGGCGCTCCCGCCGGGCGTGGAGGTCTGGCTCGAGCCCGACACGCCGCGCCACCCGCTGACCGGGATCCTCCACGCGCTCCGCGCGGCCGCCGGGCGCCCGGTGCTGTGCTGCGCGGTCGACCTGCCGCGGCTGGATCCGCCCACGCTCCAGGCGCTGCTGGACGCCGGCGACGGCCGGGAGGCGTGCGTCGTCGCGCGCGTCGCGGGCGCGCTGGAGCCGCTGTGCGCGCTGTGGCGTCCCGGGGCGCTCCCGCGGCTGGAGGCGTGCGCGCCCACACCGCGGATGCGCGACGTCGTGATCGCGCTCGGCGCGCTCGAGGTCACGTTCGCCGACGCGCGGCCGTTCGCGAACGCCAACGCGCCGCGAGACCTGCGCCGCCTCCAGTCCGGCTAGTTCAGCCGCCGATCGCGCTCATCGTGCGCGCGGGCTGCTGGAAGCCCGGCTCGTTGACGCGGTGCTTGAGCTCCTTGCGCCAGACCGCCGTGCGGATGACCGCCTCGAGCTCGTCGTCCCCGGCGCCGCTGCGCACCACGGCGCGCAGGTCGGTCTCCCCGAGGCTGAACAGACAGGTGCGCAGCTTGCCGTCCGCCGTCAGCCGGACGCGGTTGCAGTCCGAGCAGAACGGGTGGGAGACCGGGTCGATGAAGCCCAGGCGGCCGGGCACCCCGTCGGCGAAGCGGTAGGTCCGTGCGGTGGCGCTCGGCTCGCGCTCCTCCTCGACGAGCGGGTGGACCGCGCCGATCCGCGCACGGATCTCCTCGCCGGACAGGACGCTCTCCGGCGTCCACTTCTGATCGGCGTCCAGCGGCATGAACTCGATGAAGCGCACCTCGAAGGGGTGCTCGCGGGCGAAGCGCGCGAACGGCAGCAGCTCGTCCTCGGTGAAGTCGCGCATCGCGACGGCGTTGATCTTGATGCGCCCGACGCCGGGCTGGGCGGCCAGCGTGTTCAAGCCCGACAGCACCCGGGGCAGCGCGTCGCGACGGGTCATGTCGAAGAAGCGATCGCGCTGCAGGGAGTCGATCGAGACGTTGAAGCGCTCGATGCCGGCGGCGACCAGCGCGGCGGCGTCGCGGTCGAGCAGGTAGCCGTTGGTCGTGACGGAGAGGTCGGTGAGCCCGGGGGTCGCCGCGAGCATCGCGCACAGCGCCGGGAAGTCGCGGCGCAGCGGCTGCATCACGCGGTCGATGAAGACGGCTTCGCGGTCGAAGATGTCGATATCCGGGTCGGTGACCTCGCCGTGCACCAGCAGCAAGAGGCCTTCGCGCTGCATCGCTTCCAGCGTGGCGTAGGTCTTGTGGATGTCGGTGACGCCGGCGTCGCTGTTTGTCGTGGCGCCGGCCGGGTAGAGCTTGAGCGCCACCACACCGGCGTCGCGCGCGCGGCGGATTTCTTCGGGCGGTGTGTTGTCGGTCAGGTACAGCGTCATCAGCGGCTGGAAGTCACTGCCCACCCCGTCTTCGGGCAGGGCCGCCAGGATGCGTTTGCGGTACGCCAGCGCAGCTGCCGCGGTGGACACCGGCGGGCGCAGATTGGGCATGACGATGGCGCGCGCGAATTGCCGTGCCGTGGCGGGCAACACGGCCGCCAGCGCGGCGCCGTCACGCAGGTGCAGGTGCCAGTCGTCGGGGCGGCGGAAGGTGATGCTTTGCAAGGCGCG
>ENA-OFDP01000059-OFDP01000059.1-metagenomes-genome-assembly--contig:-NODE-59-length-52010-cov-6.339409_pt1 | contig 52010 bp, 26 predicted proteins | sample MGYA00153389_OFDP01 | MGnify analysis MGYA00153389
CGATGGAAAGGGATTTGATATTACTAGGCTCTGCCTAGTAACCCAAATCTGGAGGCTCTGCCTCCATCCGAAAGCGACGAGGCAGAGCAAGAGTGATATCGGTTCCCAGGCAGAGCTGGGGAACCAGTTAAAATGATGTGAAAGGCCGATTAAAAATAGGCTTCACGGCCTGTTCCATAAACAGGTTATGCTAAGACTAGAATTTAAGATCGAGTTTAATCTTACTGTTATGATGCGATTGATTTTGTACAGCAAACCCGGATGCCATTTGTGCGAAGGGTTGCAAGAAAAACTCGAACAGATTGAAAACCTCAAGTTTCAATTGGAAGTACGAGATATTACTGAACGCGACGATTGGTTTCAAGCTTATCAGTACGAAGTTCCAGTTTTGTTTAAAGTGCAGCCTCAGCCAAAAAATTCTGCGGTTGATGCTGCATTTTCCCCGGAAGAACTTTTGCCCCGTCCTTCTCCCCGCTGTACAGTCGCCCAATTGGAGCAAATGTTACAGAAATATTTGCAAGTTGATGAGTCAGAATAGATTCAACACGTTCAATTGAGGAGTTTTTGAGATGAAATTGAGAGAATTATTAGCAGCAGTTTCCGGCATTTCCTTTGACGCTCAACATCGGGCACTTGATGCTGAAGTCACGGGTTTATCTACTAATTCCCATGCTTGCAAGCCGGGGGATTTGTTTTTGGGAATGCCGGGGACGCGGGTAGATGGAGGAGATTTTTGGCAAAGTGCGATCGCCAATGGTGCAATTGCGGCCATAATTTCTACCCAAGCCGCGCAGAAAACCCCTTGCAAAGAGGGGGATATATGCGTCATTCCAGCGACGGATATGGCTGAAGTTTGCGGCCTAATAGCAACCGCATTTTACGGCAATCCAGCTAGCAAATTAAAACTTGTGGGCGTTACTGGCACGAACGGCAAAACTACAACTACTCATTTAATTGAATTTTTGCTCAATCAAATGCAGTTGCCGACGGCGATTTTTGGCACGCTTTATACTCGCTGGCCCGGCTACGAAAAAACGGCACTTTATACCACACCTTTTGCAGTTGACTTGCAAAAACAACTAGCAGAAGCTGTCACCGCCGGATGCAAACATGGCGTGATGGAAGTTAGTTCTCATGCTTTGGCACAGCAGCGAGTTTTGGGCTGTACTTTTGAAGTTGCTGTGTTTACAAACTTGACTCAAGATCATCTCGATTATCACCGCGATATGGAAGATTATTTTGAGGCAAAAGCGTTATTGTTTAATCCGAATTATCTCAAAGGTCGGGCGGTAGTCAATATTGATGATGCCTACGGACGGCGGATAGTTGAAACTCTCAATTCTGAGCAAGTTTGGAGTTATAGCACTAGCGATAAAACGGCTGATTTGTATGCTGATGATTTAGAATATCAGCCTAATGGAGTTAAAGGAATACTCCATACTCCTAAAGGAAAAACTGCTTTTGTTTTGCCTTTAGTCGGTCAGTTCAATTTATCCAATATGTTGGCTGCTGTTGGTGCTGCTTTGGAGTTGGGTTTAGATTTGTCCGCAATTGTGGAGAAATTATCGGAGTTTTCTGGAGTTCCAGGACGGATGGAACGGGTGCAAATAAGTCCTGACCAAGATATTAGCGTCATTGTCGATTACGCGCACACTCCCGATAGTTTAGAAAACTTGTTGAAAGCATCGCGGCCGTTTATTCCAGGTCGGATGATTTGTGTGTTTGGTTGCGGTGGCGATCGCGATCGCACAAAACGCCCTATCATGGGTAAAATCGTGGCAGAGTTGGCCGATTTAGCTGTGGTTACTTCCGACAATCCCCGCACTGAAGTTCCCGATCGCATTTTGGAGGATGTCTTAGCAGGAATTCCCGCCGGAGTTAAGCCGATCGTCCTGTGCGATCGGGCTGATGCAATTCGCACTGCTATTATGGAGGCTAAACCCGGAGACGGCGTGCTGATTGCCGGAAAAGGACACGAAGATTATCAGATTTTGGGTACTGAAAAAGTCCATTTTGACGATCGAGAACAAGCCCGAAATGCCCTAAAATCAAGAATGAACGAGCTTAGCAGTTAGTTATTGGTTATTGGTTCCCAGGAGCCACCTGGGAACCAATTAAACAACAAATAATAAATAAATAAATAAATAAAAAATCCGTATTTTTACGAGTAGACAAACTGGCTTCTCTAGGCTTATAATGGTGGACATAAAATTTTTCCTAAAAAAGCGATCGCTATAATCAAAATCACAAAACATCAAATTTTAGATCGCATTGACCCAGATAGGTGTATCCTTATCGAGCTAAAAACTCGCATATATAACGAATAATCGATTATCATCAAACCATTGCGGAGTAAAGACTAAATCTATGACTACTTATCCCTATTTGGTGCCACCAACATCATTCGATCCATTGTCACCTTCGGTAGACTTATCTGTTTCCTTCGCCCAAAACTATTTGCAACAGATGAAAAGCAGTGACTCAGCACCTGTTGTTAACGATAACTTTCTCGAACGACGGCGTGCCCAAATCGCAAAAAAAATGTTGGAATCGCTGCGTTCTGTAAGTGCAAAATCCTGGAATAGAACCGAAGATTTGCTGTCGCAAGTATTAGTTCAACACGGAATTGATACCGATTTAATCGATCCGTGGCAGATTTCTGGTGGGATTCATCAAGTCTACAAGTTGGCGATCGAAGCCTATGCTCAGCAACTACCGCCCCATAGTATTGTCACCAAAATCAGTCCCGTGCTCGGACAAGTCCGAAAGCAAGTCACAGCAATTGACCCCCGCGTGATTGGCTTTGTAGCCATGCAGTATCACTACACAGGAGTACAGTTGATGGAGTTGCTTCCCGACGGTGAACAGGAAATGTTTGCTAACTACGTCAAGATTCTCGACGATCATCTGTATATGCCACTGCAACGCGCCTACAGTGCGGCGGGGAAGCAGCCAGCGGGTTCGGTGGCGCTGCAATCTGTACGGGTGCTGATGCCGATGATGACCAAGATTGCTGAACGGATAGTCGATCGCGTAAATCAATTATACCCAAGCTATCGCTGTCATTCTGGGCTGCTCAACACTCCACATATCCGCACATCTAGCATCCGCGATGTCGAGATGTTTCAAGTTTATATGTGGGTTTGTCTGCTCGAAGGGAATCTGCACGCCCTAGAGACAGAATTGTTTCCCCTGTGCGTGATGATTTACCCTAAACTAAATGTGAATTGGGGACTTGTCAGCAAAATGACTCACTTACTTCGCAAGGAGATTGGGGCCTGTTTGTCACCTGAGCAAGCGCAGTATTGTGAACCATTCTACGAAATTCTGCGTCGTATGTTTTCCGCAGAACTTTTTCCGAATGCTGATTAATATCGCTTCTGTGAATGTCACATCAACGGCTGAAATTCCATCCCATAAGTATCTCTGGCAATCTGGCTGCAAAGCTCTCAAAGCTCTGTCCAGAAATATCTTTCGGGTTCATGACTTGTTAACAGTCTAGGGCCGACAAAAACGCTCTATCCCCTAGATTAATTAAATCAAGGGGTAAATTATAGTGAAAATCCGAGTACAAAATACTTTAACAAAAAAGAGCGATCGCTATGACAGATTTATAGTCCGAAAAATAGATTCTATGTCAAATTTATCCAAGTGGTTGCTGGTGGCAATTCCTCTCGCTGCTGTATACTACGGCTCAGGTAAAATAGGAATAGCGATCGCCTTGCCTATTCCCCCGGGAAATATTACCGCCCTATGGCCTCCCTCCGGTATCGCCTGGGCAGCAAATTTGTGCTTTGGCTATCGATTTTGGCCAGCAATTTTGTTGGCTGATATGTTGACTAATGTTCCCGGATTATACGAGAACAGTCACGATTTAACCAAGGCGATCTGCACGGCTGGTGCGAGCGGCTTTGGTGCTGTATTCGAGGCAATAGGAGGGACGGTTTTACTGCGTCGCTGGATAGGTAACTTCTATCTATTCGACCGCTCCGAAAATATTTTTAAATTCATCCTAATTACTTTATTCTGTACTGCGATCAGTGGGTTATTTGGTATTTCTCTTATTTGCTTGACTGGCATAGCTGATTGGGATAACTTCGCTTCCTTGTGGTATACCTTGTGGATCGGAAATGCAATTGGTATCATAGTTTTCACTCCCATGCTGCTAACTTGGCGGCAATATTTGTATCACCAAATAAAACCGCGACAACTAATAGAAGGATTACTGTTTTTGGGCGTGCTGCTAAGTGCAGGAATCATCGCCTTCGAGCTGGGGTATCCCGTTGAGTATCTGTTCATTCCTTGTTTAGTTTGGGCAAACTTTCGATTTGGCTTATTGGGAAGTACAACCGGGGTCGCAATTGTCACAAGTCTTGCCATTTTGGGAACTATCAAAGGTGTCGGTTCTTTTGTGCGACCCTCCCTCAACGAATCCCTAATTTTACTCCAAAGTTTTATGGGTTCTGCTGCGGTGACAACGTTGTTGTTAGGGGCAGTTATCGCAGAGCGCAAAGCTTCTCAATCTGCCCTCGCCCGAGCGAATCAAGAGTTAGAAAATCGCGTTGAAGAACGAACTTCTGCCTTGCAGCAAGCAAATTGCCAACTCACAACCGAAATAGCAGAACGCAAGGAAATAGAAGCAGCAATGCGGCGCTCGGAAGCTGCTTTAAAAGAGCAAACTCAAGAATTGCAAGCAACTCTGCAAAAGTTAAAAGCAACTCAATCGCAGTTAATTCAAACTGAAAAAATGTCCTCGATCGGTCAATTAGTTGCTGGCGTAGCCCACGAGATTAATAATCCAGTTAATTTTATACATGGCAATCTTAACTACCTCGATGAATATACTTGTGGATTGTTAGAATTAGTGAAAATTTATCAAGCCAGCAATATCGAGCCCTTACCAGATATTCAAGATAAACTTGAGGAATTAGACCTGGAATTTTTAAGCGCCGATATCTTTAAGATACTGCAATCGATGCGGATTGGTACAGAACGAATTAGAGATATTGTATTATCGCTGCGTAATTTTTCTCGCCTTGATGAATCTGAAATCAAAAAAGCAGATATCCACGAAGGAATAGACAGCACTTTGACTATTCTGCAATATCGGCTGAGAGCAACATCGAAGCGTCCAGAAATTCAGGTTGTCAAAAACTATCAAAAATTGCCCTTAATCAAGTGCTGTCCCGGTCAACTCAATCAAGTGTTTATGAATATTATCAGCAATGGACTTGATGCTATAGAAGAGAACGATCGCCAAAATTGTCCTAAAGCCGATCGCGCCAAAGCCGGAGAAATTTGCATTACCACAGAAGTTATTGAGGGCGATCGCATCAGCATCCGCGTGGCTGACAATGGAATCGGCATCAGCGAGACTATCCGATCGCGCCTGTTCGACCCATTTTTTACGACAAAACCCGTGGGCCAAGGAACCGGGTTGGGTTTGGCGGTAGCGCATCAGATCGTCGTCGAAAAACACGGGGGTGCGATCGAGGTAAATTCTGTACTGGGAAAAGGGACGGAATTGGCGATCGTACTACCGCTGGACAACAACAATATTATTAAACTGGAACCAGCCTATGATTAACTCTAGCATTAAACCAAAAAAAACTCTGCCTTTACAATTTGTGTTAGTAGTACCATTCGTACTGCAAATCTTTGCGGCTGTCGGTTTGGTGGGCTATTTATCATTCATAAACGGGCAGAAAGCTGTCAACGATCTAGCAAATCAACTCCAGCGAGAAGTTAGTTCACGCATCGATCAGCATTTAGATAACTATCTCGCTATTCCCAAACAAATTAATGAACTTAACGCTGATGCTGTGTTGACAGGAAAGCTAAACTTACGAGATTTAAAAGCTTCAGGGAGACTTTTTTGGAAACAGATTACTGTGTTCAAAAGCGTAGGTTATATTTTCTATGCACTGCCATCGGGCGAATACATAGATGCTGGATACACTGCTATAGATGACAGTCTAGTCATTGAGGAAAAATCGGCACGTACGGGGTGGAAGACTGACACTTATACAACTGATAGTTTGGGGAACCGAGCCGGGTTTAAGCTAAGTTCAGATTATAAACCGCTGGAGGAAGCTTGGTATATCAATGCTGTGAAAACCCGAAAACCTACTTGGAGCGGAATCTATGCTTGGACAGCTCCGCCAGGGGTTCTGTCAATCTCCGCCTCTTACCCTCTTTACAATCGAAAGCAGCAACTGATAGCAGTTATGGCAGTAGATTTAAGACTGTCTGAAATTAGCAGTTTTTTGAGAGATTTAAAGGTTAGTCCTAAAGGCAAAGTATTTATCATTGAACGCAGTGGAGAATTAGTTGCAAGTTCCAGCAGCGCTAAATCTTATCAAATTGTGGGAAAAGACGCTAAACGACTTAATGTAACTGAAATCGCCGATCCCGCAATCCAAGCCGCTGCAAAATACATCCAAAAAGAATTTGGCGGTTTTCAGAATATTAAAAGTATTCAGACACTCAGGTTTAATTTAGAGAGCAATTCCTTCGGGCAAGTGAATCGCCAATTTGTGCAAGTTACTCCTTGGAATGACGGAGATGGGTTAGATTGGCTCGTGGTGGTGACGATTCCTGAATCAGATTTCATGGGACAAATTAATGCGAATACTCGCACTACTATCCTGCTTTGTTTTGGTGCATTAGCTGTGGCAATTGTGCTGGGCGTGTTTACCTCCCGCTGGATAGCTCGACCGATTTTGCGGTTAAAAGAAGCTAGTGAGGCGATCGCCTCTGGCACTCTCGAATAAACAGTAGAAGTCAAAGGAATTGGTGAATTAGAAGCATTGGCTGGTTCTTTTAACCAAATGGCAGGACAATTACGAACCTCCTTCACAGAACTAGAAACCCGCGTCGAAGAACGCACCGCCGAACTCAGCATCGCCAAAGAAGTAGCCGACTCCGCCAATCAAGCTAAAAGTGATTTCCTAGCAAACATGAGCCACGAACTCCGCACACCACTGAATGGAATTCTCGGCTATGCTCAAATTTTAGAACGCTCCAAAAAACTACCCGACAAAGAACGCCACGGAGTCCAAATTATTCATCAATGCGGCTCCCATTTATTGACATTAATTAATGATATCTTAGACCTTTCCAAAATCGAAGCCCGCAAACTAGAACTGGCACCAAAAGCGATTCATTTACCATCATTTATGCAAGGCGTAGTTGAAATTTGTAGAATTCGATCTGACCAAAAAGGCATTGACTTTCTTTATTACCCAGAATCCAACTTGCCCGAAGGCATAGAAGCCGACGAAAAACGACTCCGCCAAGTATTGCTCAACCTCCTAGGTAATGCGATTAAATTCACCGATTCCGGTAGCGTCACCCTCAAAGTAGAAGTGAAAGAGCCAAATTCAAGTATTCCGATTCCCCGCATCAAATTCCAAATCGAAGATACCGGAGTCGGCATTTCGTCCGCTGAAATTAACAAAATATTCCAGGCATTTGAACAAGTAGGGGAACAAAAACGTCAGTCAGAAGGCACTGGTTTGGGTTTAGCAATCAGCAAAAAAATTGTTGAATTGATGGGCGGAGATATTCAGGTGGAGAGCGAGATTAATGTTGGTAGCAATTTCTACTTTGAGGTGGCTTTGCCAAGTGCTAGCGATTGGGCGAAACAGAATTCTGTCAACAAGGGACGGACGATTATCGGCTATGAAGGAGCGCCGCGGCACATTTTGATTGTGGATGACAGGTGGGAAAATCGCTCGGTATTACTGAACTTGCTCGAACCAATGGGATTTATCATTACTGAAGCAGAAAACGGTCAAGAAGGCTTAAATCAAGCCAAAAAACGACGACCTGATTTGATGATTACTGACATAGCTATGCCCGTGATGGATGGCTTTGAGATGCTCAAGCAGTTGCGCGATGATGCTGATTTAAAGGATTTGCGGGCGATTGTTTCTTCGGCATCTGTCGCGGAGATCGATCGGCAAATGAGCGAAGCCGCAGGCGGAAATGATTTCCTGGCTAAACCAGTCGATGCTTTTGAGTTGTTTACGTTGCTGGCTGTGCACCTGCAACTGACTTGGCAGTATGATGAATCTGAAGCCGATCGCCCTTTGAGTAACAGTCAGTTATCCACCGCAGAGTTGATTGTCCCACCAGTCAAGGATTTGCAGCTTTTACTGGAACTTGCAGAGGGTGGTTTGCTGAAAAAACTGGTAGAAACTACTGAGAAAATTGGGGCTGATGACACTCAATATCTGCCATTTATTCAGCAAATTCAACAGTTGGCAAAGCAATTTAAAACTGAGAAGATAGAGTTATTAATTCAAGAATATATTACTAATCAGGGTAACTAGATAATGCAAACACATTTGACTGGCTTAATTTTGATTGTTGATGATACGCCGACAAATCTGGATGTGATTTCCGAAGCGTTGAGTGATGCGGGTTACACTGTGGCGATCGCTACCAGTGGTGAGCGCGCCCTAAAACAGCTTGAAAGGCGATCGCCCGATCTGATTTTGCTGGATGTGATGATGCCCGGAATAGACGGATTTGAAACCTGTGTGCGCCTCAAAGCTAATCCCAAAACTTGCGATATTCCGGTCATTTTTATGACTGCTTTGTCTGATGCAGACAGCAAGATTAAAGGGTTTGAAGTTGGCGCAGTAGACTACATCACCAAACCTTTTCAAGAAAAAGAAGTGTTAGCGCGGGTGAAAACTCATTTGCAGTTGAGTTTTTTGACTCACAACTTAGAACAACAAGTATCTCAAAAAAACGCTCAATTACAAGCTTCTCAAATTCAACTGATCCAAAAGGAAAAAATGTCTGCTTTAGGCAACTTAGTAGCCGGAGTTGCTCACGAAATTAATAACCCGATCGGTTTTATCGGTGGCAATATTCAACCTGCATTAGATTACATCAACGATTTGTTTGGATTAATCGATTTGTATCAACAAAAGTATCCCCAGCCCGATGCTGAAATTACAGCAGAAATGGAGCAGATCGAGTTGGAATACATCCGGGAAGACTTGCCCAAATTAGTCGGTTCTATGAAAGAAGGAGTGAAGCGGATTCGGGACGTAAGTACCAGTTTGCCGACGTTTTCTCGTGCGGATAGCGATCGCCCCGTGCCTTGCAATATCCACGATGGCATCGACAGCACCATCATGATTCTGAAGCACCGCCTCAAAGCCGACGATACTCACCCAGAAATTGAAGTCATTAAGAATTATGGCGATTTACCCCAAATTGAATGCTATGCAGGACAACTCAATCAGGTATTCATGAATCTGCTGAGTAATGCGATCGATGCTTTTGATGAGTCGAATAAAGGTAACACTTATCATGAGATTGCTAATAAAATTATGATTACCACTGAATTATCTCCTGACTTAAAACAAATATTTATTTCCATCAAGGATAACGGTGTGGGGATGAATAAAATCTTGCAAGAGCAGATTTTTGAGGACTTTTTTACTACAAAATGTGTGGGTAAGGGGACAGGATTGGGCTTGGCTATTGTGCGTCAAATTGTGGTGCAAAAACATCACGGTGATATTACAGTTCATTCTGTCCTCAGAGCAGGTACTGAGTTTGTTATAACTCTTCCAGTTAAACAATGATATCGAAGAAAGAAGAAAGAATAATGAATAAAATTAATATACCCAGAACCCAGACTTTTTTAAGAAGTCTGGGTTCTCAAGTGCGATCGCATCAAACAATTGTGATTGTGGTCATCCCCTCAAACATAGTATAAAATAGTACATAATACTCGAACTTGTAGTGCTAGGCTCGGCATCTGTGGATCTTATGCGAGTGTTATTTTAGAAATAGGAAGGACGACTAACATATGGATGCGATCGTAAATTTGTCAGGTTATCAGATACTAGAGCAGCTTTATGCAGGTTTGAGAACCTTGGTGTATAGGGCTATCCGGGAGACGGATGGGCAACCTGTCGTTATTAAACTGCTACACAACCCCTTGCCCAATTTTAGCGAATTGGTGCAATTTCGCAATCAATATACGATCGCCAAAAATCTCAACCTACCCAGCATCGTCAAACCCCTGAGTCTAGAAGCATACGGCAATAGCTATGCCCTGATCATGGAGGATTTTGGTGGAATTTCCCTGTCTGCTTATCTTAAGGGCGCGAGTCAACAGCCAGCAGACACAGATCAAAACCAACCCGATCGATCTTTACCTTTAGCAGAATTTCTTAACTTATCCCTGCAACTAACAGACATTCTACACTATCTCTATCAAAACCTAGTAATTCATAAAGATATCAAACCCGCTAATATCCTGATTAATCCAGATAGCAAACAAGTCAAACTTATAGATTTTAGTATCGCTTCCCTGCTACTGAGAGAAACCCAAGAAATCCACAATCCCAACATTCTTGAAGGAACTATCGCCTATCTCTCACCAGAACAAACAGGCAGAATGAATCGTGGCATTGACTATCGTAGTGACTTTTATTCCCTGGGTGTAACATTCTACCAATTATTAACGGGTCAGTTACCGTTTATTTCCGAAGATCCAATGGAATTGGTGTACTGTCATCTCGCTAAGCTGCCAATTCCCGCACATCAAATTAATCCAGAGATTCCGCTAGCTTTATCTGAAATTGTCTCTAAACTGATGCAGAAAAATGCGGAAAACCGCTATCAGAGTGCATTAGGGCTGAAACACGATCTAGAGATTTGCGTGATTCAATTACAAGAAACTGGTGATATTAAAGCGTTTGTTTTGGGGGAAAGGGATATTTGCGATCGCTTTACTATACCCGAAAAACTCTACGGGAGAGAGAACGAAGTAGCTGAATTATTAGCAGCCTTCGATCGAGTAGCAAACCCTCGTTCCCAGGCTTCTATATCTCGTTCCCAGGCTATTACGTCTCGTTCGCAGGCTCTGCCTGGGAATGAATATCAGGAGGCTCTGCCTCCCTCAAATAGCGAGGCAGAGCCTCTAGAAATGCGTTCCCAGGCTCTGCCTGGGAACGAGAATTGGCATGAGAAAAACAGCGAGGCAGAGCCTCTAGAAATGCGTTCCCAGGCTCTGCCTGGGAACGAGGGAAAAAGTGAATTGATGCTAGTTGCCGGATTTTCTGGCATTGGCAAAACCGTTATATTTAACGAAGTTCACAAACCCATAGTTCGCCAACGTGGTTATTTCATCAAAGGCAAATACGACCAATTTCAACGCAATATTCCCTTTAGTACTTTTGTGCAAGCCTTCCGAGAATTGATGGAGCAATTACTCTCAGAAAGCGATGCTAAGCTAGAGCAATGGCGAAGCAAAATTGTGAATGCTGTTGGCGAAAACGGTCAAGTTATTGTAGAAGTAATTCCCGAACTAGAACGAATTATTGGCAAACAACAGCCAGTCTCTGAACTTTTGGGAAATGCCGCCGAAAACCGCTTCAATTTAGTGTTTCAGAAATTCATCTCTGTGTTTGCTACAAAAGAACATCCCTTAGTGATATTTTTGGATGATTTGCAGTGGTCAGATTCAGCATCCCTGAAATTAATACAACTGTTGATGAGCGAAAAAGACAGTCAGAATTTGCTGGTAATTGGCGCATATCGGGATAACGAAGTATCTCCGGCTCATCCGTTTATGTTGGCGGTAGCAGAAATGGAAAAAGCTCAAGTAACCGTAAATACTATTACTTTGGAGCCATTGAGTCAATCCGATGTTAATGATTTGATCGCAGATACGCTTTTGTGCGATCGCCCTTTGGCTCAGCCATTAACCGAGTTAGTTGATCAAAAAACCAAAGGCAATCCCTTTTTTGCCACGCAATTTCTCAAATCGCTACAGGAAGATGGGCTGATTGTGTTTAACCATGAGGGCAACCACAGGGGGATTGCCCCTACGGAAAACCAGAGTTTTGTAGGGGTAGTGCCCCCGTGCCTACCCTCCCTCCCTTGGAGAAGTAAAGGCGGATGGCAGTGTGATATTGCCAAAGTCAAAGCCCTAAGTATCAGCGATGATGTGGTGGAGTTTATGGCGCTGCAATTGCAGAAGTTGCCGCCAGAAACTCAGGATGTGCTGAAGTTGGCTGCGTGCATTGGAGCGCAGTTTGATTTGAATACATTGGCGGTAGTCAGCGAGAAGTCGCCAGAAGAAACTGCTGCAAATTTGTGGAAATTGTTGCAAGAAGGATTCATCTTACCAACAAGTGAAATTTACAAGTTTTATCAAGGAAAAGAACATCGGGAAAAAACCGATATCTTGCCAACTACCAGCGCTCAACTACCTAACTACCGATTTCTACACGATCGCATTCAACAAGCGGCTTATTCCCTAATTCCAGAAGATCGAAAACAAGCCACTCACCTGAAAATAGGGCAACTGTTGCTGCAAAAGAGTAGTGAAACTCAACGTCAGGAAAGGATTTTTGATATTGTCGGTCATTTCAACTTTGCCAGCGGGCTGATTTCGGATCAAAAAGCACGTTATGAACTAGCCGCCCTGAACTTGCAGGCGGGAAAATCTGCCAAAGCCGCCGCAGCCTTTGACGCGGCATTGATATTTGTGAATACAGGTATTAGGAGCTTACCAGCCGATAGCTGGCAGGAACAATATACTCTGACGCTGGCACTGCACAATTTGGCAGCCGAAGCAGCGTATTTGTGCAGCCAATTTGAACAGGTAAAACAGCTAATTAGTGCAATTTTGCAACAAGCAAACCAACTGATTGACAAAGTTAGTGCTTACGAGATTCAAATCCTCGCTTACCTTGCCCAAGGCCAGCCACAGGATGCCGTTTATATAGCAATTGATGTACTCGGACAGTTTGGGATTCGGCTTCCCAAAAACCCGACTCAGCCTCAAGTATTGCTGGGTTTAGCCAAAACTAAGTTGATTCTAGGTAACAAGAAACCGGAACAGTTGGTGAATCTGCCAAACATGACAGATCCTAACAAATTGGCAGCGATGCGAATTCTTTCTAGTGCTGCTTCTGCTGCCTATCTTTGTGCTCCGAAGTTGATGCCGCTACTGGTATTTGAGCGGGTTAATTTGTCTGTACGGTACGGCAATACCGCTCTATCAGCTTTTGGCTATGCTTGGTACGGACTGATCCTGTGCGGCATACTCGTGGATATCGAAGCAGGCTATCAGTTTGGACAACTTTCTCTGCAATTACTAGAGCGTTTTAATGCGACGGATTTGAGAGCGAAAGTGCTATTTATGACTTATGCGTTTATCAGCCATTGGCGTGATCGCATTACGGATACGATGCCAGCGCTGTTAACAGCTTACCAGAGCGGTTTAGAAACGGGAGATGTCGAATATGCTGCTTGGGCAGTTGTGGTTCATTCTTACAATCGCTACTGGACAGGGGATAACTTAAGGGAAGCAGAAGCAGGAATTCGTTCTTTGATAACGGCGATCGCTCCTTTAAACCAAAAAAACGGCTCGCTATACATCCAGATATACCATCAAGCGATCTTAAATCTTCTGGGTGATGCTAGCGATCCGAGTTGCTTGTCCGGCGAAAGCTATCAGGTTGCCAAAGATATTCCCGCACAGGTGGCGGCGAACGATCGCACAGGGTTATTTTTTAGTTATCTTTGTCAGCAGCATCTTGATTATTTATTCGGAAATTATGCTGAAGCAGTTGAGAATGCAAACGCTGCTAAACCTTACTTTGATAACTGTGTTGCCTTGCTTCCAACGGTGCTGCACAACTTTTACGATTCTCTCGCGCAACTGGCAATTTACGAGACTGCAACCTCTTCACAGCGCCAGCAAATTCTCAAGTGCATTAAGGCGAATCAGAAAAAGTTGAAGAAATGGGGGTACTATGCCCCGATGAATTACGAACATAAGTTTCTTTTGGTAGAAGCAGAACGGTATCGGGTACTGGGGAAAAAACTAGAAGCGATCGACTATTACGATCGCGCAATTCTACTTGCCAAAGAAAACCAATTCCTCAACGAAGAAGCCCTCGCCAACGAATTAGCAGCCAAATTCTACCTCGACTGGGGCAAAGAAAAAGTAGCTCAAGCTTATATGCAAGCAGCTTACTACTGTTACGCCCGGTGGGGAACAAAAGCCAAAATTGATGACTTAGAAACCCGCTATCCCCAACTCCTTACTGCCATATTGCAGGTACAACAAAATCATTTTTCCATCAGTGACACCCGCCTGGAAACTCTCTCCCGCTCCTCCATCCTCGATCGCACCATCCACACAACTCGTTTTAGCAGCAGTAGCATTTCCGAATCTCTTGATTTCGCCACCATTCTCAAAGCCTCGCAAGCCTTATCCAGTCAAATTCAACTAGAGCAATTAGTTTCCACTTTAATGCAAGTAGTGATGGAAAATGCCGGGGCAAAAAAGGCTGGTCTGCTGTTATTGCAAGACGATATTCTGATGGTGAAAGCTCTAGCAAATGCTAGTCAAAACATTAGCATATTGTCAGTGCCACTGTCAAGCGTTCAAGAAATCCCAGTAACACTAATAAACTACGTTGAACGCAGTTTAAAAACTGTTGTTATCGACGATGCAACGGCACAAAATAATTTTAGTGCTGACCCGTATTTGATGCAGGAACAACCGAAAAGCGTGCTGTGTGCGCCGATTTTAGCCCAAGGTAAATTAATCGGGTTGCTGTATCTGGAAAATAAGCTAACGATCGGGGCATTTACGCGCGATCGCACGGAACTCATTCAACTATTGTGCGCCCAAGCAGCGATTTCTATGGAAAATGCCAGACTGTATAAACAATCTCAGCTCCATGCCCAACAGTTGGAGCGATCGCTGAAAGATTTACAGGATAGCCAAACGCAACTCATAAAAAGTGCTGCTTTCTTGGAAGCACAGAGAGAATCCTCTTTAGATGGCATCCTCGTGATTGATGCCAATCGGCAAGTGAGTGCTTATAATCAAGGATTTGTCAAGATATGGAACATTCCTCAGATTATTTTTGAAACTAAGGACGATTTTCAACTCTTGGGATTTGTATTGGATCAACTAGAACAACCGCATGAATTTTTGGCAATGGTTGAGTATCTCTATCAAAATCCAGGTGAAGCTAGCTACAATGAAATTATCCTCAAAGATCGACGCATTTTGGAACGGTCTTCTGTTACTGTGAAATTACCATCAGGAGATGAATGTGGCAGAATCTGGTACTTCCGCAACATTAGCGATCGCAAACAAGCCGAAATCAATCTCCAACAAAGCAATCTGCTACTAGAAAGTGTCCTTGAAGGTACCAGCGAGATGATTTTTGCAAAAGATACTCAACACCGCTTTATTTTTGCAAACTCTGCAACGCTTCAGTTGCTTGGTTTATCGTCGGAAGCCGAGATAGTTGGCAAAACGGATTTTGACGTTTTTCCTCTAGAGTTTGCCCAGAACATTCGGGAGTATGATGAGCGAATTTTGCGATCGGGAGTTGCAGAAAAGTTTCACGAAGATGTATTGAATGCTGCGGGAGAGATCGTAACTTTATATACGACTAAGACTCCCATACGCGATCGTGACGGCAACATTACTGGTATCGTGGGAATAATCCGAGATATTAGCGATCTCAAACAAGCTGAAAATGCCCTACGTGAAAGCGAACAGCGGTTCCGTGATGTTACCGAAGCGGCAGGAGAATATATCTGGGAAATCGATGCGAATGCAATTTATACATACATTACAGAAAAATCGAAACAGGTTAAAGGCTATACACCGGCTCAACTCTTAGGGCGCAGCCCAACCGAATTCATGCCCCCAGAAGATATTGAGTCAGTTGGCATAATTTTGGCAGAGGCTTCTGCAAGAAAAGAAAGCTTTACCTTAAAACATAGAAATATTCTGCCAACGGGTGAAGTTGTTTGGGAGGAAGTCACTGGAGTACCAGTTCTCGACAATTGCGGTGAAATCATTGGATTTAGAGGCACTGGTCTGAACATTACCCATCGCAAACAAGCCGAAGCCGCCGTGCTCCAAAAATCTCAAGAACTTGAACAAACCATTGATGAATTAAAACAAGCTCAATTGCAAATGGTGCAGAATGAAAAAATGGCAACTTTGGGCAATTTAGTTGCAGGTGTCGCCCACGAAATCAACAATCCCATTGGCTTTATTACCGGCAGTGTCAACAACATCGAAGAATACATTCAAGACTTAATCGCTCATCTGGAATACTATCAAAAATATTATCCTGAACCAGTACCAGAAGTTAGCGATCATGCAGAAGATATTGACTTAGAATTCCTGATAGAAGATTTGCCGAAGCTGATTCCATCGATGAAAATAGCCTCGCAGCGCATTCGCGAGATTAGCAATAGCCTCCGCACCTTTTCCAGAGCCGATACCGCCGAAAAAGTTGCTTGCGACATCCATCAAGGGATTAACAGTACGCTGTTGATTTTGAAATACCGCCTCAAAGCTTCTGAGAAACGTCCGGCAATTAAAGTAATTTATGAATTCGGTAAATTGCCGCTTGTCAAGTGCTTTTTGGGACAATTAAATCAAGTATTTATGAATATCATTGCGAATGCGATCGATGCCTTAGATGCAGCCTGCGTTGGGCAAACCTTTGCTGAAATTCAAGCTCATCCTCAGCTTATTACAATTTCCACTGATGTTTCGGGCGATCGGCAAATGGCAGTAATTCGGATTAAAGATAACGGGCCGGGGATGTCAGAGGAAGTTCAAGCATATATTTTTGACCACTTGTTTACCACGAAAGAGGTCGGTCAAGGCACTGGATTGGGACTGGCAATTGCGCGTCAAATTGTCGAAGAAAAACACGGTGGTAAACTGAGTTGTATTTCTGCACCATCCAAGGGAACGGAGTTTGTCATTGAGATTTTAATTGATTAATGATTGAGAACGTAAAAAATGACACTAAAAAATTAGAAAAACAACTCCTTACCTTAACTCCCAAGAAATGAGGCAACCTAAAACATGGCTCGAATTTGCTATAATCTAAGTAATATCAAATCCGAGCGATCGCATTTATGACTATACAAGAATTAGAAACTCAAGTTTCAACCTTAAATCCGGCTGATAAAGCTAAACTCATCAGCATCCTAACTCAAACTTTAACCAACGGTTCTCTAGGGATTAAAAAAACTCTCGCAGTGTGCGGAGGCGATGCTTGTATTGGCAATACTCGCATACCAGTTTGGTCGCTGGTGTGCGATCGCCGTTTAGGTGCTTCCGATGCTATCATCCTAGAATCATTTCCCGATCTAACCGCCGCTGATTTGGTAAATGCGTGGGCTTATGCCGATGCTTACCCAGAGGAAATTGAACAGGCAATTAGAGAAAACGATGAAGTGATGGAATCAAGCGAGGTTTATTAAAAGTTGGCACGTTTTTACACAGATGAAAACTTCCCGTTAGCAGAGGTGGCATTACTGCGGGCTTTGGGTCACGATGTATTAACAGCGAAGGAAGCAGGGAATGCAAATCTTCAAATTCCTGACGAAGACGTGTTAGCTTTTGCTGCTAGCAATAACCGAATAGTTTTGACACGCAATCGCCGTCATTTCATGCGCCTGCATCTTTAAAACTATGACCATGCTGGTATTGTTGTTTGCACGGAAGACCCAAATTTTGAAAGGCTGGCGACGCGAATTAATGATGCTATTTCTGCGATCGATACTTTGAGCGGTAAATTGATTCGAGTTAACCGTCCTTCGCAGTGAAAAAAAGCCGTAGCACGGGCGAGGGTTCCCAGCCATCGCCCCACAGATTCCCCAGTAGATGATAATCACCCTGAAACTCCTAACCAATAACTATTGCAGCGGCAAAAATACTGTCATCACTTCACCTTTTTGGGGCCGCTGACGAATCACTAACTTCCCGCCAGCCGCGCGAAATAAGTTCTTAGTTACGCTCAAATTTAAACTTAAACTTCCCGTTTCCGGTTGCACCATCAACAAAGGCCCGATCGACCTTAGAGGAGTATTACCCGCAGATGCAAAAGTTGCTTCGCCCTCAGTGTCGGATGGATGTTTCGATTCCAACTGCAACTTTACCCGATCGCCCGCCAATGTCACCTCCACTTGAATCTGACTCCCCGACGGCAAAGTTCGAGTGAAATTCTCAATTAAACCAGTTAAAACCTGATCTAACATCGTCGGATCGCTGACAACCGCAGGCAACTTTTTCGGGACAATTAGTTCCAAAGTATGATTGCGCTGACTTGCTTGTTTTTGCCAGCGCGGAATGCTATGAAGCAGCACTTCACCGAGGGACATCGCTGTTAGGTGCAGGGCCGAATTTTTGGCTTGGGACATTTCCATTTCTACGGCGCGAAAAATTAAGCCGAAGCGATCGATCTGAGCGGTACACTCAGCATCAATCATTTCCAAACGCTTGATTACCACCGGGTCGAGTTTGGGGCGTTTCAGCAGCAATCTAGTCAGAGTGCGGATAGTAGCCAAAGGAGTGCGGACTTCGTGGGCGATCGCCTGTAGCAATTCTACCTCTTTGGTAACGTGAGGAATCACAGATTTACAGTTGAGATTTTTCGCCTGTAACTTTTCATGCCTTCCCCTCCAACCCTCATCAAATTTTTCATCCTTAACTCTACCTATTTCCTCTTTCCAAATCGGCAAATTATTCAATAATAAACGGCTGAATTGTGTGACTATTTTATAATTTGGAACAATAGGTAAAAACTGCTGAAACAGCGTATCTAATTTAGTTGAATTATGAATTAATTGACTGACATCTAGATTAATATCGCCGTCAGATTTTCCTGAAAAACCTTCGCTGTCAATCACCCTGTGTCGCAAAACTTCCCAAGCTTTTGCCACTACTTGCGGATCGAAAGAAAATAGAAAAGCTGGAATGCCGATCGCATTTTCGCCTAAAACCATCACCAGACTAAACTTTGCTGTTAAAACTAAACAAAACTGCTCGTTTGCCAGCGGATCGCCGATCGCCAAAGCCAATGCTGGGGCCGCCGCAGGCACTGATATTTCGACATCAGCAGCAGGTAGTAAAGCTAAACTTTGTCTGGCCCGAAAAGACCACAAAGCTGCATCGTTGTCGGGAATACTGGTAAAAATCCAATTGGCAAAGCCGTTCGTTAAAGCGGGGTTAGTTAAAACGGAAGATGGGCCGGATAAGACTAATCCATGACAGGAATTGGGAAGAAGGGAATCTGTTGTTTGTGCTGGTTTTTGCCGATCGAGCATTTGATTCAAAGTGGCGATCGCCCCGTACCATTCCTGTTCCGCTTTCAGCCGGGAAGCCCCGCGACTTCCTGGACACTTCGGGCGGTTGTTTTCTGGGCCCAACTTAGCATCAAAGATGAGGTCATTTTCTGAGCCTTCGGAGGCTAAAATCTCGCTAATTGTGGGTAAAAAGTAAGTATTCATAGTAGTTATAAACCCACCTTCTGAGGCATGAAGGATGAAGTATTTATTTAAGTCTAGGAGTCAGGATTTAGGCATCCAAAGGATTAAAAAATCCGGCTGAATTTTTGTGCGTTCCTCCTAACTCACAGCATATCCACCTTTGTCAATTGCCGATATTGGCAAACCGTACCAAACAAGTCGCAATCTCCGCGCTTGGGCCCATATTTCGATCGATTAGACCGATCGCCCTTGCAAAAGTGCAAAATGAAGTCAGTTAACACCGTGCTTTCCTTATGCCCACCTCGATCGCCGACTCAAAAAATCTGCTGTCAGACTTAATGGCACGCTACCGCCACCAAGTCGATTATCTAGCAATTCGGCTCGAAGAAGCCGAAGGCACCGACATCCTGCTGCGGGGCGAAAAAATCGAAACCCTCAGCGAAGGAGTCTCGATTGGTGGCCAAGTTCGAGCCTGTCACAAAGGCGGCTGGGGCTTTGCCAGTTTTAACCGACTTTCTACCCTCGCCGAAAGAATCGAAGAAGCCATCGCCGCGGCCAAACTGATCGGCGAGGAAGAAACGATTCTTGCACCCGTTACCCCAGTACAAGACATTTGCTTCCTACCGCTGACAGGAACAGACCCCCGTTTGGTTCCCCTGATCGAAAAAAAGCAATTGTGCGATCGCTACGCCCAAATCCTGCGTAGCATAGACCCCTGTATCGCCACCGTCTCCGTCCGCTACGGTGACAGCACCCAGCGCATGATCCTCGCCACCTCCGAAGGCACAATGCTCGAACAAGGTTGGGTAGACATGGAAATGCGCTTTGCCGCCACAGCCCGCAGTGGGGAAACCGTACAAACTGGCCGCGAAACCACCGGTTCCCGCAAAGCCTACGAAGACTTAACCGAGCTGGATCTTCAAGTCCGCAGCGCCGCCCAGAGAGCGGTAGACTCCTTAGCCTTACCACCCGTCCAAGGCAACACTTACACTGTCGTCATCGACCCAATTCTCAGCGGATTATTCGTCCACGAAGCCTTCGGACACCTCTCGGAAGCTGACATGGCCTACGAAAATCCCGACATCTTGGAAGTGATGACTCTCGGCCGCCAGTTCGGCCCCAAAGAGTTGCAAATTTTCGATGGTGCTGCGCCTCCGGGACACCGTGGCAGTTATTTCTACGACGATGAAGGCACTCCGGCTACTACTACTCAGTTGATTAAGGATGGCGCTTTAGTCGGGCGGCTGCACTCCCGCGAGACTGCTGGGAAATTGGGAGAAGTCCCCACTGGGAATGCTCGTTGTTTGAATTATCATTATCCGCCGATCGTCCGCATGACTAATACTTGGATCGAACGGGGTACAACACCGGTGGCCGATCTATTTTCTGGCATCTCTGAAGGTGTTTATGCCCGGAATTGGCAAGGCGGCATGACTAACGGCGAAATGTTTACTTTCAGCGCCGGCGAAGCTTGGATGATTCACAATGGCAAATTGGCCGAACCGGTGCGGGATGTGACTCTTTCGGGTAATGTTTTCAGCACTTTAGCCGATATTGAGGCGATCGGCGACGATTTCTACTGGGATGAATCCGGCGGCTGCGGCAAGGGTGGACAAAGCGGTTTACCTGTTGGCTGCGGCGGCCCGAGTTTGCGGATTCGCAATGTCGTTGTTGGCGGCGAAGCTGCGGAAGACTAAAGCCTCAAAACGCTCGAAAATCAAGGTAAAGCGCCAGATTCTTAAGGAGCGCTTTACCTTGATTGTTTTAGTTCTGTGAAACCCTAAATTTTGATGCGAGTCGATACAAACTGGCCCCTGTCGCTTGGCGAACTAATTGCCTTTAATGATGAGACTTACGCAATCCGACCCAAGAAACCGGGTTTTTTCGCGAATCTACGGCCTGCAACGCGTATTTTCGTAATAAAAACCCGGTTTCTTGATGCCCATGCGTCCAGGGCTGGCTTAGTTCAACAATGCTCTAATTACTGACTTCTCTCCACAATAAAAAGAAGGAAATATACTAAAAATAATAACTCAGTATATTTCGCTTCTTTTTGGCAAAAACATCCCTTTATTTGGGTTTATCTTCCGCTTCCTCGTTCGGGCGGCGTCTCTTTATTCTTATCTGCGTAAAAAATCTGAGTGTCGGCTACGGCGGTTGAAAATTCGGGAGCAGAGTTGTCTTGAGCAAAAAAGGTCGATCGAGTTTGTAGGCTTTGAGCATGAACTGTGGTGCTGCTCAGTAAAAGGCTTGATATCAGGATAGAAGAGTAAAAGCGTATCATAAAGTTCCCTATCTAACTTTCTCCTATTGATACGGAGCTTGCATTGTGATATCAGGGTAAAAAATAAAATTTGTGCTGAAATAACCAATTAGTAACTGATAGCACCTGTATTTTTTTTTCAATTTTGTCAAAAAGGGGTGAAGCCCATCATCTAGCTCACCCGATCGCCCATAGATTAGATTTGCCTGTGGATTGTCGGCAACCAGCACAATTCAACGCCTGGAATTCTTTTAAAATGCTATTGAAATAAAGAAACGACAACCTCAAATTGTAACTTTTTACTAATCTTCAGATTAACTTCATAATTTATTGATATTAAGATGCAAGTATTCAAAAATTGCGTGCAAAAATTAAAAAAACTGGGTTTTTCAACCGATATCGCCGAGTCAAATCAATCTTAAATCTTAAATCTCATATCGTTTCCGGTTGTGTCGGAACGATCGACTAGGGGGCAATTCATGAATGGTTTTGATACAGCACTTTTCAGGTATGTGAGATACATAGTTCTTGTAGGGACACGGCACTGCCGTGTCCCTACGGGATATTGAATGTAATTCATAAACCTGGAATCTGCTGTAAGTCAACCGTCAACCGTCAACTGTCAAGAGGAGTGCATCTACCTGCAAGAATAGCGAGTCGAGGGTTGACGAGTTATCCAAAACAACATCAGCTTTTTGGCACTTTTGAGCGATCGGCATTTGGGCGTTAATGCGGGCCGAAGCTCGATCGCAACTCAAGCCATCTCGCTGCATCAGCCGTTCTAACTGCACTTCGGGCGAACAGTACACGACCCAAATTTCGGTACACAAGTCAGTCATCTGAGCTTCAAACAGCAGCGGCACTACCAAAACAAAAGTCAATGTGTTTTGGGATACTTGACTTAATGCAGCAATGCAGATTTGAGTTGCCTCAACAAATCTGCGGCGCACATAGGGGTGAATTTGTTGTTCCAACCACTGCCGTTCGGATGCGTTACAAAAAATAATATTTCCCAACTCTGACCGATTTAAATTCCCGTCGGGAAGCAAAATATCGGCGCCGTATCGTTCTATAATAGAATTCAGTATTGGCGAACCTGGGTGCACAGCTTCGCGGGCGTAAATATCGGCATCTAAAATCGGAAATTTATAGGTATCGGCCAGATAATTAGATATAGCGGTTTTACCGGTGGCGATGCCCCCAGTTAAACCGATCGCGCGGACAATTCGATCGCTCATAATTTTCTCTGTTTAAACTGCTTGTGTTTCGACACTGACTATCGGTCTTTGCTATGTTGGTGACACAATCAAAGTCGGACTTAAAATTTGAAATTTGCGATCGAGGGCTAGCGTTAGGAATTGTCAGCATTGGGTGCGATCGACTCTTTTTTACCTAAAATCTCCATTTTAAACTCCAATTAAGGTCTAGATCGAGGCAAACTTATGAATGCTCAACGTGCTGTGCGATCGATTCTGGCAGCAATTCCCATAGCCGGATTTTGGATATTAGATTTTTCCCCCAACCTGGTTTTCCTCAAAGAAAACAGCACCGGATGGGTGATATTGGCAATTTATCCCCAATCTCAAATTGCTGCGGCGCAATCTATTATTCCAGCATCAGACGGCACCGGAACCACCGTCACCGCCCCCGGTACAGGGTCGCCCCCTCGCTACGACATTCAAGGCGGCACTCCCTCCCGAGACGGAGCAAATCTGTTCCACAGTTTTACTCGGTTTGGGCTCAATTCTGGCGAAACTGCCAATTTCATCTCCAACCCAAGTATTAAAAATATTCTCGGGCGCGTTGTCGGCGGGGACGCTTCTTTAATTAATGGTCTAATTCAAGTTAGTGGTGGCAATTCTAACTTGTTCCTAATGAACCCCGCAGGGATTATTTTCGGAACGAATGCCCGACTCGACGTGTCCGGGTCTTTTTTTGCTACCACCGCTAGCGGTATCGGTTTTGACAGCGGCTGGTTCAATACTACTGGCGCGAACGACTACGCGGCCCTAGTCGGAACGCCGAATGCTTTTGTTTTTGGCGCACAGTCCGGGAGTATTGTCAATGCCGGTAACTTGGCTGTTGGAAATGGACAAAATTTGACTTTGTTAGGCGGCACTGCGATCAGTACGGGTCAACTTTCAGCCCCGGGCGGTCAAATTACTGTGGCGGCTGTCCCGGGCGAAAATCTGGTGCGGTTGAGTCAAAATGGACTGTTGCTGAGTTTAGAAGTTGCTCCGGCTAGGGGAGTTTCGGGTTCGCCTGCTGTTCCGTTTTCTCCCCTGAGTTTGCCTCGGCTACTCTCGGGCGCGGGCGTTGCTGAGGCTACTGGTATAACTGCGAACGATCGCGGTGAAGTTGTGCTCACGGGCGGGCAAATCGTGTCCGCAGGTACTGGAACTGCGCTGGTATCAGGGCAAGCGGACGTGTCTGACCGGGGGGGTGTGGGCGGAAGTGTGAACGTCTTGGGCGACAAGGTAGGGCTGTTTGGAGCGAAGATTGAGGCGAACGGGCCTCTGGGTGGCGGAACGGTACGGATCGGGGGAGATTACCGAGGCGAGGGAACGGTGCCGAATGCGAGGATGACTTACGCAGATGGCAAAAGTTCGATCGACGCCAACGCAACTGTCGCAGGTAACGGCGGCAGAGTTTTTGTCTGGGCTGATAACACAACAGCATTTTTGGGAAGCATCAGCGCGAGGGGCGTTTCTGCAACTCCCAGCGGGGGTGTGGGCGGATTTGTGGAAGTTTCGGGGAAGCAAAGATTGATTTTTAACGGTACTGTTGATACCTCCGGGACAAACGGTTTGGGGACTTTGCTACTAGATCCAGAAAATATTTTAATTACAGATGCAGCAGAAGGTGTCGGCGATGCGCAAATTATTGCTAACAATAATATCTTGGCAACAGGAACTCAGACGGCACAGCCAAACAATTCTGAACCTTCGCTGACAATTTCAGCTAGAGCTTTGGAAAGTTTGTCGGCTAGGTCAAATGTGGTTCTGGAAGCGCTCAACGATATTACAATTGCTGATTTGGCGGACAATCAGTTGAGCTTTCGAGCAACTACTGGTTCGGTAACATTGAGAGCAGATGCCGATCGCAGCGGTGCGGGGGTTTTTTCGATGAATCCTCGAGATACAATTAGCACGGCTGGTGGCTCGATCGCCCTGGAGGGCAGTCAAATCACGGCAGGAAATCTGTCGAGTAACGGCGGAAGTATTAGTTTAATTAGTCCGGGAACAACTGTTGCTGGCAATGTTTCTGCATCGAATCGTAATACTGGCAGCAGCGGAAATATTTTGCTGGAAGGGCTGAATGTAACGGCCCAAAAAATTGATGCTAGTGGCTCTAAATCGGCTGCAAATGTAACTTTGACGGCTCGAAGCGTTCTGGGAGTTGGCTCGATCGCCGGGGGTTCGGGAAACATTACTTTGACTGGTAATGAAATTAATTTGACTGGTGACAAAAATTCAGTTAGCGGTACTGGCTTTTTGGTACTGCAACCTTGGAACCCTGCCCAAAATATTGCGATCGGCGGTTCTGGAGATGTTGGCACTAATATTTATTTGAATCTGACGGCAAAGGAACTCGGAAGTTTGCAAAATGGGTTTGCAGGAATTACGATCGGTCGCAGCAACGGTACTGGTTCAATTCTGATTGCTAACGATGTCACATTTTATGACCCGCTGATTATTCAATCGCCCGCGGGTTTGGGAACAATCACCAGCACAAGTTCCCTGACTCTTGCCGACAATGCTTCAATTACTCTCAAAGCTGACGGCAATATCCGCATCAGAAATATCACCACCAATGGTGAACAAATTCGCATCGCCAGCACAACGGGCAATGTCACAACTGGTGAGCTACGCACCGGAACTCCCCCCAGCATCAGCACGAATGTCAATTCTGCGGAAGTTCTGCGATCGAGGGCGGGAGATGTCAGCGTCACGGCAGAGGGGACGGTGACAGCAGGGCCGATCGACACCAGGGGCGATCGCGCGGGCAGTGTGACGCTGACTGGCCGTGCTGGGGTGACAGCCGACGCGATCCAAGCTGGCGGTTCAACAGGGGGAAATATTACTCTGACTGGTAACGAAATTGACTTGACTGGCGGTAATAATTCGATCGCCAGCAACGGCAATCTGGTGCTGCAACCAGTCGATCCGGCTCACAATATTACGATTGGGGGTGCTGCTGAGACTGAGGCTTTGGATTTGACGGCTGCGGAATTGAACTCGCTGCGCAATGGGTTTGCTTCGATCGCGATCGGGCGTGCTGACGGCAGCGGCCTGATCGCGATTTCTCCGGCAACAAAAGCGCCCAATTCAACGCCAGTGGCGGTGACATTTCAAGATCCGACGACGATTCGATCGCCCTTTGGTAGAGGTGCGATCGTGGGAACAGGTGCGATCGTCGGCAGTGATAACGCCTCGATCGCTCTGATGGGCGGTACTGTAGCCGTCGGAGACGTTACCTCGAATGCGAGGATTGAGATCACTAGCAGTCAGGGTAACGTGACTACTGGTACGGTTTCATCTCGATCGGCGAACGGGGCAGCAGGCGATATTAGTATCCGCAGCGCCGGTTCGGTAGAATCGGGCAATGTCGATGCTTTCGGCTCTAAAACTGGCGGAGATATTTCGATTACAGCGCCGGGCCGCATCGCCACAGGGGTGATCAACTCTGGTTCTGAGTCGGGCAAAGCTGGTTCGAGCAGGATTACTGGGCAGAAAGATGTTGAAGTTGTTTCGATCAAAGCTCGCGGTAACACGGGCGGCGATGTGGCAATCGAGGCTGGGGGAGCGTTTCGGGCTGCGGGAACCGGAACGGCTGCCGATCGCCCATCGGTCAGCATTTCTACAGACGGGCAGGTGCGATCGGGAACGCTTTCGCTGCTGCAAAGCAATTGCCCGTCGGGCAACTGCACAACGACAACTGTTGGAGGGCAAAACACGAAGTCGAATGCCACCTCCTCAACTGCTAGCGGGCCACTGCTGAGTGTGCCGAATCCGGCACCAACTACTAGCAGCGTGGCACTGAAAACTACAGGCAATGCTCAAGAAATTGTGACTCAAGTCAGTCTTGCCCCCGCATCTACGCCCAAGAGTGGTATCGTAAATGTCTCGCCAGAACCTACTGCTGTGCCTCTTGAAGGGCGATCGAGCGAGACTGCGGCCGGCTCGGTGCTGCTATCACCGTCGGTGTTAACAGACAATCAAGGCGCGCCTGGGACTGCACAGAAGCCTAGGAGTGGAGTGAGTGCAGAAAGTATCGGGAAGGCCAGGGTTCCTGAGATTTCTCGATCGAGTTCGATCGGGCAACTAAGTCCGATCGACGCAGTGCAGCAAAGAGATAGAGCTCAGGGTAGGGAATTTGAACGTTACTTTGGCGGCAATCTCGATCAAAAGTCAGTCACGCAGCAAAGTATCCGAGATACTCTCAGCAGCGTCAATCGCTTAACTGGGGTTAAACCCGCCATCCTTTACGTGTGGGCAAAAGAGAAACATTTAGAACTTGTGTTGTTATTGCCAGACGGCAAAAGTGTTTTTAAAAGCGTACCTGCAAGCCGCGAGACAGTGCTGCAAGTTGCTAAAGAATTTACTAATGCTGTCAGAACTCCCAGAAGATTGAATGCTACTGATTATCAGGACTCCGCCCGGGAACTTTACCAGTGGTTAATTGCACCGCTGGAACCGGAATTGGATGCTAACAAGATTGACACCTTAGTGTTTTCGATGGATGCCGGTTTGAGAACTTTACCTTTGGCTGCTCTTTTTGACGGCAAAAAGTTCTTGGTAGAAAAGTATAGTTTGGGGCTGATTCCCAGTTTGAGTTTAACTGATACTCGCTATGCCGATGTTAAGGGTTCTGAAGTTTTGGCGATGGGTGCGTCGAATTTTCCTGCCAAATACGATCAAAATCCTTTGCCTGCGGTGCCGCTGGAAATATCAACAATTGTGGGCAAGATTTGGCCTGGTTCGTCTTTTCTTAACGAAGCTTTTACTTTGGCAAATTTGAAGGAAAAGCGCAATCAACCGCAATACAAAATTATTCATTTAGCTACTCACGGCGATTTTCAGCCTGGGGGGGCAGAAAATTCTTACATTCAGTTTTGGGATACTAAGTTGCGGTTGAATCAGTTGGATCAGTTGAAGTTGTCTAACCCGCAGGTGGAGTTGTTGGTTTTGAGTGCGTGCACTACGGCGGTGGGAGACGAACAAGCTGAGTTGGGGTTTGCGGGGTTGGCGGTGCACGCGGGGGTAAAATCGGCTTTGGCGAGTTTGTGGTATGTGTCAGATGCTGGTACTTTGGGGCTGATGACTGAGTTTTATCAGCAGTTGCGCACGGCACCGATTAAGGCTGAGGCTTTGCGGCAGGCGCAGTTGTCGATGTTGCGGGGGGAAGTGCGGTTGCAAGATGGTTATTTGGTACGATCGGGCAATAATCAAGCTCTGCCTTTGCCGTCGGAGTTGGCCGCCAGGGGCGATCGAAATTTGTCGCATCCTTATTATTGGGCCGCTTTTACCATGATCGGTTCGCCTTGGTAAGATAGTTTTGGTTAAATCTCTTTCCTGTTATGCCGAAATTTGAAGACCAACTCGATATAGTTTACGCTAGCGATCGCGCCTGCTGGCGGCAGTGGTTGCAGCAAAACTCTGGAAATGCGATCGGAGTTTGGCTGGTTTACTACAAAGTCAAAAGTGGCAAACCAAGCGTGCAATATAGCGAAGCAGTCAAAGAAGCACTTTGCTTTGGCTGGATTGACAGCAAAGTCAAATCATTGGATGCAGAAAGTTACCGACAAATCTTCACGCCTCGAAAACCAAAAAGTGTCTGGTCAAAATTAAACAAGCAATATATCGAAGAATTAATCGCTGAAGGGAAGATGACTGAAGCTGGGTTAGAAAAAATTACAGTAGCTAAACAAGATGGATCATGGACAAGTTTAGATTTGATAGAAGCATTAGTGATTCCAGCAGACTTAAAAGAAGCTTTAGAAACAGACGATACTGCAAACAGCAACTTTGAAGGATTCAACAAAACAACTAAAAAAAATATTCTATTTTGGATTCAAAGTGCTAAACGCCCAGAGACGAGATTGAGTAGAATCGAGAAAACGATATTTGCGATCGCACAAAACAAAAATCCCTTGATTCGCTGATTATGGCTGGCGTCGCGAGTCCGAACGATCGAACCAATCTGACTAATTGTTAGCTGCTATCTGACTCAAGCGTTTGAGGATGCGGAGTACATCGTGTAGATTATTGGTGCGGTTGCTAATTCCGAATAAATCAGATATGCCATATCGCGGTGATTCTCCATTCACTAATTTGACAAACATGAAACTGCCACCTGTAGCAATCATGCCGTAACTAGGTTTATCTGGATTCGGATTTGCTAGCATATAAGCTAAGATTTGTGCCAGTCCCGCTTCGATCGAAAACGAAACTCGTTTCGATTCTACTACCATCAGCCACAACTGCTCTTTTAAAACTAAAGTATCGAGGCTACCTTTGATAATAACGCCTTCATCTTCTTCAGAAATTTCAACAGATTTTTCCGGCTTAATATAAAAAGGTTGCAGGTAAAATTCCCCAGTGAACAATAGCGGAGAGACGATCGACAAACTGATGATTTTGTCCAGTAGCGGCGAATGTTCTAGCAAATTGAAATAGCCCGCTTTTATCTGATCTAGCTGTCGTGTTTGAAAATCCGTAATTTCCGGCAACTCGTCTTGCCATTCCCTAAAAAAATCCTCATCTCGAACAAGTTGCAGACCAAAAAGTGTTTGTAATTCTTCTAATGTGACATTTTTAGCTTGAATTGTTTGAACCATAACTAAGTCCGGCTAATCTTATGGATAGATATGATTATAGCAAATTCAGAGATTCCTATCATAGGATGCAGAAATTTCCGTTAATAAAATGCCTAATATTTTGGGGAGATTCTGCAAGTAATATTCAATAAAATCGATGCTAAGAACTTGTTTTTCTAACTTCAGGAATTTCCAAATGTTGCCAGATGTCACAACCCCGTAAATCGTAGGAATATTATTTCCTTCTTGTTCGTTAAATAATTGGGCTGCTACCATTTCTGCGGCACACTGTCCCAAACCACTGTTAATATTTTCCTTCTTGGCTTCGACTAGCGTCACAACAGGCGATCGAATAAACAAGAGTTCAGAGTCTTGGCTGATTAAAAAATCACAAGTACCATTCAGTCCTAACTCAGGTGCAACATTAAAATCAGTTCCTGAAAATAAACTAATTCTATCTTGCAATTGCCTCCGCAGTTCTAGCAAAACAGGAGCAATAATTAGTTCCGATCGGGCTTTTTCTGTGTTGATGGCTAGGGCTAAAGGTACGTTGTATTCGAGGGTTTGTATCAAGATTTCGCTGCATTGAACTTCAGCAGAGTTGGCAAATAAGTTGATTTTTTCTGATGTCGTTAGGTTAAAGGTTTTCAACACTCGATCTAGGCTAAATTCGCTGTAGGACATGGTTTAATAATATATTTGAATTGGAAATCTATCGAGCATCATTAATTAAATAAATAGTTTAGGTTGGGTTGAGCAACTAAATTAAACATTTTGGATCTAACCTTTTACTGGTTCCCAGGCTCTGCCTCGCTTTTGACTGGTTGATTACTTCCTGGATTTTGCAACGATTTAGATCAAATTAAGAATCAAAAATGGGATGATTCATTTTTAATTCTTAATGCTTGATTTCAAATACTATTGCAATTGTTTGATTCTGTTGAGCGCGTCTTGATAGGCGCTGGTTCTGCCGCCTTGCTTATAAAGTTCTGCTGCTTTTTGAAAGTCGGCAATTGCTTTCGGTTGGTCTTTGTTGTCTAGATAAGCTAAAGCTCGGTTGTAGTAGGCGTCGGCAAAACCGGGATTGGCTGCGATCGCCCGCGTGTATGCTTGGATAGCCGTGGAACCGCGGGTGGGATCGGGAATCATCGCGATCAAGGTGCGCGCATTGCCGATATTAAAATGCAATTCTGGAGTGTTATTAGGCTTGAAAGCGAGTGCTTTGTTGAAATCGGCGATCGCCTCCCAAGCATCCCCTCGATCTAAGCGCGAAAGTCCGCGAAAATAATAGGTTTTGGCATCTTGCGGATTATCGAGAGATACCGGGCCACTTGCTGCGGGAGTATTGTCTACTTTCAACTCGGATTTATTCATTCCCGCCGCCACCAATTTGGCGATAAAAGTATTGATTGGAACTGCTGCATTAAATCCAGTTTTAATCGGCGCGACTTCGCCGGAACTTGTTTGAGCAAAACCGAATTCGCCTTGTCCGTGCAACCCAATGACTCGGCCTTCGGAGTCGAAAACAGGCCCGCCACTCATGCCACTCCAAGTTACGGCTTGATACCGCAATGTGTAGCCTTCCGGGCGATTGCGTGGGCGGCTGGTAACTAGCCCAGGAGACAGTTCTGGTTCTCGTTCTGCCCCAAAAAGCCCTCCAGTAGCCGGATAGCCGTAAACGAAGATTTGAGTGCCGATGACGGCTTGATCGGAATCGGCGATCGTCGCGACTGGATATTCTTCGGGACTTTCAAATTTGACTACTGCTAAATCGGCGTCTGTAGGTGCTGTTTGCAAGCGGGTGACTGCGGTTGCTTGATAGTTTTTGCCGATCGATGTGCGAACGTTGTATTTCACGTCTGCTTTTTCTACGACGTGGTTAACTGTTAAAACTGTGTAAGTTTTACCGTTTTTGGCAATAATTACGCCAGAACCATCTCCGAGTGAACTGTTAATTTGTACTGTCAGCGGGCCGGCAATGCTGGCGACTTCTTGGGGCGTTTTTGCCTGAGCAGGCTGGCTGATGACTATGGTTAAGGCAGCGGTACTTCCTACTAGCAAGGTGGTTAAGATGTCGAAACGAGAAAAATTTATATTCATGGCTATTGCTTAATTTGGTTCTGGGTAGGGGGAGTTAGCGGAGAAAGGGCGATCGGTCGTTTGTGCTTTTTTTGTTTTGATTTTTATTAGTAGTTTGACGCAAACCAGTTCTACTCTTTTGTTTATGGATCATTTTACTCCCTATTTTGTTCCCCGGTTTCCTGCTCCCGGCATCGGACACGGCAATGTCGTATCCCTACAGATATTACTAATCTAAACCTAGGATGTCCAGCTTATTAAAACTCAACAATATATAACTCGAACTCAGTGCTTAATTCTTCCTTAGTCATCGTTCCCTGTGCGACTCCCATCACCAAATCATAGGCTCGATCGTCCGTCAAATTCAAATAGAAGCCATTCAAACGCAAAAAGGTATCTGTCACCGCAAATGCCGATCGCTTGTTACCATCAATAAACGGATGATTCATCGCTATATGGTACAGATAAGCAGCAGCTTGTGCGGCAATTGTCGGATGCAACAATTCACCGCCAAAAGTTGCTTGCGGTTGAGCTAAAGCAGACTCTAACAAACCTTCGTCTCTGACACCAGGAGTGCCACCAAAGCTAGAAATTTGGTCATCATGAAGTTCTAGCACTTCCTCTAAAGATATAAATTTAGGAGTTTGCAAGGCGACGGTAAACCTCCTCTCGTTCTTTTTTAGATGCTAAATAGGCTTTCCAAACATCGCTTTTTTGAGTTTTGGCGTTGTGCTTTGCCTGTAAAGCTAGGACAAACTCAAGCACTTCGGCCATTGCAGGTTCTGGTACTCGATCGAGTTCTTGGAGAATCTGTTCTTTTGTCGTCATGTTTCCTCCTAATTATCTTACAACCAGTTTACAACTTATCTCGCCTTCTTAGTCCCCCTCTGCTGGGACTTTGTTTGTATAGTCGCAGTTTCAACCGCCGGGTGATATCAAATCCGTTTGCATCGGAATGATATAAACGGAGGAGACGGAGGAGACTGCACGTGCCGTGTCCCTACAATTGATCGCGGTAGGGAAACGGCACGTGCAGTCTCCTCTATCTCATTCCGGCGCAGCCGGAATTGATATGATTTCTTTTTGTCTGTAGCCACGGTTTCAACCGCCGAGTTATCTTTGATTTTTTGCAACCCATTGGACGATCGCCTCATTCAGCCCATCCAACGTATATTCCTGAGCTTCCACATCTAACTTACCCAATAAATCATAGCAACTTTTGGAAGTTTCCGGCCCGATGGAAGCGATGCAAACATTTTGTAACCAATCCTGAGAACCAGATAATTCCGGGCTTTGTGCGATTAGCTTGCAAAAATTTTGTACAGTTTTGGAACTAGCAAATGTGATGATATTCACCGCCCGATTTTGGAGTGCAGCTAAGGCGATCGGATCGATAGTTTCGGGACAGCAAGATTGATAAGCTGGTACTTCGATTACTTGTGCTCCTTTGGCAGTAAATTCTTTGACTAAAACCTCTCTACCGCCGCTTTCTACTCTCGGAAATAGAATTTTACAGTTTGTAGGGGCGGTGCCCCCGTGCCCGCCCTCCCAGGGGAAGTTTTCGACAAGGGAATCGGCGACAAAGTTAGGCGGAATAAAGTCTGGTTGCAGAGAGTGCGATCGCAAACTCTCGGCAGTCTTTTTGCCAACAACTGCAATTTTAATTCCGAACAAGCTGCGAGCATCTTTCCCCTTTGCTTGCAATCGTTGAAAAAAGCAGTCTACAGCGTTGTGGGAAGTGAGAATTAACCAGTGAAAGGTTGACAGTTGGGCGATCGCACTATCCAACGCTTCCCAACAAGAAGGCGGGCCAATTACCAATGCTGGCATTTCGATCGCGCGAGCACCTTGTTCCTGGAGGCGATCGGCAAATTGACCCGATTGAGAAGCCGCACGGGTAACTAAAATGGTATTTCCGGCTAGTGGTAATTGGCTATTATTGCTGACAGGTACATCAATCTTACTTGTGATTTCTGGCTGCATGAGATATTCGCGCAATCTGACTACTTCCCCAATGATTATCACACACGGTGACAGAGATTCACAGCTTGTTTTCTGTACGATGTTGAAGAGAGTGCCGAGCCAAATTTGTTGTTCGGGGCGGCCGCAATCTCGGATAATGGCGATCGGAGTTTGGCTGGACAATCCATGCTTTTGTAATTGCCAAACTATCTCACCTAAATTTCGTCCTCCCATCAATATTACCAAAGTTTCTATCTTGACTAAAGCTTCCCATTCCAGAGCATCAGGTTCGTGGGCGCTCATCACTGCAAAACAGCGACTCATCACCGGATCTGTGATGGGAATTCCTGCTAGTAATGGTGCGGCGAATGCAGATGAAATTCCGGGTATTACTTCAAAATCGCAGTCGGCTGCTTTTAATGCTTGAATTTCGGAACTGGAACGTCCAAAAATAAATGGATCGCCGCTTTTGAGGCGGACTACTTGTTTGCCTCTGTGACAGTGTTCTACTAGCAAACGGTTGATTTCTTGTTGCTGAGTCGAAGGTTGACCGCCGCGTTTGCCGACTTCGATTTTGAGACAAGTTACGGGGATTAATTCGAGTTGTGGGATATCGACTAGGGCATCGTAGATTAAGACTTCGGCTTGCGATAGCAGTTTTTGCGATCGCACTGTCATCAAGTCACAATCTCCAGGCCCCGCACCAACTAGATAAACTTTCCCTTTTTGGTTTTTCACGATTCTTCCTCCGTGGTATACTTGATTTTAGAATAGTTAGTTATATTTCATATCTTGCACTATTGTCAGCAACAGGCTCTCCGGCCTGTTCCACAAAAGATAAATTTTCTTGTGGAACAGGCTCTCCGGCCTGTTCATAAAAGACTTGTTGATAATGATACAATATCTCAGTTATACTTCTTCTTATGCAGATTATCATCATCACGGCCGCCGATGCAAATTACTTTGAACTGGTGCGAGGCACTATTTTATCGGTGCGGCAAAAGCCAGAGGGCGCTAATGTGGCGATCGGCTTTTTCGATCTCGGCTGCACTCCCGAACAATTACAATGGCTGGAAACACAAGTTAATTTTATCCAAAAACCCGATTGGGACTTTGAATTTCCTGGTATAAATGAAGCTCCTCACTATCTCAAAGGACTTTTAGCACGTCCGTTTTTGCGCGAATACTTTCCCAATTTTGATATCTATTTGTGGATAGATGCCGATGCTTGGGTACAAAATTGGAAAGCAGTTAGCTTGTTAGTTCAAGGAGTAGCAAAACGAGGTTTAGCAGTTGTCCCAGAACTGGATCGCAATTACTATTTAGCCTATGGCAAACTGCCTTGGTACTCGGAATTTGTGTATCGCGATTATGAAGCAGCTTTTGGGGAAGAAGTCGCCCAGAAATTGCACAGCTATCCAACCATAAATGCTGGTGTTTTTGCACTGCACAAGGATGCTCCACACTGGGAAGTTTGGGAGGAATATTTGTCACAGGGATTGCAGCAGCACGTCTCTTTGATGACTGACCAAATTGCCTTAAATCGTTTGGTTTATGGCACAGAGTTATTTGACAAGACAGAGATGTTGCCGGCTTGGTGCAACTGGAGTTGCAACTTTGGTTTACCCGTGTGGGACAAGGAGCGAGGTTGTTTTGTGGAGCCGTATTTGCCGCAGGAGGCGATCGGCATTCTGCACATGACAGGCCACAAACACGACTCGGTAACATTAGCAACAACAGACGGCGATGCCATAGAAATCAGCCTCCGTTACCAACCCATACAAGATAAAAAAATGACATTACCAGCACACTCAGAAATCGCAAACAATATTTTATTGCCCGCAGGAGATTATATCTCGCCCGGATTTACAATCATCCTCCCAGATGCGTACTTTCCCAACATGATTGTCGGCGATACTCAGACTTGTCCGTGGCCTTATCTACGCCGAGAAATTCCTCATAATTGGTATGTCGATGGACGAGTGCCATCAGTCGGATTTCTCAGCCGTGACGAAGCACATATACTTTACAATACTGCTTTACAATTCACAGGTAAAAAAGCTTTAGAAATCGGTTGTTGGCTGGGTTGGTCAGCCTGTCATTTAGCACTCGCCGGAGTTCAGTTAGATGTCGTCGATCCACTGTTAGAAAGAGAGGACATCAGACAAAGCGTCATCGATTCAATTCAAGGCGCTCTCAATGCGTCGGGAGTGCAAACAACCGTAGAGCTAATCCCCGGTTACAGCCCCCAGAGAGTAGTAGAATATGCCGCTCTATTCAACCGCAAATGGTCTTTAATTTTTATTGATGGAGAACACGAAGGTGATGGGTCGTTAAATGATGCGATCGCCTGCGAAAAACTAGCAGAAAAAAATGCCATAATTTTGTTTCATGACTTAGCTGCTCCCGATGTTGCTAAAGGTTTAGATTACTTGAAAGCAAGGGGATGGCATACTGTAATTTATCAAACAATGCAAATTATGGGTGCTGCTTGGCGAGGCAATGTTGAACCTGTAAAACATCAACCAGATCCTAATATTTATTGGGAGTTGCCCGCACATTTGCAGGGTTATTCAGTCAGCGGTATTTCAGTTATGCCAAAACAGAACTTGCCACCGCTACAACAGGAAAATTTGCATACAATTATTGAAAGTAGCAAATCGTCAGTGCAAACTTCTCCTGCAAACTTTAAAAATATTTTGTCAATTGTGCGCCCCTACACACTGCTTAGCGAATCGAGACTGTTTTCTCTGTATTGTTTAGCAAAACAAATATGTGTGGAAGATGTGCCAGGAAATTTTGTAGAATGCGGAACTTGCAAAGGTGGTTCAGCAGCATTGCTAGCATTTGTAATCAAACATTACAGTCAGCGTCCGAGAGTGTTGTATGCTTTTGATACGTTTGAAGGAATGCCGGCACCTACCGAGATCGATCGACATCAGGGAATACCTGCAAATCTCACCGATTTTGGCGAAGGAACTCTCAAAGCTCCAATTAGTGAAAACTTGGACAAAATCTGTGAATTACTGCAAGTTAAGGATATTGTGGTGCCAGTTAAGGGATTATTTGCCCAGACTTTGCCGAAATACAAGTCAGCAATAGGAAATATTGCATTTCTGCACGCTGATGCAGATTGGTATGAGTCAACAATGGACATATTTAATACGCTTTACGATCGCGTTATTCCCAATGGTTTCATTCAAGTTGATGATTACGGTCATTGGGAGGGCTGTAAGCAAGCATTACATGATTTTGAGACGATGAAAGGCGAGTCATTTTTGCTGAATACCATTGACGAAACAGGAGTGTGGTTTCAAAAGTCACTCGGCGGTTGAAACCGCGTCTATACAAACGATGTCCCAGCAGATGGGGACTAAAGAGTAATGACATCCAGAAAGCGCTTAACCTGTTTTTCCCAAGTCCAATCGAGCATAAAATTTGCCGCAGCTAAACCGCGACTTTTCGCTTGTTCTCGATTAGTATAAACTTGTTCCAAAGCTTCGACAACTTCTGCAACATCCGACTCTCCCCAGCCTTCGACACCGGGAAAATGAGCTGTCGGTTTAACTTGTCCCTGACTTGATAAAGGATAGCAAATGTTGCTGTAAATCAAATCTAAATGCCCGGTATTGGCTGATAAAATGGTAGGAATTCCGCAGGCCATACTTTCCATTGCGACTAAATTAGTGCCGCCTTCGCAGCGGTTGGTGAAAACAGCGCAGTCGGCTTCTCGCAAAATTTGTCCAGCGAGATGATTCGGAATTAAGCCAATGTCGATAAAAGAATCAACGGGTAAACCGTTAGCAATTAACCATTGGGCAATTCCTAAACTCCCATCGCGGTTGACATTGGGAAGTCCGACGACGTTTCCGGTTTGTTCAATTCCGAGCATATATTGAGGCCAGAAGTTGTGCCATGTTGTTAGTAACAAAGCCTCTGGATGTTTGGCTTGAAATCGCTTGAAAGCGGCGATGACAATATCTTGACCTTTACGATATTCGAGTTTGCCGCCGGAGAAGATGACGAAGCGATCGCCAAATAGACTAGATTTAGGTGCAGGGTGGAAAATTGCGGGGTCAATTCCTTGATTTACCATCGCCACATTCGTCAAGCCGCAGCTTCGCAAAATATCGGCATTCCAGTTAGAACCGGCGACAATTGTGCTATATTTTTTGGCTTTTGCTAGTGCTTCTGCTGTGATTCGCGTGTCTTCAAAAAAGATGACTCCGACTTGACAAGCGCTGGTGATTTGATTCTCAACTCCCGACGATGCTAAATTATTTCCTAAAGCGTAAAGTACGGGAAAGTTGCAATTTATCTGTTTGTCTGCATTCGCGGTTACTAATTCCTGAAAATTTTTCTGCTTTTCTACTGCGGGTAATAACAGAGATTTGTGTAGTGGATTAATAATTTCCGAAATGGAAGGTGGCGCTAAAAGTGCAACTTCCCAGGCGGGATTTCGCAGCAGTTGTAGTGTTAAATTCATGCCGTAAATTCCCCAGCCGCTGGTGACGCTGACTGGCCAACTAATGCCGATTCCTGTTAGTTGTATCGGTGTTTGTGGGGGGTCAATGCGAGGCGGAGCCTCTGGATATGCGTTACCAGGCTGAGCCTGGGAACGAGCAGAAAATGAATTGATTTGCTCTTGTAAGGCTGTTTTTAGCCGATCGCACACACCATCCCAATCACCCGCTGTTTGCTGCCTAAACAACCGCGCAGTGGGATACCAAGGGCTATCTTCACGTTCCAACATCCACCGCCAATCGGGAATAAATGACAACAAAATCCACACTGGTTTGCCTAAAGCACCGGCTAAATGGGCGACAGAAGTATCTACACAAATCACTAAATCCAGTTGCAAAATAATCGCTGCGGTATCGGCAAAATCTACGCAATGTTCGCTTAAATCTGGAATTTGCTGTTGATTTAATAAAGTTTGATTGCCAACTGACAAATCTTTTTGAAGGCTGTAAAAACTGGCTCCCGGAACATCTACAAATTTCACAAAGTCGCTCAATTTACACGATCGCTGATGATTCTTGCGATGCAGCGGGCCGCCCGCCCATACAATACCTACTTTTAGTCGATCGCACGGTTCTAGGACAAGTTTACAATCCTGTGGTGGAACTAAATAAGGAATATTTGCTGGTATATTTTCGAGAGTTGTTCCCAGAATATGTGGTAAACTCATCAGCGGGGCTTGCACTTGAAACTCTAGCAAATCCCTCGGCTGCACTACTACGCGATCGACTCCGGCAATTCCTTCAAATAAACGCTTCAGCAACAGATTGCAAGCCACCATAACTTTGCCACCTTTTTGCTTGACTAAAGGCGCGTAGCGGATAAACTGTATCGTATCTCCTAAACCTTGTTCTGGGTGCAGCAAAATCGTTTTTCCCTGCAAATCCGAACCATCCCAAAGCGGTTGGGAGAAATATCTGGGTTCCAATTCTTTAGTTTGCCAGCGCGATTCGTACTCGGCAAAACCGCGCTGTAAATTACCAGTTAAAAGCAAAGCTAATGCTAATCTCAAGCGCGAATTGGGCGAATTGGGAGATAGTTGAATTGCTTTAGTATAGTAGTCGATCGCCTCCACAACTTTTCCTTGTTCTTCGAGGGCACAACCTAGATGTGAGTTCGTTTCACTCAGGTTGGGATTGGTTTCTAGGGCTTGTCTGTAGTGCGATATTGCCTCGGCTATTTGCCCATTTTCCTGTTTGAAATAACCTAAATGACTGTGGGCTTCTGCGTTGCTGGGTGAGGCGGCGATTACTTGTTCGTATCGAGCGGTAGCTGCTGCTTTTTTGCCTTGTTTTTGTAAGGCATTTGCTATGTGAATTTCTATCTGTAGGGGTGACAAAGAGAATCGATGTAGGGGCGGTGTCCCCGTGCCCGCCCTCTCTTGTAAGGATGTTTTTACCCTCTCTTGCAAAGCGCTTTTTACCCGATCGCACACTCCCTCCCAATCACCCAGTGTTTGCTGGCGAAACAGTCGCGCCGTCGGATACCAAGGAGAATCTTCGCGCTCCAAAAGCCACCGCCAATCCGGCATAAAAGACAGCAAAATCCAGACTGGTTTGCCTAAAGCACCGGCTAAATGGGCGACAGCAGTATCTACAGAAATCACTAAATCCAGTTGCGATATCACCGCCGCAGTATCGGCAAAATCGTTCAAATTGTCGCTCAAATCTATGACGGGAATTTGAGTTAATAAAGTGTGCTCCGCCGCAGACAATTGTTTCTGAAGACTGTAAAAACTTACGCCCGGAATATCTAATAATTTTAGGAAATATCTCAAATCACTCGATCGCACAAAATCCTTCAAATGTTCCGAACTTCCCGCCCACACAATCCCAACTTTGAAATTAGCATCAGAATTTAGCGAAAACTGCCAATTCGGAGATGCAGCTAAATAAGGAACATTTGCAGGTATATTATCTAAATTTGTTCCCAGAATATGCGGCAAACTCATCAACGGTGCTTGCACTTGGAAATCCGGTAATTCCTCCCTCCGCACCACTACTTTTTCAATGCCAGGAATCAGCTTGAATAAACGCTTCAGTTCTTGATAGCAAGAAATGACTACTTTGCCGCCTTTTTGCTGCACGATTTCCGCGTAACGCACAAATTGAATTGCATCGCCCAAACCTTGTTCGGATCGGAGCAAAATAGTTTGTCCGTTCAAATCTGAACCGTCCCAAATTGGCTTATCAAAATTCAACCGCTGCAATTGTTTTGCCTGATCTGTTAACCAGCGCCACTCGTACTCTGCTAAACCGCGCGGCAAGTCCCCAGTCAATAGCAAAACTAAGCCTAAATTGAAGTGAGCCTTAACACAGTTTTCATCAATTTCTAGGGCTTTCTTGTAACACCAAATAGCTCGACTTACGTCTCCCAATTGTTCAACCGCACTGCCTAAATTATTGATAGCTTCTACATAATTTGGCTGCAAAAATATTGCTCGCTCCAAGCTAGAAATTGCCTGTTCTATTTTGTTGATTTCCGAACATAATGTTCCCAGGTGATAGTGTCCTGTGGGATTGTTTGGTTCTGCTTCAATTGAGCGCTCGTAAAGCCGTTGGGCTTCTGAGGGCTGAGATTTTGCTTGCATCGCCGCGCCTAAATTTATCAGGGCTGGCACATAATTAGAATTGACGGAAAGTGCTTGCTGAAAACAGGCGATCGCACTTGACAACTCGCCCTGCTGCTGGAGTGTCGCGCCGAGATTGTTGAGAGCTTTGGCATAAAGTGGATTCAGGGCGATCGCCTTTTGAAAACAAGATACAGCATCGGCGATATTGCCTCGATCTTGCAGCAAAATACCCAAGTTATTTTGCGCTTGAGCGCAGTTGGGGTCAATTTCGATCGCGCGCTGATAATACGTAGCAGCTTCGGCTAAATCGCCTGTTTGGTGCAGTGTCACTGCCAAATTAGTGGCGGCCTCGATCAGATTTGGCTGCAAAACTAAGGCATTTTTAAAATAGGCGATCGCCTCAGCCAACCTGCCTTGAGATTTCAGCAGATTTCCACGCTCGAACTGTTGTTGAGGTAATGCAATGTTCGGCTGACTTTCTATTGGCGAACCAGTTGTTTGATGCTCGCAAACTCTTTCTCTCAGCGCCAAAATTAACCGTTCTAAAACTCCTTCCCAATCTGTCGCTGCTGACTGGCGAAACAGCCGCGCCGTCGGATACCAAGGACTATCTTCACGTTCCAACATCCACCGCCAATCCGGCACAAAACACAGTAAAATCCATACCGATTTACCCAAAGCACCGGCCAAGTGCGCTACAGAAGTATCGACAGAAATCACTAAATCCAGAGCCGATATTACAGCCGCAGTATCGGCCATATCGTGCAAATTAGGGCTTAAATCAATGACAGGCATTTGCTCTAACAAAGCACGATCTTCCGCTGTCATTTCCTTTTGCAAGCTGTAAAAATCTACTCCGGGAATATCTAACAGTTTTGTTAACAAATTCAGCGGGAACGATCGCACTTTATTTTGCGTATATTTAGAATTTCCAGACCAAACAAGCCCTACTTTGAGATTAGCACTTTGGCTGAAAGTAAATTCCAAACCGGGCGGTGGAGCTAAATAAGGAACATTCGCGGGTATACTTTCTAAAGTTGTTTTCAGCAGGTGCGGCAAACTCATTAGCTGCGCGCGAACTTGAAAATCCGGTGCATCCTCTGGATTAACTATCAACCGATCGATTCCCGCAACTTGTGCAAACAAACGCTGTAAGTGCGGCAAACACCAAACAATTACTCGACCGTTTTTTTGCTTGACCAAATCTGCATAGCGGATAAACTGAATCGCATCGCCTAAACCCTGTTCCGGGCAAAGCAAAATAGTTTTTCCTTGCAAATCTTTGCCGTCCCAAAGCGGCTGTTGAAAATTGTGATGCGGATACTGTTTTTGTTCAACTAGCAGTCGCCATTCGTACTCGGAAAAACCGCGTCCAAAATCTCCAGCTAGTAGCAAAGCTAAACCTAAATTTAGGTGAGATTCGGGATTAGCGACATTGAATTTAACAGCTTCACTGTAGCAGGTGACAGCATCCGCAAATTGTCCGCGATCGTGCAAAGCACTTCCCAAACCAGTGAGGGGATTGAGATAACCGGGTTTGAGTTCGATCGCCCGACGGTAACAATCGATCGCCTCTGCCATTTTTCCCGCTGCTTCAAAAGCTTTACCGAGATTGTTCAAAGCTTCTGGAAAGTCGGGTTTCAGGCTCAAAGCTTGCTGATAGCAGGCGATCGCATCGGCAATTTTGCCTTGTTTGTGCAGGACAATTGCCAGATTGCAGCGAGCGATCGCATTGGCTGGCAATTCCTGAACCGCTTGCTGGCAATAAGCTAAAGCCTCATCTGAGTGTTCTTGATTTGACAGCCAACTCCCGATCGCGAGCTCAGTTTGGGGCAAATCCGGTTGCAGCGCCAGAGCTCGATCGTAATAGGCGATCGCATCTGCAACTCGGCCCTGGCGGATCGACGCGTATGCTAAATTTTGCAAGGCGTCGAAACAATTAGGTTCGATCGCGATCGCCCGTTCATAACTCGCGATCGCGCGATCGTAATTCGCGCCCGCTTCCTCCCCTTGTTCCTCCAAAGCAATTCCCAAATTCACATAGGCCACAGCGCAATTAGGATTGGCTTGAATCGCTTGCTCGTAGCATCTTACAGCCTCCGCAACATCCCCTTGTTCTTCCCGCAACAAGCCCAAATTAATCAGCGCTTCCGCGCAATCCGGTTTCAAATTGAGCGCTCGTTCGTATTCTGCGATCGCCTCTTCAATCTCCCCTGCATCCGCGAGCGCGCTCCCCAAATTGCTCGCAGTTTCCGCCAAATTCGGGTCAATTTCTAGGGCTTGTCGGTAGTGCGCGATCGCCTCTGCGAGCAAGCCTGTCTGCTGTTTGACAACACCTAAATTGCTGTGCGCAGCCGCGTAATTGGGTTCGATCCGTAGCGCCCGCTCATAACACTCGATCGCACCCGCAAACTGGTTTTGCTGCTGCAAATCTCGGGCCAATCGAAACTCTGCATCCGCCGAATCTGACGGCACAAATGCCACAGCCATCGCTCCCAGAGCTTGCGCCACCCGATCGAACACATCCTCCCAATCGCCCCGTTGATGCTGGCGGAACAGCCTTGCACTCGGATACCAAGGACTATCTTCGCGATCGAGCAGCCACCGCCAATCCGGGGAAAACGCCAGCAAAATCCACACCGGTTTGCCCAAAGCGCCCGCCAAATGGGCGACAGCGGTATCGACGGTAATCACTAAATCCAGTTTGGCGATCGCAGCAGCAGTATCCGCCAAATCGGCAAAATGCGGACTCAAATCGACAATCGGCGTTACATTCAACAACGCGCGATCGGCATCGGACACCTCTTTCTGCAAGCTGTAAAAACTTACCCCCGAAACGTCCAAAAGTGGCAGAAACTGACTCAGATTGCAAGAACGCTGCATATTCTTACGATGTTTGGGATTCCCCGCCCAGACAATCCCAACTTTCAAATTGCGATCGGGCAAAAGCGCAAATTCAGCATTCGCAGGCGCTGACAAATAAGCAGTATTTCCCGGTATTGTTTCCAGCTTTGTACCGAGAACATAGGGTAAACTCAACATCGGGACTTGCACATCAAATTCCGGTATTGGCTCACCTCTAACTATTAGCAAATCAATTCCCTCAACCGTCGCAAACAAACGGTGCAATTGCGGATAACAGCCAACAATTACCCTGCCGCCTTTATCCTTAACAATCGCAGCGTAGCGAATAAACTGAAGCGAATCGCCCAAACCTTGTTCAGCGTGCAGCAAAATCGTCTTTCCCTGCAAATCAGAACCATCCCACAGCGGCCGATATTCTCTTGCAGAAACCGCATTTTCCGGCCCAGTTAAAAAACAGGAATGACCAGTTTTAAATTCTTGAATTTGCCAGCGCCACTCATAGGCGGCGAGACCATTTTCAAAATCTCCCACCAACAGCAAAGCCAAGGACAAATTCAGGTAAGCGCTAGCGTGTTCTGGATTTAAATGAATCGCCCGTCTATAGCAGGCGATCGCATCTTCCACCGCGCCTTTTTCCAAAAACGTTCTACCTAAATTGTTAATAGCTTCCACAAAATCCGGCAGCAATTCCAGAGCTTTGTGATAATATTCCAGCGCCTCTTCTAAATTGCCTTGATGTTGCAAGACTGTTCCCAAATTGTTATAAGCTTCCCAGCTATGCGGCTGAATTTCCAGCGCCCGCCGATACAGTTCGATCGCCCTTAAAAGTTCGTCCTTTTCTTGCATCGCCACTGCTAAATTAATCAGTGCAGGTACGAAATCAGGTGCAACGACAAGAGCTTTTTCGTAATAGGCGATCGCCTCTTCTACTTTACCTTGTTCCTCAAAAATCTTTGCCAAGTTGTAAGCTGTTTGGGGAACACTTGGATCGAGGGCTAAAGCTTGTTGGTAATGAGGGATTGCTGCATCTAACTCGCCATTTTCTTGCTTGAGAAAACCAAAATTAATCCGGGCTTGGACGCAATTTGGGTCAATAGATATGATTTGTTTGTAAAGGGCGATCGCATTTTCCCGATCGCCTGTTTCCATTAACTGCTCTGCTTGCCGCAACAAATCCTGTATATTGTCGCCAGTTACGATCGGCGATTGGTTGACTGCGAGTGGTTTTGCTAACGATTGGTTGGCGATCGCAACTATCGGTTTACTGTCCTCAATCATCCTGATATCCGTCATTTCGAGCGCCACTGCATTCACGAAAGCCGTAGAGTTAACAGTCATTGCGGCCGCAAAGTCAAGCGGATTCTTCGCGGAATCCTCAGAATAACTAGCAACATTGGCGATCGCAAATAAACTCAAAGCCGCCTGCACTTCCTCAAACAATTCTTGCCAACTTTCCGGCTGATTCTGGCGAAAAAGCCTTGCAGTTGGATACCAAGGATTGTCAGTGCGATCGAGCAACCAGCGCCAGTCAGGAGCAAAAGAAAGCAGCACCCAGACTGGTTTTCCCAATGCACCAGCCAAATGTGCCACAGAAGTATCGACACTAATCACCAAATCCAGTTGGGCGATCGCAGAAGCTGTATCAGCAAAGTCATTCAGATGCGGACTCAAATCCGGCACCAAGTGCTGATTGAGCAAAGTGCGATCGTTCTCAGACAAGTTTTTTTGTAAACTATAAAAAGCAATTTCTGGAACATCAAAAAATCGAATAAAATCAGTCAAATTGCAAGAGCGCTGATTATCTTTTCGGCGCTTCGGACTCCCCGCCCAAACAATCCCTACCTTCAATTTTGCATCAGAAGAAAGTGCAAACTTGCACTCAGCAGGCGGAGCTAAATAAGGAACATTTGCGGGTATAGTTTCCAGAGTTGTCCCCAAAATTCCCGGCAAACTCATCAGCGGCACATGAACATCAAATTCTGGCAAACTCTCAAAAGTAACTGATAAATATTCAATCCCCAAAACTGTCGCAAACAACCGCATTAGTTCTGGATAGCAAGCCACCATAACTTTAGCACCTAGGCTGCGCAGAATCGGCGCGTAGCGAATAAACTGAATCGAATCGCCGAAGCCTTGCTCAACGTGCAGTAAAATACTTTTTCCATGCAAATCCGAACCATCCCAAACCGATTCTTTAAATTGCCTCGGCGATAGTTGCGTAGTGCGCCACCGCCACTCATACTCAGCAAAACCGCGCTTAAAGTCTCCGAACAATAGTAAAGTTAAGGCTAATTCTAGATGTGCTGTGGCGTTGTCAGGTTGCAATTCCAAGGCTCGACTGTGACAAGTAAATGCCTCTTGAAATTTTCCTAAATCGACCAAAGCGTGGGCGAGGTTGTTAATAGCATCCACAAAGTCTGGCTTTAAATTCAATGCTTGCCGGTAGTGAGATATTGCTGCCTTTGTATTGCCTTGTTCGTGGTAAAATGCTCCTACATTGTTTTGAGCTTCGGGATTATTTGGCTCTATTTCGATTGCTCGCTGGTAGCAGTTAAAAGCTTCGGCTAATTTACCTTGCTCCTGCAAAACAGTTCCCAGCCCGATGAGTGTATGTGTCAAGTTTGGATTTATTTGTAAAGCTTGCTGGTAACAGGCTACCGCCTCATCTAATTGATTTTTTTGTTTAAATAAATGTGCTAAATTGTGCGCAGTTTCGACCAGGTTGGGGTCAAGCCTAAACGCTGTTTGATAATATAAAATTGCCGAGTCTATTTCGCCGAGTTGCTGTTTGAGCCAGCCCAAATTATTGTATGCTAGTGAGGAATTTGGCTGTATTTTGATGACTTGTTCGTAACTGGCGATCGCCCTTTGATACTCGCCTACATCCAGCAAAACCTGAGCTTTATTTAAATGTGCTTCTACAAAATCGGGGTTTTGGACGATCGCCTGTTCATAAAAGTCGATCGCCTCCGCAACTTTTCCCTGCTGTCTAACCGCTATTCCCAACAAACACAGCACATTTGCAGATTCCGGCTGCGCTGCTAAAATCTGCCGGTACAAATTCTCAGCTTCCAACAAACGTCCCGCTTGGTGATGTTCCCAAGCTATTTTCAAACAATCTTCTGCACTCAATTTTTCGGCATTTTTTCGAGATTTTTTTTGAGAAGCCATAGCTATCTTTAATTAATCCGTGTATCCGTGTCAAAATCCGTGTAGTGCCTTCCTTCTACCCCAGCAAACAAGCTGCTGGAAAAATCAGATATTCCAAGAAAAACAACTTCCAGATAAACTGATAAAACTCAGCAATTTCTTTTTGCTCATCCAAATTAACCTTAACACTCCAAAACCACATCAAACCCAAAGCCACAAAATGACAAACTGCCAGAAACACTAAATTAACATTAGACAATACAACGAATCCCGCTAAAGTCGCGCCCACATAACAAACCGTCAATACCCAACGAGATAAATTAAAGATCGCCGGCTTGCCCAGCTCGATCGTAAACGTAGTAATATTGTATTGCTTGTCGCCTTCCATGTCAGGGATATCTTTGAAAATGGCGATCGCAAACGTAAACACCACCACAAAAGCCGTCAACACCCAAACTTCTGGCGGAATCCCAAAAGACAGACTCTCCCAACTCCAGCCCGAAAAAACACTTTTCGCCCTTCCCAAACCCAACACCCAATTAAAGTGAAGAAACAGCCCTAAATTGACGATCGCGCCCCGCACCGTAAAAATGCACAGCGCCGCCCAAACCGGAAACCGCTTCAGCCGAATTGGCGGCAGAGAATAAGCAGTCCCAATTGCCAAACTAACGCCAACAGTAGCCAACAAAAACGGGCCTTGCAACACAGCAATCACAATTGCCAAAATTCCCGTTGCGGCAACAATTAACTGTCCAGTTTTTCGAGAAAACACTCCCGAGGCGATCGGCAAATAAGGCTTATTAATTTTATCAATTTCAACATCTTCTAACTGATTCAATCCCACAATATAAATATTGCCACAAATGCAAGCCAACCAGGCAAAAGCTAGGGGCAAAAATACAGGATTAGCAAACAACCGCGTACTTTGGGCGATCGCGTACAAAGCCAGCACGCTCAACGTAGTCCCCACAATCGTGTGCGGCCTAGAAAACTCCCAAAAAGCGCTTACCCAGCTTTGCGGAGCCGAGCCATTTTTATCAACCCAAGACTTACCAATCGAATCGTTACCCATAAATCTCACACCCGCACCAAAAAAATGAATTAACAAATTGTCTCACAAATTATCTGCTCATTCTACTCATTACTTGTTCCCAGGCTCTGCCTGGTAACGCAGATCGGGAGGCTCTGCCTCCAATTTTGCTTTTTCCTACCAAAAGAGCGAGACAGAACCTCCTGACATCGGTTTCCAGAGCCTGGAAACCAGTTAATGGCGTTGCTGATTTGGAGTATGATTTGCCCCTACTCTAAATTTCAGGGATTGCTATAGCGAGTGAATCATACCTTAATTCAGCAACGCCCCAGTTAATCAACTCAAAACTCAAAAACCTTTTACTCTATTCATGTTATTTTACAGCACAAATTAGCCCGAAACGAATCAATCCGCTTTGATATCCACGGCTCATCAATCCAAGAGCAAGTGCAGCTTGAATCGTCGTCCAACCGCTCGTCAGCAAACCCCAAATGGCGCTCGGAGTAAGAGCAGAATCGATCACCACATCCCAAAAAGGAGCAACAGCTTTTGACCAATCAGCACTGCGAATACTTGTCAAAGGCAAACTGCGGACAATTTCCTCATATTCTGGCAAAGAAATCACGTAAGGCAAAGCATAAACTCGGTAAATTTCTGCTAATTCCCTTCTTTCTTCATCTGTCAATTCTCCCGCCGTTTCTCCCAGCGAGCGGTGACACCAAGTCGCCAAAATCAAAGTTCCTCCCGGCTTTAACACGCGGCAACATTCCTGCAAAAACTTAATTTTGTCGGGCATATGTTCGCCGCTTTCGAGGGACCAAACCAAGTCAAAAGACTCATCAGGAAAAGGCATATTTAGAGCATCTGCTACCAAAAAGTTAACATTGCTTTCAAGCCCAGCAATTTTAGCGCGTTCGGTTGCTCTGTTGGCCTGTACCGGACTCAGAGTAATGCCGGTTGCTGTAACCCGATCGACCTCACCATCCGACTTTAAATTATTTTGTGCGATCGAACTAAATTTTTCCGTCAAATACAGCGTACTACCGCCGATCCCGCAACCTACGTCAAGAATGCCGTAAGATTTTGGGAGTTCTTTCTCTGACGTTACTCCAGCCCAGCCCAATAGTTCTTCGATCAAATCTATCTGAGCCTGTCGGCGCTCTTTTTTCAAATTGCCATCCGGGCCGTAGAACCCGTGGTGCATATGTTCGCCCCACACCTGCTCCCACAAACCGCTAGAAGCGTCGTAGAGTTCCTGAATTTGCTGGTAAAGTGTTGATGTCATCGCCGGATCGCAAGTTATTAAAGGAATTCTACCGTTATTTTCCCAATGTTGTCATCTTTTGCGATTTGAGTTCGATCGCCCGATCGATCGCAGCAGAGTTGAAGCCCAGAAAAAGTCCGATCGTGTTCAAATTTTACCTAAAAATGTCAGGAACTTAAAAGCCTCGTAACTTCAGTTTGGGGATTCCCAGCGACACGGGCGCTTAAAACCGCCGTCAAATTATTTTTGCACGATCGAGCAATCTAACCTAAAATAACTAGCATAAACAATATTATTAACCATGTTAGTCTCCGAATTCAAGCTCAACGGAAAACCCGATCGCTATCGCCTAATAGATGAGGCAATCGTAACAGCTCTGTCGATCCGCAATAGCTGTATTTTACTTTAAGAGTGCATAATTCCTTAATCCCGTCAATTTAACTTAAAAATTGGTTCTCCGATGTTGCCAGGATTTTTTCAAATAGCTCTGACATTACTACTTGTGGTAGGTATCACACCTATCCTAGGAACTTATTTGGCTCAAGTTTTTCTAGCAAAAAAAACGTTTCTCGATCCAATTGCGACACCAGTCGATCGGCTAATTTACCGAACAGGCGGCATTGACCCAGAAGAAAACATGACAGGTCAGCAGTATGCGATTGCCGTACTAATCAGTAATTCGGCGATCGCAGTATTCGTCTTTCTCCTGCTAATCCTGCAACAGTGGCTGCCCTTAAATCCCACCAAATTAGGAATGCCGACTTGGGATACAGCCCTACACACCAGCATTTCATTTTTAGTCAATGCCGACCTCCAACATTACACCCCAGAAATTACCCTTTCATACTTCAGCCAAATCGCAGCATTAGGCTTTTTAATGTTTATTGCTCCCGCAACTGGGTTAGCAGTAGGAATAGCCTTCATTAGAGGCGTGACTGGCCGAAAATTGGGTAACTTTTACGTTGATTTAACCCGATCGATCACCCGAATTTTACTACCGCTAGCCATTTTTGGCGCCCTACTGCTAATGGCAACAGGCGTCCCCGAAACCCTAGCAGGCACCGCAACAGCCACCACCTTAGAAGGCGCCACCCAAATCATCTCCCGCGGCCCAGTTGCCCATTTTGAAGCAATTAAAATGCTGGGAGAAAACGGCGGCGCTTTTTTTGGAGGCAACTCAGCTCACCCATTTGAAAATCCCAACGGCGCTTCCAATCTCTGGCAAATTGTATCAATGCTGATAATTCCAGCATCTGTGATTTATACCTACGGCTTGTTCCTCGGAAATAGGAAGCAAGCTTGGCTGCTATATGGCATGGTATTTGCCATTTTTGTAGCTCTAATTGTAGTGACTGCCGTGGGCGAATATCAAGGCAATCCTCTAGTCAATGCTGCCATCGGCCCGCAGCCGAATTTAGAAGGAAAAGAAGTCAGACTAGGCTGGGCCCAAACCGCTCTTTTTGCCATTACCACTACAGGAACTATGACAGGTTCCGCTAACGGAATGTTTGACTCCCTCATGCCTGCGGGGGGTTTTTGCGCTCTGCTCAATTTATTTATTCAAATCATCTGGGGTGCAATGGGAACAGGCACTGCTTTGTTATTTGTTTACTTGTTTTTAGCTGTATTTTTGAGCGGCTTGTTGGTAGGGCGAACCCCCGAATTTTTCGGGCGCAAAATAGAGCAGTGGGACATCACATTAGTCAGCTTAATTCTACTTATACACCCGGTTTTGATTTTAATTCCGGCGGCCATTACCCTTACCTTTCCCGATACTCTTTCAGGAATTAGCAACCCAGGCTTTCACGGGCTGACTCAAGTAGTCTACGAGTACGCCTCAGCAGCCGCTGGCAACGGTTCCGGCTTTGAAGGGCTAGCCGACAGTCAACCCGCATCTACTGCTTTGTGGTGGAATTTGACCACCAGCTTTACACTCTGGGCGGGGAGGTTTATTCCCATCACCGCGCTGCTATTACTAGCTGATAGTATGTCCCGCAAACAAACTGTACCCGAAACGGCTGCTACCTTGCGGACTGATACTCTTTTGTTTACGGGAGTAACCGCTGCAACCATTTTAATTTTGGGGGTACTAACGTTTCTTCCCGTTTTGGCTTTGGGGCCTGTAGCCGAAGCTTTTCAACTAGCAAATGGACGATAAATAATGAAATTCAGCGTCATCAAACAGCAGCGCTACTGGTGGACTATCTCTGCAACAATCATTCTGAGTGGCTTAATTGCTATGGCGATATCAGTCCAGCAGTTCGGCGCTATTATCCGCCCTGGACTTGATTTTATTGGCGGCACTCGGTTACAATTTGAATTAGACTGCACCCAACCCAATAACTGCACTAAACCCCTCAATCTTAGTAGCGTGCGCGACGTTCTAGCAGAGCAAGGTTTGGCAAACAGCAGCATTCAAATTCTCGGTACAGAGCAGCGTGCAGCCTCGATTCGCACAGTACCTTTAGATGTCGAGCAGCGTACTAAACTCCAAACAGCTTTAACTGAAAAAATTGGCGTTTTCGCTCCCCAAAAAACCAAAATTGATACCGTTGGGCCCACTATTGGGCGCCAGCTTTTGACATCGGGATTAGCCGCTCTGGCGGTTTCGTTTTTGGGAATTATCATCTACTTGACTTTTCGCTTTCAGTTCGACTATGCCTTTTTTGCCCTGGTTGCCCTCTTCCACGATATTTTGATGACTGTAGGCATTTTTTCGCTTTTGGGGCTAGTGTTAGGTCTGGAAGCTGACAGCTTATTCATCGTTGCGCTGCTGACGATCGCAGGTTTTTCCGTGCAAGATACTGTCGTTATTTACGATCGAGTTCGGGAAAATATCAAGCTTCATCCTGACTTGCCGATCGAGCAAATTGTTGACGATTCAGTCACGCAGTCGCTGTCCCGTTCGATCAATACAGTTTTTGCTACCTTGCTGACTTTATTCTCCCTGTTTCTATTCGGCGGAGAAACTCTCAAAACCTTTGCCTTAACTTTGATTATTGGATTTACAATGGGAGCGTACTCCAGCATTTTCATTGCTAGTGCTCTCTTGGCTTGGTGGCGAGTGCGAATTCGCCCCACTACAACCTCAGTTTAAGTAATATTTTAACTTTCGATCGCCAATTCCCAATTCCCAATTCCCAATTCCCAATTCCCAATTCCCAATTCCCAATT
>ENA-OFDP01000060-OFDP01000060.1-metagenomes-genome-assembly--contig:-NODE-60-length-50794-cov-10.377047_pt1 | contig 50794 bp, 47 predicted proteins | sample MGYA00153389_OFDP01 | MGnify analysis MGYA00153389
CAGAAAGTGTGGCAGGTCCTCAATTTTCATTTAACTTTACAAAACGTTTTTATTATGGGGGAGGATTATATGAACAAAAAATTATACAAATCAAATTCTAATAAGATGATTGCAGGCGTATGCGGTGGAATAGCTGAATTTTTTAATATTGATGCAACTCTTGTACGTGTAGGCTGGGCATTATTTGCATTGCTATGGGGAAGCGGAATATTGGCATACATAGTTTGTGCACTAATTATTCCTAAAAACTCGAATAATTAATGCAATATCTCGTGTATCAAGCGTCATGTGAAATAGTCAAGGTAAGTAAGGGGAAGAAAGTAATGGTTAGAGCCGATTACCTTCTTCCTCTTTTAAAATATTTCAAATAAAACTAGAGGATTCGTTGTTCTTAAGGTTTGTTGCCAAAAACTGCACTTTAGAACATGGTATAATGTATTGATTAACAAAAAAACCAAACAGGGAGGTAATGTATAATGAATGTTGCATTATTAATAATTGATGTGCAAGATGCTTTTATAGGTCACAGAAAAGCAGAGCAGGAATATCACAATATCTTTGGATATATTAATGAGACAGCAAAATTATTTAGAAAAGCGGGTAAGCCTGTCATAATTGTCAGAGATATTGAAGAGGGCGATGATGACTCCCATAGAAATGCTGAAGAATTAATTGTTCAGGATAGCGATATAGAAGTTTTAAAGGTATTTAGCAATAGCTTTTGGAAAACGAATTTAGAGGAAATATTAAAAGAAAAAGATGTTGAATTTGTTGTATTGTGTGGTAATGCCGCTGAGTATTGCGTATTAGCGACATACAATGGCGCAAAAGAAAGGGGCTTTGGGACAGCTATGCTTCAGCATGGTATCTTTGCGAACCATCCAAATGGTTTATTGGATATTTATAATAACAGGTCATTAATTTCTTACGAAGTGATTTCATATATGCTTGGCCATTAATACTAGATAAATAACAAGCTGCTACTATATCTCAATATGGTAGCAGCTTGATTAATATTATAAGAAAAGCCGCAGTTAGGCTATAGGGTGAACCATATAAGTGTATCCGGTATATATTTTTAAGAAAACTGAGTTTGCCATGCATTATTTTTATGTACATGCAGAGAATATTTTATGAAAACAAGATTTATTATATATGGGTTAATCGGATGGGTGGCAGAGACACTATTTACAGGGCTAGACTCCCTACTAAAGGGGGACTTGACCATGCGAGCGGGGACCTACATATGGATGTTTCCCGTATATGGGCTCATGGTTTTTTTTGGAACCAGTACATGACCTCACCAGAAAATGGCCAGTTGTACTCAGGGGGTGTGTTTACACTATCATCATTTTTGGGATAGAATATACAACTGGCAGGATCATTAGAGAATTAATAGGGAAATGCCCGTGGGATTATGGTACAGAGCCATATTCCATTGATGGCTTGATAACACTTCGATTTATACCTGTGTGGTTTGTCGGTGGCCTTTTATTTGAGAAACTTCATGATTTGATAATCGTGAGAAAAATAATAAAGGCGTAGATTTGCCTAAAGCCAGGCACCAGAGTTATCCAGTTATTACAAATTATATTTTTATGTCCCATAGAATACATCTCGAGATAATAGTGATATTAATTAGGGATAGAATTGAAGTTTAAAACCTCTGTTGAGAATTGTTCAGCAGAGGTTTTTTTGCGCAAATAACTACGATTAATATGGTTTTAGGTACAGTACTTTAACATTTGTTTGCAATTATGCAAACAAGACATAGATGATAAGTGCCAATCATTATGTATCGAAGCCGTGATTTTTAGAAAAAAAGACGGGAATTGCACAAATTATATTGCTATAATTAAGCTATCATATGATATGGAAAATTTAAGGAGTGCGCGCCAATGAACTATTATGAACGTATACAGCAGTCGATCAACTATATTGAAAGTAATCTAGAGAATGATATTGACTTATTCAAGGTAGCCTCAATGGCTTATATGTCTATTTCTAACTATTATCGAATGTTTTTTGCTTTAACCGGATATCCAGTTATGGAGTATGTAAGAAGAAGGCGCATAAGCCTTGCAGCTTGTGATTTGGTATCTGGCAAAAGTAATATTCTCGATATTGCAGTTAAGTATACCTTTGAAAACAGTGATACCTTTTCAAGGGCCTTCAAACGGGTTGTTGGCTGCAATCCTAGTACATTTAGAAAAGAAAAAAGAATTTATAATTTTGAAAGGATGGATATATTGGATAAGTATTATGATGTGCAAAACAAAGAGCTGCTTGAAAAATATCCGGAAATAAAGTTGCTTAAGGAACTACCTCCTATGAGAGTAGCTTATTACTGTTATTTGGGGGAAGAACCTGAATACAAAGCATTTGAAGTTGTGGCAAACTGGCTTAGACAAAGCAAGTTAGATTATGAAAAGGATAAGCTTCGAATATTTGGATATAACAATCCAAGTCCCACTAGCCCTGGGCAGAAAGAGTACGGCTATGAAGTTTGCATTACTATTCCTGATGATTTTATAGTAACTGATAAAATTATTAAGGAGAAGACGTTAAGTGGAGGGATGTATGCTGTTTGTGGAGTAAGAGAAGGGGTAGTCGGCGAAAGTGGCTGCAATATTTCTTATGCATGGCAACAGCTGAGTAAATGGTTGAAGGACAGCAAGTATAGTTTAGGTGAACATCAGTGGATGGAGGAGCATCTACATTTCAATGAAGAGTTTGAATTTGTTGCGGGAATTGATTTGTATATGCCGATTAAATTAAAATAGGTGAAACTTAAGCCCCTTCAATGAGATTTGCTCAGTGAAGGGGCTTTATCATATATTCAAATGCTTAAGTGCTATAGCTTAACAATAATTTATTCGCATTATATCTCACTTTCAAAATGATTCGCTTAGACTTGAAAGCAAAAACTGTGGGGTACAGATCAGTGCTTTATTAAATCTAATAACCTAAACTTTCTCCAACAAGTATTACTTTTATTCTGTCTTTAGTTACGGACATACTAGTAATTACTTGCTGACTGCATGCACTCTCTGCAGCTTTAGAAAGATCATCAAGGGAAGCATAGTCCTGCTTCCATTTTAGCATGATAAGCTGCGCAGCATAGGTTTTTGCACGGAGCACTGCGGCATCTAAATTAGGTGTTACTTTATTGAGTCCTGCTATCACTATTACATTCTTGGGTCCAAAGATAAGAGCAGCTACCCTGTTGCCATACCCGTCTATATTCACCAGTTCACCTGAAGCAGATATTGCATTTGAACTCATTAAATAATAGTCTGCACTTAATGCCTGATGGGCAATTTTATCCTTTGCCATACCACCTTGTGCATCATCTGGGTCTAAGAAATTGTACTCTCCATTTTTTAATGCAGCCTGCATACCAATTTCATGTAGGGTTGCGGAACCTCCGCAGGAAACCATACTGCCTTTGGGGATCATCTCGAGAACCTTTTTTACGGCATCTTCTTTTGTCTCACAATAGAATCCTTCCATATTCCTTTTTTTGAACTCTTCAATCAGCTTTTGCGCTAACAAGGCATTATAGCACTCTTTAGATTTCATAGTAGTCCTCCCTTAGACTTGATTATTATAGTTTAGCAGCGGAGCGTATAAATTATAAGTCTATATTTTTTATTTTGTATTTGTTATAATTAAATTAGGGAGAGCGTTCTTCTCAACCGATAGAAACATTTAGTAATATAAAGAAAAATAAAAAGAATAATATATATATTGTGCGACCCCCTTATATTGAGGGGGTCGTACGTTTAAGTAAAATTCATAGGAGGAATACATGGCCTGGAGCAAAATGAAGCAGCTTCTTGAGAGCTTTCTTTGCCCTGCATTATATGGCAGGGTGGAATATAGTTCCGCCAGCTACCGTTATTTACCTGATAAAGCAGGGCAGTGTTATATTACAGTAGATAAAAAGAACATATTCAATATGAACGATGTAAATACCCTAATTAGATGGTATCAGACTGAGCAAGAAATAAAGGCTGATCCGGACATTCAAATTCCTATCAGCAATGATGAAATTGAAGCGATCAGAAATGATACCAAGGGGACTGTCCCAGAGGACCGTCTAATAGTAATAGCAAGAAAAAGAAAGATATCGGAATATGCTAAGGAGCTGTTGTCAGAACAGTCAGCATTAAGCAAATCAAATTTCAATATTGCAGCAACAAGGTTTTTATCTATTTCTATAGAGGAAAGTATAGAGAGCAATGATATCTTGTTGAATGTTTTTGCTTTGATAGATAGACGAGTTGGAAAAAAGAGACTTTTAAGCATGACAGAGAAGATGAAGCTAAAGCATCCAATTGTGCAATATTTTTATGAGCTGCGGCTTAGCACGTTCTGATAGCGGGTTAGTGCATTTCAATTTTGTACATTATAAGTTATATATTTTAGTAATATAAGTTGCAATCATGACAATGTAAGACATATAAGGTTAATGATTTAATAAAAAGCTTCCATGGAAAGTGACTCCAATGGAAGCTTTTTATTTCGAAGACTAGACCATCGCAGGTATCTTTACCATACAACGATGTTCTCTACCCTAAGGCAGTAAATCATGGGATTGCCCTTGAGCTTTAAAAGTTCTTTACTGTCGGCAGAAATATACATACCCATATACTCGACACCATTATTTTCAACATGTTTAATTATACTATCAATATTCATAATTTCGAACATATCTTCATAGTACATTACCTGGAGCAGCCTTTGGTTGCTCTTTATAAGATTGAGGTTGCCAATAAAAGATTCTTTGTGAGTCTGGTTATCCATGTTCACATATTGATTTTGCTTCAGATCGTAACCTTCCATCTGTTTAGCATTATTTTTATCATATGGATAAACGGGTCTAAACTCATAATATGAAGGATTTGCTATAACAAATTTCGAGCCGATTACCGCCAGAGGTGTAATCTCTAAAGGGGTGTTGTCTGCAGTATCTATTTGATTTATAAAATGCTCTTTTAGCTGCTCTGGGGTTAAAGCCTTATTGAACTCAACTAATACTTTTGCCTTTGTCCCCTGTGGAGCATTTTCCAGTATTTCAAAACCTGATAAAGAGTCAGATTCACGACGATTTAAGAAAGAAAAATCTTCGATTCCTATTAATGGAGGTACTACTGTTGCTATCTCTGATCTGACAGGCTTGCCGAAACTATATCTGACGTATAGCTCGGTTTTATCTAGTATCGTATGTCCAACTGTATTATTAAGGGAGACACGAATATTTTGTTGTGCAAAAGGTAATTTAGATACACTACTTTCATTGGACTCATATTGTGGATGAAAAATCTGTGCTAATTGAACAATTGCCTCTCTCTTTACGAATGCTTCTTTATAGTTTAATCCGAATAATGATGTTGCAATATTTGATGCTGAAAAATATAAAAATATAATGATTGATAGAACAGCAAAAACTGAAATTGCTGTCGTCACAATGATTCTTAAATTAACTTTTCGTTTAAAAAGTATAGCAGGGTTAGGTTCCAAAGCATTGTCTGCCGGAATCTGCTGCTTCAATTCTTCCAAAAATATCTTATCCTCATCGTTAAGGTAGTCCATTATAGCAGTGAATTTATCTATTTCACATTCTATTTCTGCGACTTCATTCTGACTCAATTTACCTTCTTTATACAGCTGTAGTTTTTCCTGAAACTCATTATTCATTAATATTCCTCCTTAAGGCTCTAAGAGTTTTTCTGGCCCTATAAATCAAATTCGTCACTGCTGAGACGCTGATGCCTAAAATCTCTCCTGCTTGTTGATAGGAAAGTTCATTTACCAGGCATAAAAGTACAGCCTGACGTTGATTTTCGGGAAGCTGTCTAATTAATGCAAAAGCTGATCCTGTGCTTTCTTTAAGCATTAAACCTTCAGTAAAATCCTGCACCTTAATTTGACTTAACAAGCTATCCTGACGGAAATCCAACCTTCTGTTTTTTCTAACAAAATCAACATAAAGGTTGTGGGCAACGGTTAGCAACCAAGATTTAATACTCTCATTAGGAGCTTGGAGAACGCATAACGCCTTAACAAATGCTTCCTGCGTTAAATCCTCTGCGGTCTGATGATTATATGTAAGTCCATAAAGGTATCTATAAACATAGGGTAAATACTCCTTATAGATCTTAATAAATATGTCATCCTCCAAATCGTCACCTCCATCCGTCTCTTTAACTGCATCACTATATATACGATTAAGCTTACAAAATATCGCGCTGCTTTATAAAAATATTATATAGTAAATTAGACATTCAACAAAGTCGATTGGGGATAATATCCAATAAAAACTCGGTAACTGGCAAATTTTTAAGCATATAAAATTATTGACGAATGATTTCTTTATAGTTATAATTGGTTCATGAAATTTTATTTAGCGCCAATGGAAGGCTTAACCGGGTACATTTATAGAAATGCCCATAATGAATTCTTTAATAATATCGATAAACATTTTTCTCCTTTTATTTCTGCAAATCAATGTGGAAGCTTAAAAGCTAGAGAGTTAAATGATATTTTGCCTGAAAATAATCAGGGACTCGTTTTAATTCCACAAATACTAACGAATAACGCAAAGGATTTTACCCATATTACAAAGAAAATAAAGCTTTTAGGATATAATGATGTAAATTTAAATTTAGGATGCCCTTCAAAAACTGTAGTTTCTAAGAATAAGGGTTCCGGATTTTTAGCAAAAACAAAAGAGCTTGATATTTTTCTAGAAGAAATTTATTCTCAAGCCGTAACAAAGATTTCAATAAAAACCAGAATAGGTAAAACCCAACCGGAAGAATTTTATGAATTAATGGAGATATATAACAAATATCCTATAGAAGAGCTGATAATTCATCCCCGGACTCAGACAGATTACTATAACAACAAGCCTAATATAGGAATTTTTAGAGAAGCGCTTGTCTCGAGTAAAAATCCTGTTTGCTATAATGGTGACATTTTTATGATCAAAGATTACAAGCAGTTTACTGCTGATTTTCCCAGTGTCGATTCTGTGATGATGGGCAGAGGGATATTGGCCAATCCTGGACTGGCAAAGGATATAAAAAGCAATGTTAAAATCGAAAAAGGTTTGCTGAAAGAGTTCCATGATAAGCTATATAGTGATTATAAAGAAGTACTTTATGGAGATACCAATGTCCTATATAAAATGAAAGGTCTTTGGTTCTATATGATTTCGGTGTTTTCGGACAATGAAAAATATCTAAAAAGAATTAAAAAATCAGTGAGAGTACATGATTACGATGAAGCTGTTTCCAGCTTATTCAGAGAGCAGAGCATTTTAGAAGATTATGAAAAAAACCTTCTTTTTAAAGTTTAACTAACAAATCTCCACCTTTGATCAAGGTGGAGATTTTCTATTACATATCACTACTTAACTGTGCAGGGAAAGTCGGATAGTTGCATATAAATTCTGTTATTCTATTTATGAGAGGAGGTCATGCTAATGGATACACTAAAAAATATGAATGATGCATTAAGTTATATTGAAGAAAATCTTACAAATGATATTGATTTTAAAGAAGTTGCCAGACTGGCTTTTTGCTCGGAATACCATTTTCAAAGGATGTTTTCATTTCTTGCAGGGGTTACGCTATCGGAATATATTCGTCGCAGACGCCTTACTCTTGCTGCATTTGAACTTAATAATAGCAGCGCAAGGATTATCGATGTGGCTGTTAAATATGGATATAGTTCATCAGACTCTTTTGCAAGAGCCTTTCAAGGTTTGCAGGGAATTACACCCTCCGAAGCCAGAAATAATGGTCAATCACTAAAGGCGTATCCGAGAATGACCTTTCAATTGTCAATTAAGGGAGGTAATGAAATGAATTATAGAATTGAAGAAAAAGATGCATTTCACATAGTTGGTATCAAAAAAAGGGTATCGATTGTTTTCAACGGGGTGAATTCAGAGATTGCTGCTATGTGGCAAAGCTTAGATGGGGAAACAATCAGTAAGCTTAAAGATATTTCTAATGTGGAGCCTCATGGTCTAATTAGTGCATCTACAAATTTTTCTGAAGGACGAATGGATGAAAAAGGGGAGCTGGACCATTATATAGGGGTAGCAACAACAATGGACTGTGCAGATTGTCAAAGCCAGCTTGAAGTTCCAGCCTTAACATGGGCAGTATTTGAAGCAGTTGGACCATTCCCTAATACCTTGCAAGACATCTGGGGTCGTATTTATTCAGAGTGGTTTCCATCCTCAAACTACGAAATAGCAAAAGGCCCTGAAATTTTGTGGAACGAGAATAAAGATACAACTTCACCAAATTTTAGAAGTGAAATATGGATACCTGTTTTGAAGAAGTAATAATTAAGATATATACCAAAGTACAGGCTAAGTTTGCAAGATAGATGGGCTCGAATTAAACTGAATAGTATAGTATAAACATAGGAATACCCACTAGGAAGGCTTGATTTAGCAATTAGCCTTCTGTGGGTATTTTCTATTCAATGATTGATAACGAGAAGAGGAGTATTAAATATAGAAGGTTTTGATATATAAAGTATGCAGTTATTATCAACTCGCGTAGCGTTGTCTCATCGAATCTTCTTGTTAATAAATAGCATAGGGATGCAACAATAAGCATTAACACTCTACTTACGGGACAAGTTGAGAAATTACTGTCTGCATTGCAGGCTATAAAAAGGCTTCCGCCAATTCTGTAAATTGTTCATTGCACTACCTCCTAAGACTATCTACAATTACCTTTGCACAATCTCTGGCGCCTTTTTCAGTAGAGATATTTTTTGCAAGAGTTTTTGCATTTGCTGCGATTTTATCCTGCAGAGCAAAATTAATTGCTTCAGCTAGATTGTTAGAGTTAAGTGTTTTAATCGGAATAGGCTTTGAACCAACACCCAAATCATAGGATCTATGGGCCCAGGCATGTTGATCGTTGGCAAAAGGTATAATTATGCTGGGAACACCTGCACAGAACCCCGCTGACGTTGTTCCTGCTCCCCCGTGGTGGCAGACTGCGGAAACTCTCTCAAAGAGCCATGAATGGGGGACGCTGTCAAGCGCAAATACATTCTTGGGGAGATTGCTAAACTTACCCATACCGCAAATGATGCCACGTCTTCCGCTTATAGCCAGTGCGTCTACAATTAATTTGGAAAGACTATCCTTCTGGTCTTCATGAAAAACACTGCCAAATCCTATATAAACAGGCTTTTCACCATCATTTAAGAAATCAGCTAATTCCTTAGAAGGTGTATATTCCATCTGTTCTTTTACAAACCAGTACCCATATTGGTGAACATTTTCATTCCAATCACTGGGTCTTTTGAATACATAATTACTGCATGAAATAACAGCTGGGTGGCTTATGTCTGTATGGCGTTCATAGGGTTTGCTGAAGTTTTTGGGAAGGCCTCTGAACTCTTTTTTCCAAAGACTTTTCACTGAATTACTTGATGCCAGCCACAGCATACCTTGAAGAATATGGTAGCTCATGATGTTCTTAAAGGGTGTGGATTTAACCCTTCCATATTGAATAACAGAAGTCTGCTCCTTTGTCTTGTGCATTGGGAATGGGGAAGCTAAGACAGCCGGAATACCAAGCCTTTCAGCTGCAAAATAACCCATAGTGCAACCAGGGTGATAAATGATTAGCTCGCTTCCTTCACAAGCAGCATAAAATTCATTAGCGATGCTTAGTCCATATTTTTTCATTTTGTTAAAGGTTAGCAGCATTTTCAAAGGGTTGTCCGCTGTTTGTGCCTCCTTAAGCATTTTCTCATCGACATTAAGGGATTTAAAATCAGCTTGAATAGGATAAAAATCTATGCCATAGCTTCGGATAAAGCTTTCAAAATCTCTCATTCCTGTGATACGTACATCTTTTCCTAATTCTTTAAGCTCTTGTGCCAATGCGATATATGGCTGAAAGTCTCCTCGTGACCCAGAACATAAAATTGTAATCATATTTCTACTCCTCCTCTTGTATTATCCGACAACGTGTTGTATATTTACAGTATACTTGTGCTATAGGGAATCATCAACCGACAATGTTATGCTAAGTGTCGGATTTTAAGGAGATAAGAAAATGAAAAAGCAGCCTGAGATAGCAGCACAGACCAAAAAAAATTTAATAGATGCCTTTTGGTCTTTGTATTGCGAAAAGAGAATAGAGAAGATAACCGTAAAAGAAATTACACAGAAGGCAGGCTATAACAGGGGAACCTTTTATGAGTATTTTAGTGATGTCTATGATGTGCTTGAGCAAATTGAGGAATCCCTGATACCTTCATTAGATGAATTGCCCCCAGTTTCTATGCCTAAAGTTAACATGGGGATGCCCCTTGATATGTTCCTGACACTGTATGAACAAAACAGTAAATATTATTCAGTTCTACTGGGGGATAATGGTGATCCCGCCTTTGCAAGCAAACTAAAAAATTCAACAAAGCCTGTCATTCAACTGGCATTTGCCGACATCCATGATGTAGACCCAGTTGAACTTGATTTTATTTTAGAATATGTTCTGTCTGCTATGATTGGCATTATGAGTTATTGGTTTAGGCAGGACAAAGTGCTGCCGGCAGAAAACTTGATTGCATTGATGTATGACCTTATGGAAAATGGAGTTATGAAGCGCTTGTCAAGATAACTGGAAGGATGAACCGTACCATAATTAGGTACGGTTTTATTATTCGCAATTGTAGAACGTAGAAAGATAGCACTATTGAAAACTCTATCAACACATTAAGTCTTAAAATCAAAAACATAAACATATTATTAATCAGTTATCATTTTTAAATAAAATATGTTTTTGATAAAGGATACAAATCGGCATGAAAAATCTTAATGTAAAAAGCCTTTTTAAAGGCGAAGCAACACAACATGTCTTAATATTGGCAGCTGCAACTATACTCGTATATTTTCTTATCTCAATATACTTTATGAATCATTTCTTTTTTCATACAGTAATAAATGGAGTGGATGTCTCACTAAAAGCACATGATGATGCGGTGGATATCATTAGAAGCTATATTAAAGACTATAAGATGCAGTTGATTGAAAGAGACGGAGATTTAGAAGAAATAGTAGGCCAAGATATAGAAATGCAGCTTAATGAAAAAAATGGAGTTTATAATATCTATAAAAAGCAAAGACCTTTTAAATGGTTAAGTGCATTGGTAAAGCAGCAAAAATATTATGTGCAGGATCTGTTTATTTATGATTTATATGCTTTAGAAAACAAAATAAATGAGTTAAATTGTTTGAATAAAGATATTATAGGGCCTCAGAATGTAGGCTTCAAGTACCTAAATGGTTCATATGAAGAGATTCCAGAAGTATATGGAAATAAGGTAAATAAAGAGAAGTTAAATGAGATTATAGTAGTCAGTATACTAAAAGGAAAAACAAAATTGGATTTAAATGAAAGCTTATGCTACGAAAATCCAAAGTACACTTTAAACAGTGAAAAAACTTCTAAAACAAAGAATATACTAAATAAGTGCATATCAGCAAAAGTCACTTATATATTTGAAAGCGAAAGAGAAATAGTAGATGGAAATAAAATAAATGAGTGGCTAAGTGTTGATGAAAATCTAGATGCAGTAATACATAAGGACGCCGTTAAGAAATATGTACAAGAATTAAGTAAAAAGTATGATACAGTAGGCATAGCAAGAAAGATTAAAGCATCTACAAACAGGATGGTCGAGGTAAAGGGTGGATTATATGGATGGAAAATAGACCGTATTGGTGAGGTGCAAGCATTGTTAGAAAATATAAAACATGGTGAAGTACTCGAAAAAGAACCTATATATGCCCAAAGGGCTATTAAAAGAGGTGTAGATGATATAGGTGATACTTATGTAGAAATTAATATAACAAGACAATATTTATGGTTTTATAAAGGCGGAAAGCTTCTAATTCAAGGGGCTGTAGTAACAGGCAACCCTAATAGAGGGAGGGCTACTAAGGTTGGAGTCTATATGCTGAATTATAAAGAAGAAGGATCAGTTTTAAGAGGACAGGATTACGAAGCTGAAGTGAAATATTGGATGCCGTTTTATGGGAACATAGGAATACATGATGCAAGCTGGAGGTACTCCTTTGGACGGGAAATCTATAAGAGAAGTGGAAGTCATGGATGTATAAATGCCCCGTTATATTTAGCTAAAGTTATTTATAATAATATAGAAGAGGGGACTCCTATTATTTGCTATGAGGAAGAGTAAAGGTCTATTTTATTTTAGGACATTACTAAATAATGTGATAGCGTACCTGTTATTTGATATATAATGTAACTAAAGTGTGATTGAAATAAAGAACTATTTAATTAAATAGTTCTTTATTTTGCAATAGATTGTAGGGGGAATAGGGATGAATAATGCAAGTTTTGATGGTGACATAATCGTTTCTGAAAAGAATAACCAAAAACAAATAAGAATGGCATACTTCTTTGTTATTGTAGCAGCAATGCTATGGGGTACTCTTGGAGTCTTTGGTAAAAGGTTAAATCAGTTTGGCTTTGATCCTGCACAAATAGTGATTATAAGAGCTATCGGAGCAGCTGTAATCCTTATTTTGTTCACATCAATCAGAAATGCAAATCTATTAAAAATTAAGCCTCGTGATTTCATATATTTTGTTGGTACAGGTATATTAAGTTTTGTATTTTTTAATTTGTGCTATTTTGTTGCCATAAATAAGACATCCTTATCTGTTGCGGCCGTACTTCTTTATACTGCACCAGCTATAGTAATGGTATTGTCTGCAATACTATTTAAGGAAAAGATGACAAGGAAAAAGCTTATTTCGCTGATGCTAACTTTTGCAGGATGTATTTTTGTTACAGCCTTTGTGCAGGGGACGGGTCAGAAGATTTCGATTAGTGGGGTTCTGGCAGGGTTAGGTTCGGGATTAGGATATGCACTTTATAGTATATTTGGAAGATACGCACTCAAAAAATACGATGCTATTACTGTTACACTATATACTTTTATATTTGCAAGTATTGGTTTAATTCCATTTACCAATATGAAGGAAATGATAAGCCTATTTTCAAATGTAAATGCTTTGTATTATGCAGTTGCATTAGTTTTAATTGGGACTATACTGCCTTTCATGCTGTACACCAAAGGTTTATCATATCTAGAAACAAGTAAGGCTTCAATAATTGCCACGCTAGAGCCTATAGTTGCAACAATTATTGGGATTATTTTATACAGTGAGCCGCTCACATTGTTTAAAATATTAGGTATTTCACTTGTTATATTTGCAGTAGCTATTATTAGGGAAAAAGATGAAGGTATGCAAAACTAATTGTAAAATCAAATTATATATATTGATGATAATAGTATTACTTTATATAGAATTTTAGAGTTTGGAACTTATGCAAACTTTCGGACTGTCTATTAAAGCCTGCAAGGGACTATTTATATAAAAAAACCTTTAAGTTGTCTTTATAATCAAGAGTGGCAAGTAGAACGTTATCTACCTTAGTTTGATATAAGCTTTCTAATCTGGAAATAACCCACCCCTCATCCCTATGAATTTGTTTTAACTCCTTGGCATTTATTTGACCTTCTTTGATAATAGTCCTTGGTAGATTAAATGCTTCTGTTTCCATCTGGAAGTATGAAGGAGTGAGAGGTTCATATTTTGGATGCAAGAAAAAAGAAATTTTCCCATCTGCTTCCCAGAGCGCTAATGCTACCTTTTTCACATCTGCCACTTTTTCTTCACGTAATTCTTCTAATAATACATCAATTGATATTCTTGCTTTTTTTAGCCCCTTATAGAGGATTTCCCCATCCTGAACAATTGTGATTGGTGAACTGTCAATAAGTCTCCTTAAAGATGGAAAATTAAGGAGACAAAATGTGCCTCCAAGATATAGGGCCACTAATACTATTGTTGTAATGATAGACCCTTCTAATCCAAGGTTTTCATCGGATAGTGGATGAGCAATAACGTTTCCGATTACCAAAGCAATAACAAAATCAAGGAGTCTTAATTGGGAGATAGCACGCTGTCCTAAGGTTTTTGCTACAACCACCAAAAACAAAAAAGCAACAACAGCACGAAGAATCCACTCTAGGGTGGTAAGTGTTTCTTGGCTTTGTAAAAAATCCATGCAATGTAACTCCTTTATCCTAAAATCTACTGTCCAAATTGCAATTCATGTTATTTTAACCCAAAACCATAGGAAAAATTAGAGTGCATCCAAAATTAACTAAGGATTCGTGAATAAACAAAGGAATTAATAAGCACAGGTAAGGGTAAATAATCCCTCCGTGAGATAGAATATATAGAGGCCAATCAACTGTATTTCTTAGCAGCTGCATAGTGCAGAGTGCTTTTAAAGAATAAAAAATTAAGGAGGCGAATTGATTGAATTTTGAAAGACCTAAGGTTGTAATCAGCAAATGTATTGGGTTTGAGCATTGTCGATTTGATGGTTCCATGGTTAATAGTCGTGAGGTGGAGCAGCTTAAGCCCTATGTAGACTTTATGCCTTTATGTCCAGAAATGGGGATGGGATTGCCCTCGCCCAGAGAATCCTTAAGGTTGATTAAGACGGGGGAAGAACAGCGGCTTGTTTTTACCCAAAGCGGCGCTGATATGACCGATGCTATGATGGTGTTTACAAGGGAAGCCTATAATGATATTAAAGCAATTCAACCAGATGGTTTTCTTATGAAAAGTCGTTCTCCAAGCTGTGGTATCAAAGAGGTTAGAGTATATAACTCTATTGGTAAAGCAGCTTGCATCAGCAGTAAAGCAAAGGGTATGTTTAGCAAATTTATGATAGAAAAATTTCCTGATATTATTTTTGAAGATGAAGGAAGGATGAACAATTTTAGTATTAGAGAAAAATTCTATACAATGATTTTTACAAAGGCCGATTTTCGAAAGATAAAAGAGGAAAACACCATGAATGGGCTGATTCAATTTCATGGAAAGAATAAATATCTCTTTATGGCATACTCACAAAATCAACTTAAGGTTCTTGGGAGAATTGTAGCAAATCATAAAAAATTGCCATTAGACGAAGTCTTCGAATCCTATGAAAACAATTTAAATAAACTGCTTCTGAAAACACCATCCAGCGGGCAATATCTGAACGTTATGCTGCATATATTCGGCTATTACTCCAAAGAGCTTTCTGAAAAGGAAAAAGCATATTTTCTTGATGCCATGGAAAGTTACCGCAGTCAACATATCCCTCAATCGACAGTGATGGCTATTTTATGGGCTTGGATTATACGGTTTAATGAGGAATATCTAATTCAACAAACAATCTTTGAACCCTTTCCAAGGGAGTTGATTCAAGTGACAGACTCAGGTAAGGGGTTATAACCATTACGAGTTGATAGAATTGAGCACGAGAGTAAGCCAAATGTAGCTTCCCATTAGGGATGGATAAGCTTTAGTAAAATACTTTGCAAAAGCTATGTAGCAATACATTGAATTGTGGTAAAATGAAAGAATCGTATTGATAATAAGAACATATTACCAATATTGAAATTATATTGCCCTTAGCATGTATTCAATTTTCATGCTAGGTTGGTGGTAAAAACTTATAATGAATTACTAGGAGGTAACTATAATGCCACAAGGAGAAAAGGTTGTAATAAGATTAAGAATGTCCAGCCATGATGCTCATTATGGTGGAAATTTAGTCGACGGAGCAAGAATGCTTGGTTTATTTGGAGATGTTGCTACAGAACTTTTAATAAGACATGATGGAGACGAGGGACTATTTAGAGCCTATGACAGTGTTGAATTTCTAGCACCGGTTTATGCAGGAGACTATATAGAAGCTATAGGAGAAATTACTTCTATAGGAAGCACATCAAGAAAGATGGTTTTTGAAGCAAGAAAAGTGATTGCACCTATGCCTGGAAGTGATTCCGCATGTGACGTTTTAGTGGAGCCAGTAGTTGTATGTAAGGCATCTGGTACATGTGTTGTCCCAAAGGATAAGCAAAGGTACAGCAAGTAGTAAGAAGCGAAAGTGACGATGTTTTGCTTTTTATCTATATGTTTTGAACAAAGTGCAAAACATTTCCTCTGTTCATATGTTGCGAAAAATACATGTTTGATAATACAAAATCGGATGCTTCCACTGATTTTGTATATATAAATTTTTTCGCAACATATCTAAGAGATAAAATTAGAAATGTATTTTAAATTCCCTCAGGTTATTGAGGGAATTTTTTATTAAGGAGCTGTATTATATTATAGTGCATCAAAACATTACAACTCATTGACGATAAAATCGCAAATGTGTAAAATTAAATTGAACAGACTAAGATATCAATTGAGATTCAGAACAAAACTGATGTAGGTTTTTGAAACATACTAAAAAATTTAGAATGACGGAGGTAACCTATGAACTACATAAAATATGAACAGAGGGGATTTGTCGGGATACTTACCATTGATAGGCAGCCTGCGCTCAATGCATTAAACGGAGATGTACTGGGCGAGTTGGAGCAAGCACTAGATTCTGTCTCAACGGAAGATACCCGCTGCCTGATAATAACAGGTGCGGGAGAAAAGTCCTTTGTTGCCGGTGCAGATATCGGTGAAATGAGTAATTTGACCAAAGCTGAGGGTGAGAAATTTGGAAAGAAGGGCAATGATGTATTCCGCAAAATTGAGACCTTTCCACTTCCTGTAATCGCTGCAGTGAACGGCTTTGCATTGGGTGGCGGCTGTGAACTGGCAATGGCTTGCGATATTCGCATTGCATCAGAAAACGCAGTGTTTGCACAACCAGAGGTTTCTTTGGGCATTACAGCTGGATTTGGAGGCACTCAGAGACTTTCACGGATTGTCGGACTTGGCAAAGCAAAGGAGCTGCTATACACCACTTCAAAGGTTAAGGCAGAAGAAGCCCTGAGACTTGGATTGGTAAATGCTGTTTACCCGCTGAATCAGCTGATGGATGAATGTATTAAGATGGCAGAAAGAATCGCACAGAATGCACCAGTTGCTGTCCGCGCGACGAAGAAAGCGGTTAACGAGGGTATGCAGGTAGACATGGATACAGCCATCGGCATCGAGGCAGAGTTGTTTGGAAGCTGCTTTGAAACAATGGATCAAAGGAATGCTATGAAGGCTTTTATTGAAAAGCAAAAACCGGCACCCTTTGAAAATAAGTAATATAAATGGAGGAATATGATATGAAGATAGGAATAATCGGCGCAGGTACAATGGGCTCCGGCATTGCTCAGGCTTTTGCTGCAGCTGAGGGGTATGAAGTGGTACTTTGTGACGTTACTGAAATCTATGCTGCCGGTGGCAAGGAAAAGATAAAAAATGGTCTTGCTAAGCTGGTAGCCAAGGGGAAAATAGAACAGGCTAAAATGGATGAGCTGCTTGGGAAAATTGTCACAGGAACTGTAGAAATGGTTGCAGACTGCGATTTGGTTCTAGAAGCTGTATTGGAAAAAATGGATATAAAGAAAGACTTATTTGGCACATTGCAAAAGATATGCAAAAAGGATGCAATTTTTGCTTCTAACACTTCATCCCTATCATTGACTGAAATGTCACAGGGACTTGATCGCCCAATCGTTGGTATGCACTTTTTTAATCCGGCTCCTGTTATGAAGCTTGTTGAAATTATCGCTGGCTTGCATACCACACCGGAAACTGTTGCTAAGGTAAAAGAAATTGCTGCGGCAATTGGTAAAACACCAGTAGAGGTGAAAGAAGCTGGGGGATTTGTTGTAAATAGAATCCTGATTCCTATGATAAATGAAGCAGTTGCAATTTATGCAGAGGGTATAGCTTCAGCTGAGGATATTGATACAGCTATGCAGCTGGGAGCCGGTCATCCAATGGGTCCTTTGACACTAGGAGACCTTATAGGGCTGGACGTCTGCCTTGCAATTATGGAGGTTCTGCAATCCGAGACTGGAGATTCGAAATACCGTCCTCATCCACTGCTTAAAAAGATGGTTCGTGGTGGGCTGCTAGGTAGAAAAACTGGTAAAGGCTTCTACGATTATTCACGTTAATTTTCTATAATTGAAGCATGTTTCTTTATATAGTTTTCAAATTAAGTATCTACAAGTTTCATTAACATATGAAATTTAAATATTATCTAAAGAAAAAACTTCCTCAGACTGATGGTTAGAGGAAGTTTTTTTAGATATGGTAACTTTCCTAACAACAAAGTAAATACAGGAATAAGGATAATATTTGAGAATATATATTAAGTATAATTGCCTTGTATAAAGGGCTAATAATTATTGACATTAAATTAACAAAGGTGTACCATAATATTGTATTGTACAAGCAGTTTTTGCTTAAATCGTTAAAACTTTAACCATATTTGTGCCATTTTGGTATAGGCTAGGGTTTGACAATTCTAAAGTAATTGCTTAATATAGAGTGTTAATTAAATATCATATGACCGTAGGAGGGATTGTTGCAGAGCTAACAAGTGGCTTACAAAAATTTCAACTCATATCTGCTGCTTAGAGAAATGGTTTACAGCGGAAATTAGGTAGAAAAACCCCAAGGGTTTCTATGACTATTCATTTTAATCAGATTAAATATATGCTTAGGAGGATCATTCATGGACTTTGTACTTAGCAGGGAACAGGAAATGGCAAGGAAGCTTTTTGAGGATTTTGCCCAAAAGGAAGTTAAGCCCCTTGCACAGGAACTAGATGAGCAGGAACGCTTTCCTGTGGAAACAGTAGAGAAATTAGCAAAATACGGATTTCTAGGAATTCCGTTTGCAAAGGAACATGGCGGACAGGGATGCGATACACTTACATATGCACTGTGCGTTGAAGAATTATCAAAGGTTTGCGGATCTACAGGCGTTATCGTGTCCGCACATACTTCCCTGGCAGCTGAGCCAATCAAGAAATTCGGCACAGCTGAGCAGATTAAAAAATACCTTATACCACTAGCAAAGGGCGAAAAGCTCGGAGCCTTTGGACTAACCGAAGCCAATGCAGGTACGGATGCTTCAGGGCAGCAGACCAAGGCTGTTCTTGAGGGTGACAACTATATTCTTAACGGTTCCAAAATATTCATTACCAATGGCGGTGTGGCAGATATCTATATCATTCTTGCCATGACCGATAAGTCAAAGGGAACAAAAGGAATTTCTGCTTTCATTGTAGAAAAAGGTTTTCCAGGCTTCAGCATTGGCAAAAAAGAACTAAAGATGGGTATTAGGGGTTCCTCCACATGTGAGCTAATTTTTGAGAATTGCATTGTTCCAAAAGAGAATCTTCTTGGAGCAGAGGGCAAAGGCTTTGGTATTGCAATGCAAACTTTAGACGGCGGGCGAATCGGAATCGCAGCTCAGGCTTTAGGTATTGCACAAGGTGCTTTTGATGAAACAGTGAAGTATGTTAAGGAGCGAAAGCAATTCGGCAAACCCATCGCTGCCTTTCAGAATACTCAGTTTCAACTTGCAGATATGAAGGTGCAGATAGAAGCGGCTAGGCTGTTAGTATATAGTGCTGCAATGGCAAAGGATACTCAAAAAGTGTTTTCTAATGAAGCGGCAATGGCTAAGCTATTTGCTTCAGAGGTTTCAATGGCTGTTACTACCAAATGTGTACAGTTGATGGGTGGTTATGGTTATACAAGAGACTATCCCGTTGAGCGCATGATGCGTGATGCAAAGATTACAGAAATCTATGAAGGCACCAGTGAGGTTCAACGTATGGTAATCTCTGCTGCTGTTCTGAAATAGGAGGGAGCTTAGAATGTTGAATATTATAGTATGTATTAAACAAGTGCCAGATACAAATGAGGTTAAACTCGATCCTGTAACAGGCACATTAATTCGAGAAGGTGTACCCAGCATTATCAACCCTGATGACAAAGCGGGACTGGAAGCAGCCTTGCACATAAAGGATGAACATGGGGCAAAGGTCACTGTGATTTCCATGGGACCACAACAGGCAGATCTTGCACTACGTGAGGCGTTGGCTATGGGTGCTGACGAAGCAATTTTGGTAACTGACCGTGCTTTTGGTGGTGCTGATACTTGGGCTACCTCATCTACATTGGCTTCAGCAATTAGAAAGCTGCAATATGATCTGATTATAACAGGACGACAAGCTATTGACGGTGACACTGCTCAGGTGGGACCGCAAATTGCGGAGCATCTTGGCTTAGCCAATATCAGTTATGCAGAGCATATAAAGATAAAGGGAGATTCGGTAATAGTCCATCGTCAGTATGAAGACCGTTATCACATCATAAAGGCCAAAATGCCATGCTTGATAACTGCTTTGAGTGAGATGAACAAGCCTCGTTATATGACACCAGGGGGTATCTTCGATGCTTACCGAGAAAAGAAAGTAATTATATGGACACTTGCAGATCTTGATGTGGACCATGGCAATATAGGGTTGAAGGGCTCCCCTACAAGGGTGCATAAGTCCTTTACCAAAGCTGTCAAGGGAAAAGGAACTGTGGTAGCACTAGACACGCAGGAATCCGTAGATTTCCTGGTGGAGAAGCTTCAAGAAAAATTTATACTATAGGAAAGTGGTGACGAAATTGAGTTTAAATGATAACAAGGGTGTATTAGTTTTTGTACAGCAGGTAGACAACAAGGTCACCAGCGTTTCCTATGAACTGATAAGTAAAGGGAAAGAGCTGGCTAGAGAGCTTGATACTACCATAACTGCTGTATTATTGGGTAATAAGGTTGATGAGCTGTGCGCAAATTTAGCAAAGTATGGTGCAGACAAAATCGTTCTTGTGGATGATCCAGCGCTGGAAACCTATATGACTGAGCCATACGTTCATGGGATGTGTGAGGTAATCAACGCACACAAACCAGAGATCGTGCTTTTTGGAGCAACTGCTATTGGACGGGATCTTGCACCTCGCGTGTCAGCTCGTTTGCATACAGGATTGACAGCAGACTGCACAAAGCTTGAAATAGATCCTGAAACAAAAAACCTGATGATGACACGTCCTGCCTTCGGTGGAAATATCATGGCAACCATCTTGTGTCCAGATCATCGTCCACAGATGGCAACGGTTCGGCCTGGTGTAATGCAAAAGTGTGAAAACATAGAAGCTGCACAGGTTTCTGTTGAGTTATTTAAGATAGCTGACATGGCATCACACAAAGACGTAGAAATAATTGAAATCATCAAAAAGACTGCTGGTAAAATGGATATTCAGGATGCAAAGATTCTTATCTCAGGTGGCCGCGGTATGGGTTCACCAGAGAACTTTAAGCTGCTTGAAGATTTGGCTCTGGCCATGGGCGGAACAATTGCTTCCTCTAGGGCATGCGTAGATGCAGGCTGGGTGGAAAAAGATAGGCAGGTTGGACAGACTGGTAAGACGGTGAGACCAAATCTCTATATTGCCTGCGGTATTTCCGGTGCAATTCAGCATTTGGCAGGTATGGAGGAATCAGAAATCATCATTGCAATCAATAAGGATCCGGGTGCTCCGATTTTCGAGGTTGCGGATTATGGAATTGTTGGCGATGCGACCAAAATACTTCCACTATTTACAGAGCAGATAAAAAAGCTTATGCAGTAAATGGTACGAAGTTTTGTACTATGCAGCTTTAGAATTCAATAAATAAGATTACAAATTGTGCTCTAGCTAGGGCGAGTATAAATGATAAAATCCTCTGCTATGATTAATCGGCAGGGGATTTTTGTTGCACAAAAGGTGTATAATACTGTTATAGTTAAACAATACAAAGGAGAGATAATCATGTTGAAAAAGAATGAAACTGCACTATTAATCATTGATATGCAATATGGCGGCGGGGCACCTGATGGGTCCTTGGTAAAGATGCTAAATGTTGATGTAACAAAGCAAGAAGACATTGTAACGCCAATGGTGAAGTTAAAGGATTACTTTAATGAAAATGGAATGTTGGTTGTGAATGTTAAAACGGAGTATGAAGAAGATTTTAGGGATTGGAAGATGCTGGATGAAAGGTTTGAAGTAAAAAAACACAAACATTTTGTTAAAGGCACTCTAGACGCAGAGATTATTCCTCCTTTGGCACCACGAGAAGGAGAGGAACTAATCATAAAAAATAGATGGAATGCATTTTTCAATACCAAATTAGATGAACTATTGAAAAATAAAAACATCACCAACTTAATAATTGTCGGAGCTGCTACTGATGTTTGTGTATTTGAAACTTGCAGCCATGCTTTTTCTTTAAATTATAATTGCATTGTGCCGATTGAAACTACCGCTTCTTTTAATGCTGAAAGAAAGAAAATGGGTTTAGAAATGCTTGGCTTTGGAAGAAGCAAAGTTGTCAATGTGGAAGAAGTATATAAGATGTTTGAATAATAGTTTGAAGATATAGGTACCTCTGCATAAATGAGTTGCAGAGGTGCTTTTTTATGCAATCATTTATTACGCGCTATATTGATTTTCGAGTATTACTTTATGTAACTTCCTTGACACTGTAATACAGCAGTTATAGAATTATAACTGATAGACTTTTTATGTAAAAGAAGTTTCAAAAAGGAAAAGGAGTATTTAGATGAATATATTTAATAGTTATATTGCACAATTAAAAAAAGAATTTTCAGGATATAACAAGCAAAAACTAAGTAAGGATTTATTATCTGGCATCACCGTAGCTGCCGTGGCTTTGCCTTTGGCTCTCGCCTTTGGAGTAGGTAGTGGTGCTAGTGCTGCTTCTGGGATCGTTACTGCAATTATTGCCGGATTATTTATTGGTGCTTTATCTGGTGCTTCCTATCAAATATCAGGACCTACTGGTGCAATGACCGCAATTCTTGTGTCTCTGGTTGCTCAGTATCAGCTTCAGGGTGTATTTATAGCATGTGTGATATCAGGTATTCTACTGCTAATAGCAGGTGTTTTTAAATTAGGTGATATGGTTTCTTTTATACCCTTACCTGTTATAACAGGCTTTACATCGGGTATTGCTGTTATCATTGCTTTGGGACAAATCAACAATCTCACAGGATTTGTATCCAGTGGGACAAGCACTTTGGCAAAGCTGGCAAGTTATTTTACAACGGCACAAAGCTTTGATGGAGCTGCTTTTTTAATAGGCTGTTCTGTTATTTTGTTTATGATTATATATCCCAAGAAGCTAAATCAATACTGCCCTAGTTCCTTGGCTGCCATAATTTTGGCTACCATCGCCACTGTAGTTTTCAAGCTTCCAATTGATAATGTGGGAGAGATTCCTAAGAGTCTTTTTCTTGAAAATAGACTTCATCTAAATGGTATAAATATTGATCAAATCCAAAACTTATTAATACCTGCCGTTAGTATAGCTGCTCTAGGTTTAATAGAAAGTCTGCTATGCGGAACTTCTGCGGGGCGTATGAAGAGTGAAAAGCTAAATGCAGGTCAGGAATTGATAGCACAAGGTATAGGAAATATTATTTTGCCGTTTTTCGGAGGTGTACCTGCTACAGCAGCGATTGCACGTACTAGTGTGGCAATTTCCTCAGGAGCTCAAACAAGGATGACCAGTATTTTTCATGCTATTGTACTGCTGCTTTCCATGTTTGTTCTAGGTGGAGTCATGTCTGCCATTCCACTTTCAGCCTTGGCTGGTGTGCTCATTATGACTGCTTGGAGAATGAATGAATGGCAGGTTATTAAAGATATTTTTGATAAAAAACTGAAAACCTCAATTTCTAAATTTATGATTACCATGGCTTCCACTGTTATATTTGACCTGACTATTGCAATTATCATTGGAGTATTTTTCTCCATCGTGATGTTTGTCATTAAGGTTTCTGATATGCAAATCAATGTCAGTGATATAGATCCCAGCAAGCTCCATGATAAAACACAATATAATGATAATCACAGACGTGCCTGTGTAATATATATTACAGGACCTTTATACTTCGGGACGGCTAATAAATTAGAGGAAAAACTTTCTACCCTGACGGATAAGGATCTTTTAATATTTTCTATGAGAGGAGTGCCTTTAGCAGATATTTCAGGAGTAAAGGTTTTGGAGGATTTGTGCTTGCGCTTATCCCAGCAGGAAAAAGCTGTTTACTTTACTTGTATACAGCCGGCGGTTATGGAAATGTTTGAGAGATGTGGCATGAAGGAATACATTGGAGCGGATAAATTCTTTTGGAGCACAGATAAGGTACTAAGTAAGCTTGGCAAAACGCCTGTTGGTAAGATTGATTTCAAAGGGTAAGAAATTGAATACATTATAAATGTACCGGTTGAGGAGCTTTGCCTTGACCGGCTTTTTTTAAATGTTTTGTATGGTGTGAAATAGACAAAGGTTTAATTCTAAAGTTTTGAAACAGATTTATTGGACATGCCAGAAGCAGAGAATTAATTGTAGGGATGGTATAACAAATTGGCATAAGCAAAAACTAAAAGGAAGTGTATTGTGTTGATATAAAAAGTAAATCACTTTAAATATCACATAAGATATAGAATATTTTTTATATAAAATTAAAAAAACAGCAAAAATATAGAAATAGAAAGGGAGATATGATGACAGAGAAAAATACAACATCAGGAGCAGGATGGAACTTAGATAGTAGTTATGCTAGCCTGCCTGAATCTTTTTTTATGAGCACCAAGCCAACTCCTGTAAGATCACCGATATTAGTCATTTTAAATCATCCATTGGCAACCTCCTTGGGGTTTAATATCAAGGCCATGGAAAGTAATGATGGCATAGGGGTACTTGCCGGAAATCAAATTCCAGAAGGCTCTTTTCCTCTTGCTCAGGCATATGCAGGGCATCAATTCGGACATTTTACCATGTTAGGGGATGGCAGAGCTGTACTGCTTGGCGAACAAATCACTCCCAAAAACGAGCGGGTTGATATTCAACTCAAGGGTTCCGGTAGAACACCGTATTCCCGTGGGGGTGATGGACGAGCGGCACTTGGACCGATGCTGCGTGAATATATCATCAGCGAGGCAATGTACGGCCTTGGTATTCCTACCACCCGAAGTCTGGCAGTGGTGATAACCGGTGAACCAGTTATCCGTGAAATCGTGCAGTCTGGTGCAATCCTAACTCGTGTAGCTGCCAGCCATATACGAGTCGGTACCTTTCAATATGCATCGAAATGGGGAACTACCCAAGATATTAGGGCTTTGGCTGATTACACGATACAGAGACACTATCATGAGATTAGTGCTGATGAGAATCCCTATCTTTCTCTTCTGCGTGGAGTGATTAAACGTCAGGCCGCGCTTATTGCAAAATGGCTGCAGGTTGGTTTTATTCACGGAGTGATGAATACCGACAATATGACCATTAGTGGAGAAACCATTGATTATGGTCCTTGTGCCTTTATGGATGTCTATGATCCAGCAACGGTATTCAGCTCCATTGACACCCATGGTCGTTATGCCTACGGCAATCAACCGAATATTGCAGAGTGGAATCTCTCAAGATTTGCTGAAACCTTATTACCCTTGCTGCATACCAACAAGGAGAAGGCAATCGAACTTGCTCAGGATGCCATTTCAGATTTTACTGAGTTGTATCATGAGTATTGGATGGTGGGAATGAGCGCAAAATTAGGAATAGTTAATCATGAGCCTGAGGATGAGTCTCTTATTGAAGACCTCCTTAGTATGATGCAGAAGTACGGTGCAGACTATACAAATACCTTTGTGGCGTTAACCTTTGATACGTGGTCCGATGCAGCTCTATTTGGCTCTAAAGAATTTAAGAAGTGGCATGAGCTATGGCAGGCTAGACTAGGCAGGCAGCAGGAAACAAAGGACTCCATACATCAGTTGATGCGAAACTCTAATCCTGCCATAATCCCTCGCAACCACCGGGTAGAAGAAGCATTGGAAGCTGCGGTAATGCATGGAAATTATAGTGTCATGGAAAATCTCCTTGATGCTCTTTCAAATCCATATGCACACTCCACTAAACAAGCTGAATACGCTGCACTGCCCACACCATCAGCCTGTCGCTACCGAACCTATTGTGGTACTTGATATAGCAACTTATATAATCAAACATAAAAGAGCTGATCGTAAACAGTATCAATGCTTACGATCAGCTTTCATTTACTCTAGATTCAATTTTCTCTTCAAGATGTAATTGGTTAATGCAAAATACCCTGCGGTGAAAGCTCCATAATATAAAATAAACAGAAGTAGAATACCGGTTACTAGGGATGCACTAGGTATAAAGTTGCTATTTGGTGTGAATATAGATTGATTAAAGAAAATTGCTGAAGCTATTGTCATAAGTATTTGCGAAATCGTCGTTATTACGATATACATACCGAAAGATGCTAACAGCTTATGCTTATTAAATAAGTGTCCCAATGCAATTGCTGCATAGATTGTTAATATTGAAGAAGCAAGGGCCAACAAACCAAGCACAACGACTTGAAAGTTTATTAGATAAGCGGATGCACCAAAATATTGTATAAATTGGCTATAGGACATTGATAGCATATTATAAAGCTCCGAGATTGAAAAATTCTTTGAGGAAATAAATAAAACGGAGCAAATTGCTATAACACCGCTTATAGCCGTCCAAAGCATTGAAATAGCTAGTTTGCTAAGAATATGCTTCCATGATTGGACCGGCAATGTAAACATCAGATAGCCCTCATCACCCAAGAGGTTTTTATAGAACCTTTGAATCATTACAATCAGTGTCAAAAGCAGCATACCTATGATCAAAGTAATATAAATGATCATACTAATAACCATTGCAAAACTTTTTATAGACATTGAACCATCGCCTATATTGGGCATAGCAACGAAGAATCGATTTATCACCGCAAAAACCATAAGGGTAAGGTAAAGGGGTAGAAACAGACGAGCTGTTGCCTTTATTTCATATTTTAAAAGTTTACCTAGCATTTGAAAACCTCCCTGAATAAAGCATCAACTGATTTCCCATTTTCATCGCGGATTTCATCCACTGTTTTTGTGAGTACTACCTGACCAGCCTTCAAAAAGATGATATCGTCAAGTATTTTCTCAATGTCAGAAATCAGATGTGTAGAAATAATGATTGTTGCATTTTCCTGATAGTTGCCTAGTATGGTATCTAGAATATAGTCCCTAGCTGCCGGGTCTACACCTCCGATAGGCTCATCCAGCAGATATAACTCTGCCTCACGGCTCATGACTAGAATCAACTGTACTTTTTCCTTCGTTCCCTTTGACAGTGTCTTTATACGTTCAGAAGGGTTGATATTTAGTCTCTTCAACATATCATTAGCCTTTTCTATGTTGAAATCCGGGTAAAAGTCCTGAAACATTTCAATAATCTCGGAAACCTTCATCCAGTCATTCAGATAAGTTCTCTCTGGTAAATAGGAAACGATTTTTTTTGTTTCGACTCCAGGAAGATTTCCCGCTATTTGAAGCTCGCCGCTTGTTGGTGTAAGAAGGTCATTACAAAGCTTAATGAAGGTACTTTTTCCACTGCCATTTGGCCCTAGTAAGCCTATTATCCGACCTCTCTCTATATTTAAGTTGACATTATCCAAAGCTCTTTTGGTACCAAAGCTTTTACTTAAGTTTTTACAAGTTAGTATGGAACTCATTTCTTCGCCTCCTCCAGCATTGTTGAAATTATGGAAAGGGTCTCTGTTTTGCCAAAGCCCAAGCTTTTCATTTTTTCAAGAAATTCTGATATTTGATCCTGAGCCAGTTTATGTTTTGCTTGTTGAATCAATTTAGCATCCTCCGTTATAAATCTTCCACTTGTGCGGTTGGTATAAAGTAGTCCATCCTCTTCTAGGATGGATAATGCCTTTTGCATGGTATTCGGGTTTACTGCAGCCTCTTGTGCCAGCTCTCTGACGGAGGGAAGCTTCGAACCCGGTGCAAATATGCCAGAGCAAATTTTAATCTCGATTTGCTCAATCAATTGAGAGTAAATTGGTCGATCTGATTTTAAATCCCAAGACACAGGATCACTCCTTTCGAAAATATGTCATTGTATTATTGTACTAAGTACTTAATACAATAATACAATCGAGAATTTAAATTGTCAATAGCTTTTTATTAATTTTTATAAGTTTTTTAAAAGGTTAAGTGCCAGAACGCTTAAACCTTTGTGGCAGAATAATAAGGACAATTTGATATTGATGAAATCTATAATAAATATAATAAGTATTTATTATTACTATAGTTGCTAAATTAAATATCATGAAAAACATGAGTGCTATATAATGAAATTAATATCAATACATAGGGAGGTTCTTATAGAAAATTTAAGTTACATGACAGACTATGTTTATTGAGGCAGAGATGCTTAATGGCTAGAATAACCTTAAAAATAAAAAAATGTTTACTGGATTGGAAGGAGACGTACCAATTGATTAGAGAAGAAATGACCCCAAGAGAAAGAATGGATGCTTTTGGCAGGGGAGAAGAGATTGATCGAGTCATTTGTGTTCCTGATATGGGTGTCACCATGGCGCCTTTTATAGGTGTAAAAGTTAGTGACTATTATCATTCAGCGGAGCATATGGCAAATTTAGAAATAGCATTATTTAAAAGACTGCGTCATGACAGTGTAGGTATATCTACCAGCTTAAGAGGTGTTGCCGAAGCCATGGGTTCAAAGATTGCATACCCAGATTATAATATTTCATATCTTTTGGAGCCGGCTGTTAAATCTGTAGAGCAAATTGAATCTCTCAAGGTGGTTAATCCATTAAAGGATGGAAGACTGCCAATTTTGCTTGAAGCTTTAAGACTGACAAAGGATGCACTTATAAAGGAAGTCGATGTGGGGGCGGCAATGTCAGGTCCATTTAGTGTGGCAGCATCAATAGTAGGAACAGAAAATTTAATGAAATGGATGATAAAATATCCAAAGGCGATCCACACGTTGATGGAAATCGTAGCAGAGTCTAACAACAGATATATTGAGGAAGTAGCTAAATTAGGATTATCCATAGGGTTTGCCGATCCAGTTTCATCAACTAGTCTTATTAGTCCGAAGCAATTCAGAGAGTTTTCACTGCCATATCTCAAAAAGAATATTGATAGGATAAAAGAAACAACTGGCAGCGCACCAGGGATACATATTTGCGGTAAGAGCAAAGAGTTATGGCTGGATGTTGTTGATGCAGGGGTATCTAATTTTAGTATAGATAATATAGAAGGTTTGGAAGAAGCCAAAAGAATTATGGGAGATAGGGTTATCATTACTGGGAATGTTCCGCCAGTGGACGTCATGTACCTCGGAACAAAAGAAGATATTTTTGAATCAGTCAAAGAATCCATCAGAAAAGGGCATGATTCCCCAAAAGGTTTTATTCTAAGCACAGGCTGCCAAATTCCTATGAATACACCAATTGAAAAAATTGAAATGTTTATGGATGCAGCTAATACCTATGGAAGATATCCAATTATTCCTTTTGAAAATCATAGGAATGTTAGATAAGAAACCTGCTAGAATATTTAATAAGGTTGTTCAACAAGTAAATAATTGATATAATTATCTAGTAAAAATGCAATAAATGTCATATTAGGTTTATAAAAAGAAATTTATGGGGGATTTTTATGAAAAAGGTAATAATACTGGTTGTACTAGCAGTTTTTATGATTTCTCAAACTGGTTGTGTCGTCAAAAACGATTCCTCGACTTCGGAACCTAAAACGCAAACAACACTGGATAAAAATGAAACAGAAGCTGCCTCAAGTGATACATTTATAAAAGCTATGGACAAGGCAAAATCCTTGGATAATTGCTATTATGAATTAATTGCTGAACTTAATGGCAACAGAAATAGTGTTACAAGGGTATGGGTCAAAGGGAATAAGACGAAGATCGAAAACGATAAGAGAGACATAGTTAACTATATTGATTTCGAAAAAGGCGAATTTGTTGACTATGATAATAAATCAAAAAAAGGAAGTAAAGCCCCCTCTAATCAAAATTACATTGATGACTTCAAACGGTATGCAGGTGCATATTTGGCTAATGCCGATTATGAAGGTGCAATCGGAGGATTGGATGCAGATGGCAAAGAAGATATAGAAGGTAATTCTTGTATTGTTGGGAAATATGAGGACAATACATCAAAAGCAATGATTTATATCAGTGAGCAATATGGCATAGTAATGAAATTTGATTTTTCAACTGGAAATAATAAGTCATCATTTTATGTGACAAATTTAAAGATAGGCAGCGTTACAGATCAGGATGTTGAATTGCCGCAAGATGCAAATGTTTCCGGGAATTAAATAATATAAATACAAGAAGTCCTCTGTTGATAGTTTTTCAGCAGAGGACTTCTTATATGCAAATCAGTTCTTAGTTTCTATAATGAGACACCAAAGTTATATATGTATGGATTTATGAATTCCGTAACACAGTAATAAACCCTTGGAGTATCTGGTGACTGGTTTTGAAACCTTTACCTAGATAAAAATCTAATGCATTTGTGTTTCCGTTTGATACAAAGATAAATAGGTCACTTATGGATTTAAATGAATTTAACCAATCCATAGACTTCTCAAACAAAGCACTGCCAATACCAGCACCACGGTAGCCTTCTTTTATATAAAACTGTGAAAGACAACCTACATCATCACTTTTAATTGAATCAAAGTCAAAAAAGTTTACAGGTTCAAGGGTAGCAAATCCACCGGAGTACGTATTCTTTGGACAAATATTGCTATATGCATATCCGACGACTTCATTATCATCTTTAGCTGCTATTATAAAGTTTGCTTTAGCACTTTTGACAGATGGAATCATTCTAGTTTCATAAGACATATTATCAAACCACTCTGGATGGATTACTGCTTTAGATTTTTGATAAGCCATTAATTGATTGCATAAATCCTTAATGCAATCAATATTACCATCGGAAATAACCTCATAATGGATATTCATATTAAACTTCCTTTCAATAAAAAATGTAAAACATATTTGATTGATCAATCAACTTTGATATCATTATATCAGCTGCAATTATTATAACAAGTATGCAGTAATTTCTGTTTAAGAAAGTAAAAACTGAGTATTGGAGTGATGTTATGAATGATCAGGCATTGTATAAAAGCCGCCTTGACAACTGTCCATTAACCTTTGCATTAAACCAAATCGGTGGAAAGTGGAGATTACCTATAATTTGGGCATTAAGTATAAATGGATCACTGAGATACAATGAATTAAAAAGAGCTGTAGATGGGATTACAAACATGATGCTGACTCAATCATTAAAGGAATTAGAATTGAATGGTATTGTCAGTAGGAAGCAATTCTTAGAGGTACCCCCTAGAGTTGAGTATTCACTAACTGACAATGGAGAGGACCTTATTCCTGCCCTAAAAGCACTAGCAAATTGGGGTAAAAAAGTGAAAAGCAGTATTGGTTAGAAAGTAGATATTAAAGTTGAAAAACCTCCACTGAAGTTTACTCAGTAGAGGTTTTTTGTAAATTTAAACAATACAGGGATGAGCTTAATGTGAAGGGTTATTCTTTTAGTACTGCAACTCTATCAAATGCTTGTGGCGGCTGTTCCATCCATCCTCTATCAACCATAATCTTAAGACCTTCTTCTCCGTATTTCATTATATCTATAATGATTGAAATATAATGAGCTCCCAAATCCTTTCTCATAGAAACTGATAAGGCATAGGATGCTAAATAAATGCCAGTTGTTATAGTTGTAGCTATGAAAAACATTATTAACTTGTCAGAAAATGGTGAGGTTGTAGAATCGGTAACCTCTAAGGTGACAGGTATATTACCAAGATGTTCTTCTTCTTTTAGAATTTTGTTAAAGATATCTATTTGCTTTTGAGCAAGGTTCTTTCCATCAATAAGAAATTTCTTGATCTCTTTATCCTTTGTCACCTGGATAAAACCCATTAATAATAAAATCCCAATATAGTTTCGTTCTATTATGTAAAAAATCTCACCTAATTCAAATGCATTTAAAGGCCTGGGGTCACTAAGCCATGTATCAAAAAGAGAGTCCTTCTTCTTTATAAACTCCACATTACTTGGATAACTCATTTTAGGTGGTCTATCATAGACACCTTTTGATAACATAAGATTTAACGACTTTTTATATATTTTTGCTGTGGATTCCATGCAATCATAAAAGTAGTCCACAACATCTTGGCGAGCAACTTTTGTTGCAATTGTAGCATAATCACTTAAGTTCATTTGATTCAAGCGGTAAACAAAACTTAAACCATATAAATCAGTAAAAAGGGCAGGGGCTGATAAATTCAAATCTTCATCGGAAAAACCCTTTGGGATAGGGAAGTGTTCTTCATTAAACATACTTTTAGCTCTTTCAATAAAACTCTGTAAAAAAGATGCTTGTTCATCTAGAATCGGCTTTATCTCTAAATCTTGGACATGCTGAATAAAATGTTTTATAACACACAGAGTTGCAGTTTGCTGTATATAAGTTTTCCACAAACTTGCGATTTCAGGTGTAGTAAGACCTATATTATGTTCCTCCAAATAAATCACTTTCCTTACCATAGAATATTTTCTAATATTATCTACATTACATAGTTTTATTATCCTAAAGGATATAGTGTCAGGTTGCGAAGAGATTCATATCTTACGCTTCAGAGTCTCTCAGTAATCACAAAAATAGAGGTGCAAGCTTTTCATTATAATGGATTTATTGTAAGATTAAGATGGTTAATTAATAACATGTAAATCAAAATTTACGTTTGCTTGTAAAGGAGAGAAATATGTTTTTTAGAATAGAAAGAATTGAAAAAAGTGTTAACGAAATAAAAAAGTTAATTTACTCTGAAAAAGCAGAAATCGAGACATTACAAAGGAAAGCGGGGGATTATCCGGGGTTTGAAGCTGTTGAAGAAGCTGATACTCCTTGGGAATCCTTTGACCGTAGTGACCGCTTAATAGGAAAGAATCAAAGAAGCTGGTTCCGGGCTAAGATCACAATACCAAAGGTGTATCAAGGAAAAAAGGTAGTGCTGCGCATCGTCACTGGCAGAGAGGAGCAATGGGATGCTATCAACCCTCAATTTCTGATTTATATAAATGGCGAGATTATCCAAGGATTAGATATGAACCATCAGGAGATTACCCTAACAGAAGCTGGAAGGGATGGGGAAGAATTTCAAGTAGACCTTCATGGATTTTCAGGAATGGTAGAGGGTGAGATTATTGTAAATCTTGATTTATGGGTTCTGGACCCACTAATCGAAAAGGTCTACTATGATTTGCAGGTGCCTCTAGAAGTGGCGAAATTACTAGAGGAAGAGGATGAAAATCGCATCTCCATCGAAGGACATTTAACAGAAGCAATCAACTTACTGGATTTTAGGAAGCCTTTCTCCAAGCTTTTCTATGAGGCATTACAAAAGGCAGAGAAATATTTAGAGTATAAATTTTATGGGGAGTATTGCGGAAGGACTCATGGAATTGCAGCATGCGTAGGTCATACCCATATTGATGTGGCCTGGTTATGGACTTTAAAACAGACAAGAGAAAAGGTAGCAAGAAGCTTCTCGACAGTGCTGCAATTAATGGATGAGTATCCTGAATATATTTTTAATGCCAGTCAGCCACAGCTTTATGAATTTCTAAAGGAAGACCAGCCTGATTTATATCAGAAAGTCAAAGCTAAGATCAAGGATGGGGTATGGGAAGCGGAAGGTTCTATGTGGCTGGAGGCGGACTGTAATCTTGCATCAGGGGAATCCTTGGTTAGGCAAATTATACATGGCAAAAGATTTTTCAAGGAAGAATTTGGGGTAGACAATAAAATACTATGGCTGCCAGATGTTTTCGGATATAGTGCAGCCTTACCGCAGATTTTAAAACTATGTAATATTGATTATTTTATGACGACAAAAATCAGTTGGAACGAATACAATAAAATGCCTTATGATACTTTTATGTGGCAAGGGATTGATGGAACAGAGATACTCTCTTATTTCATCACCACGATTGATTATGAAACGGCAAAAAGTGGCGCGGCCAGAACAATTTACGAAGGGCAAATCAATCCATCTCACATTAAAGGTGCATGGCGAAGATATCAACAAAAAAGTATCAATGACGAGGTTCTGGTTAGCTTTGGACATGGTGATGGTGGTGGAGGGGCCACAAAGAAGATGCTGGAAAATGCACGTAGGCTTCAAAAGGGAATCCCTGGCTGTCCCAAAGTAGAAATGACTAATGGTATTGACTTTTTTAAACGATTGGAGAAAAGGGTTAAAGACAATAAGCATCTTCCTAAGTGGGTAAGTGAGCTTTATCTGGAATATCATCGTGGAACTTATACAACCATGGGTAGAAGTAAAAGATATAATAGGAAGGCGGAGTTTTTATACCATGATTTAGAAATGTTGGCTGTAGTAAACGATGTGGTAACAGGAACGCATGAATATCCGAAAGAAGCCTTGAGAAAAGGCTGGAGAGTGATTCTACTAAATCAATTCCATGACATTATTCCGGGTACTTCCATAGAAGAGGTATATCAAGAATCCTACGCTCAATATGAAGAACTGTTGAAAGAAGGAAAAATAACACAAATCAAACTATTAGATGGGGTAGCCGGCAAGATAAAAAGCGAAGGACTCTCAGCGGTGGCAATGAATACCCTAAGTCACAATAGAAATGATTTGGTCTATATAGATTTGGGGGAACTTCCTGACCTTTCTTATGCTGTTCTTTATGAGGGCGAAAAGTATCCTTTGCAGAGAGTTGGAGAAGGAAAAGGAGTTTTCTACGGAAAAAATATGCCAGGAAGCGGATATCGTGCATATACACTTGTAGAAGAAGTGGCTAATAGAGAAAATCAACTAATAGTGAAGAAAGATCATTTAGAGAATCCTTTCTTTGTTATTAAGCTTAAGGAAAATGGCCACATTACTTCCATCTACGATAAGAAGGCTCAAAGAGAAATTTTACATGCAGAAAAACCAGCCAATGTATTTCAAGCCTTTGAGGATAAGCCTCATAAATGGGATGCATGGGATATTAATATTTATTATCAAGAAAAAATGTGGGAAATCCATGAACTGGAAGAAGTTGAGGTTGAGGCTGTAGGACCGGTCCGCGGAACCTTAAAGATAAAGTACAAGTATATGGATTCTGTCATCCTCCAATATATTCATATTTATCAAGATCTCGATCGTATAGATTTTGAAACTGAAATCGATTGGAAAGAGACTCACACCTTGTTAAAGGTCGCTTTCCCAATGGATATTTGCACAAACAAAGCCACCTATGATATACAGTATGGAAATGTAGAAAGACCAACCCATTGGAATACAAGTTGGGACATTGCTCGCTTTGAAGTCTGTGGACATAAATGGGCAGATTTATCTGAAGAAGGCTATGGGGTAAGCTTGTTAAATGATTGTAAATATGGTTATGATATCAAAGATGGTGTTATGCGTTTATCTCTTTTAAAATCCTCTACATGGCCACACCCCAGGGCGGATAAAGAGAAGCATTTATTTACATATGCACTATATCCACATATTGGAAATGTATTGCAAGGCAATACCATCGAAATGGGATATCAATTGAATGTGCCAGTTATCGGAAAACTCATCCATCCACAAAAGGGAAGTTTACCAGAAGCTTTTGGTTTAGTAGAGCTTGACCAAAGAAATGTATTTATAGAAAGCATCAAAGAAGCAGAAGACGATGATGCTATGATTCTTCGTCTATATGAAGCCAAGCAAAAGCGTTGCTTCGTTGCCATGAAGCTTAATCTAGATGTTGAGAACGTATTTCTGTGCAATTTGTTAGAGGAAAACATAGAGAAAGTAGAATTGCACAATAATGTACTTACTTTTGAAATCAAGTCCTATGAAATAAAAACCTTTAAGGTATATAGAAGAAAGAGTGAATTGAATCATAAGTAAATCCATCTCCTTTGTCAATCAATTATTAGGCATATTAAATAGCGAATTGTTATTAAAAAGAAGTTAATACTAATCAAAATAATAACAATTTGAGGTGGAATAAATGAAAAAAATATTGTACATAACAGTAAACTCAAAACCAGAAGAACTGTCAGCGAGCAAAACTGTAGGAAGGGCTTTTGTTAACAGATTTTTAGAGCGACATAATGATTTTACATTAGAGGAGTTAAACCTTTATGATTCTCATATACCACGTTTAGAATATCAATATTTTGAGAAAAGAAATGCAATGATAAGGGAAGAGGATTTTAATAAACTGGATAAAAAGCAGCAAGAAGAGGTGCATAAGATTGTTAAACTAACAGATCAATTTAAAGAAGCTGATATGTATGTTATTGCAGCTCCGATGTGGAGCTTATCATTTCCGTCACCACTGAAGGAATATATGGATTGTGTTGTTATGGATGGAAAAACTATAAGTATTACTGAAAATAGGATAGATGGATTATTAGATGATAAGCCAAGAGGAATGGTATATATTCAATCTTCTGGGGGAAACATTCCTTGGATGTTAAGAGTGGTAATGAATAAGGGCTTAAACTATGTGCTAGATATAATGGGAACGATGGGGATAAAGAGAGTTGAAGAGCTATTAGTTGACGGAACCGGTTTTACAGAAGAGGAAAAAAATGAAGCTATAAGAAATGCTATAGCTAAAATAGATAATGTTATAGACGAAGTTTGGAAATAAGTGAGAAAATCAGGATATGATATCATAGGATTGGTACCAGCACTCTATGAAAAACTCCTCTGTTGCAGCTAATCGCAACAGAGGAGTTTTTATATGCAGTGACATAGAAATGGCACTAGATTAAATTATAATATAATGATTGCAACAATAACTGTAGCAATAAGTCCTGCTGTTACAGGTATTATGTTTTTCCTCACTAGATCAGCAGGCTCTACTCCACAAATTGCAGCTACGGGAATAACCCCCCAAGGGATAATTGTTCCTCCGCCTACCCATATAGCAGTTATTTGTCCCAGTGCTGCCAGTCCTTCTTTGCTTATGCTTACTGCGCCAGAGAAGGTCTGAGCAAGTGAACCTACAAGAGGCAGACCGGAAAAACCTGAACCATCAAGGCCAGTGATACCACCTATAAAGGCTTGCATAATAATTACAGGAGCTTTTGACAGTGGTACCTGATTTGAAAGAAATATGCCGATGTCCGTTAGTAATCCTGTAGCGCTTGGCCCCAGTATCTCCTTTGCCATTCCTTCACTTCCTAGGAAGAAGAATGCCCCAATTACGATAACTGGTGCGAATATCTTTATTCCAAATATAAAGCCATCTCTTATATACTCCGTAACCTTCTCGAAGGAATGAGAAAGCTTATGCTGGGTAATAGACACCAATGACATAATGATAACTGCAGTGCCACCCACAAGAGCTGTAGCATCTCCTCCTCGAAGCTTATATTTATACATTAAATATGCATCAAGCAAAAAGGCAAGGGGAGTAGCAATCGCAACAATAGTTGTACCTATTGAAGGCTTTGTTGAAGTATCTGAAAATTCCTCAGCAGCAACAGCAATCTCTATACCATTATAGTTCTTAAGATCTCTTCTCATCATAAAAAATGCAGTAGCAGCTGTCACTATGCTCATGGTTATCCAAAGTGGTATGCTGGCATTTACTATAGAACTAGCACTTCCAAGACCTGCTGCTTTTGCAGTGATTTCTGGTGCTCCTTGTATGAAATAATCACCGGATAACGCAATGCCGTGGCCAAATAGATTCATAGCAGCTGCAGCCCAAACTGCAGGAAGTCCAGTCTTTAGTGCTGCCGGAAGCATTATGGCGCCAACCAAGGCTACAGCAGGGGAGGGCCAGATGATAAAGGAAACGGTTGTCATTACTAAGCCCAGAACCCAAAAGGCAATGTTTCTGTTTATCATGAGCTTCTTTATAGGGCTCATCATGAGCCTATCAGCCCCAATATCACTTAGAGACTTAGACATTGCAACAACGAGAGAAATTATAGCAATGATACCTAAAAATTCTTTTCCTGCAGCTATAATGGCATTGAATATGACCTGTACAGCTGAGAGCACGCTTCCTGAGGAAGCAAGACCTATTACAAACAATCCTATTATGCAAGGCAGTACAGTATCCTTTCTGTAAGCCATTGTTAATATGATTACAAAAACCATTATGATGTAAATGTAGTGTAGTATACCAAGTGATTCCATAGTTTTCCTCCAAATTATAATTTATTTGCAAATATGTTTTTCAGACCGCATTCTTCAACGCGTCTAGTTATTTCAGCTAAATTCATTATATATGTGCCAAGGGTCTTCATTCTTTCAAAATATACAGAGCCTGAGAAGGTGTACTTCTTCGACATTCCCTCGGGTTTTGTCATCATTTCTTTAACATAAGCAATGGCATCTCCTGTGGAAAGACACTCAGGTATCAGAAGCAATTCTTTTCCTAAAGCATGTCTTACACTGTTATGTCCTGCTAATGTTCCTGTTACAATCGCTTCAGTATGTCCAACCAACAGACCGGCTTTTTCCCCGCAACAGAACAGATTATCAGCACCTTCAACCTTGAGATGGTTATCTCTTGGCGCCATTGCAAAATATCTCATTGAGTTTCCTTTACCACCGGAGTATGGATCCTCATATCTGGCATTTTCAAAACCAGGTATCCTTCTTAAGGTTTCAAGATTATAATATGGGGTCATTAGCTTTGCATGTCCAGTATCCAAAAGTACTAAATTATCCTTGAATTCAGGAAGTGCATATTGCTGACAAGCCTTAACTCCAAGGTGATCCTCAACAAGCTCGGGAGGAAGCGGTATAACTGCTACACCATTTTCATTTAGCTTATTTTGGATTTCCTCAGAAAGTGATTCCTTATAAAGCTTGCAGGAGCCGCTCATGGCGCCTATTGATCCATCTGCTTTTGTTCCCATTGATTCTTCGATATTGGCAAGCCCTGTAATACTTACTCTGCCGCCAAAGCTTGGGCATCTTAATATGCACATCGCACAACCATTGCCATATTTGATGCAATTGTTCATAGGTCCTGCGGTGCCTGTGGCATCTATAAATTCATCACCTTCATATACATTGCCATTTTCATCTTGTACATTTAGTATTTTTCCATCTAAAAGCTCTAGTTTTGTAATACGTATATTAAAGAATATTTCTATACCCAAACAACTCATATGCTCTAGAACCTCACCGTGTGTTTTGGCAATGTCATAGAGATTTGCGTGCTTATGTCCTGGAAACTCTATGTTTGTATGTCTTGCAGATTTATCGCAGATTTCAAAAAGATCACCACCGCCCATAGCAATAATTTCTTCAGTTGCAGTAAATCTGCCATTGTTTCTCATTATACCGCCAACAAGTCCTGTACCAAGAAGCATATCCGTTCTTTCTAAAAGGATTACCTCTGCACCTGCTTTTTTAGCACTTATGGCAGCGGCACACCCAGACCAGCCTCCACCAACTACAATTATCTTCTTCATAATAATCCTCCAAATTTTAGTAAATATTAACAAAATAAAAAAACAAGGCAATAGAAATACTAATCGCCTTGTTTTTGACAAACTCAAATAATGCATACAAAACGATAGCTCTCCACCAAAATTGGTGACAGTCGCAGGACTCTTAATCCTGAAACCAGGTGTGAATTTTAGAGCGAATTCACCCTTCGGGGCCATTCCCTTTCAATAAGAATCGATGATATCTCTCATACCTCATCTTAACTACTCTTGTTTGGCCCGCCTCTATCTCTCGATATTCAATTATTACGATTATAACGAAATTTGTCGATATATGCAATGCCTTTATTGAATATTTATTCAAATGGATGAAATTGGATAAAACATTAATGTTTTCTGTGCATTTTTGGTAACCTGATTTATCATACGCACTTAAGAAAAATTATATTTTATATCAAAATGCTTTTGTGCTTAACTTCTATGGTGTATGGATGTGATAATAATCCTAGCCAGTTTAGGAATGAAAGCCTCTCTAGAACATATTATTTACTAAGGAATATCAATGTAAAGCTTATCTAAAATACTGCATGGTATGCAGCACATATAAGGAGAGAGTAAAAATATGAACGTTGATGGCTTCGTATCTGGTCCTCCAACACAACCTGAAAATCCTACAGACACACAAAGGCATATGCTTACGAGGTATGCTCTACTTCAAAAGGGCAGACCGGAAGACTTTGAGTATATAAGGAATTTAACAGCGCCGCCCCAAGACATTACGACAATTATTAGGCCGGGAGAGTTACACGGCGTGCGGGTAGGCGTAATCGGGGCAGGTTTAGCAGGTCTGGCATCTGCTTTTGAACTGAGAAAAACAGGAGCGGATATTACTGTATTTGAAGCGGAAGAGAAACGTGTAGGTGGACGGGTATATACCTACTATTTTGATCAGAGCAAAAACTTGTATGGAGAGCTGGGTGCCATGCGAATACCTGTGTCTCATGAAACTGTCTGGCATTATATAAACCACTTCAATATTTCCTCCAGACCCTTTGTCCAGGCAAACGAAAATGCTTTGATTTACCTTAAGGATACTCGTGTAAGAAATGATGCAGAAGGTGCCAATGTAATGAAATATATATATCCTAAGTATAATCTTACAGAATGGGAAAGAAGAACACCTTGGCAGCAGTTGGTATATTATGGATTAGAAAGCCCTTTACTGCCGGCAAATCCTGAGCAAAGAAGCGAATTGCTTCAGGTAAAGCCAACCTATAATGATTTCAATCTGTATTGGGATTCGCAAAGCAATAGAACAATTATGGAGTCCTTGGGAATAAGTCAAGGAGCAATAAATCTGATTTCTAACTTATCTCCCTTAGCAGGCCAAAATCTTTATAATAGTTATATAGATATAGCTCAAGCCAATTACCCGGCTAATCTTTCATATTTATATGAAATCCCTGGAGGGACATCGACGATTCCCAATTCCATGTACAAATCATTGATTAATAAAAACCCGACCAAGGATTATCCAGGTATACCATCTGAATCTCTTGGAAATGTTGATGTGAAAAATGGAAACTGGGTTACAGGAATTTATAGGGATGATAATACTGGAAAGGTTAAGCTTGCATACAGCAACCGCAATACTACTAACCCTCAGTATGAAACTTTTGATTACGTCATTTGTGCCATACCTTTTTCTACACTTCGTACTGTTGATATCAATCCACTTTTCAGTGATATTAAAATGCAGGCTATAAAAGAAGTTAACTATATACCGGCACAAAAAACATTAATGTTATGCAATAGACGTTTTTGGGAAGAGGGTGGACCTGAAGAACAGATTATAGGCGGTGGCTCGATTACGGACCTTCCTATTACTACAATATGGTATCCATCAGATCACTCTCGTTATTGCCATAAACGTACCAAGTACATGTCCAATAGTTTCCCTTTTAATAGGCTTACAATGCCTGAGCAAAGTCAGGTGCCTTTATCTACAGAACCGGGAGTACTAATAGCTTCATATAATTACAATCTTGATTCTGAAAGGGTTGCAAATATGCCAGCAGGATTGCGTGAGAGGGAAATAAAGCGAGAGGTAGAAGAGGTGCATGGGCTGCCTGCAGGTTATTTAGATGATATAGCAGTTGAATTTAAAACTTTGAACTGGAATGATTATCCTTGGTCCAGAGGGGCGTTGACTTTCTATACACCAGAGCAAAAAAGGCTGTTTTCTTATGGAATGGCGCTGCCTGAATATGACAATAGGGTATTTATGGCTGGTGACCACATTTCTGCAGCTCATCGCTGGATGCAAGGTGCACTTCAAAGTGGTATGATAGCAGCAAATCAGCTTGCCATGGGATTTAGGGAGAGTGGATCTAGATAAAACGTAGTGTTGTTATTGTAACATGTTTAAAGAAACCCTCAAAAAATAAGACCTCACGGCTGATTCTTCCGTGAGGTCTCTTTGCGTATATGATACGATGCAGATAAATTAGATATTCTTATTACTTCAGCTTCTTACCTTCTGACAATAAAGAGACTGCTTTGATAATTCGTTCTGTTCTAGTCGCCTCTCGCTTGGCTGAAGTAATCCACGTTGCATATTCCTTCTTTGCTGTATATGAAAGGGATATAAAAGTAGATGCAGCTGCATCGTTACTATTCATAGCAGCAGCAAAATCTTCAGGAACTTCCACTGTGCGCTCCTCAGTATCTTTCTCCAGCGTCACAAACACTTCATCACCAAAGCTCTTTCCAATCTTGCCTCGAATCTCTTGAGTAAGACCCAGCATATAGCAACCACCCATATTTACAACCGACCCACGATACTCAACATTATCAAAAGTTGCCTTTACTTTCACACGTTTAGAACCAAGGACCTCTTCAACGTCAAAGGGAGGTTCGATATAAGCTGCATTTAAGCTTTCGTGTTGTTTGATAACTGCTCTAAATTCATGTTTCAATATAGTCACCCCTAAGTTTATATATAATAGTATTAATAGATGTATTGTTTATAATTATAAAATATAATGAATACTATTTCAAATATTTAAGGGGAATACTATAGAATCTCTTTGTAGGCACTTTACTGAATATTTTATGATAGCAAAGAAAAGAATAATATTAATTTTTGTATACGCATATCAATATTTAATTTATTTTAGGTTAAAATTTAGCTCTTGGGGGCGTATTATGTCAAATCTATACTGGTATATTTGTTTAGCTATCATTGGGATAGGAACTGCAGCCTATGCAATATATAAGAAAAGGGACATTTACAAAGTTTCTACACTTTTGGTATTCTATTTATTCACAGCCTGCATAACATGGATTGGTGAATTTAGCGTACTTGGTCTGCTTAATTCTTATGCATATAAAACTGGTTTATTTGAAGACCCATGGGCGCAAAATTTATTGGGACATTTATTAATCAATACTACACTTTACCCGGCAGCGGCAATTGTGATGGTGGCTTATTCGCTCCGTTATAAATGGATATTGTCGGTTGCAGCTTTTTTTACTCTTCTTGAGTATTTGTTTGTGTACTTAAAAATATATGAACAACACTGGTGGAGATACTATATGACTCCTATTGCTGTTGTCATATTTCTAATATTTTTTCTAAAATGGTTTATCAAAATGAATCAAGAGCGTTATGGATTAACAAGAGGAGTAACATTCTTCTTTGTAGCCATGATCATTATACATATTCCAGCCCCAGTTTTATTGCTAATGGGTAAGCAATATTATCAAATCGGATTAATAAATAATCTGGTTGGTAACTTATACTTGTCCAGTATTATAATTATATTTTTCTATCATCTCATTGAAGCCTTCCTTGCAGTGTTATTTACCTGTGTATTTAAGAAGTGGTATTTGAAGATACTGCCTATTATTATCTCTATTGTAGTACAAAGCATATTTTTTAAGATGAATATACTGATTATTAAGGACGCTTGGAATATGGGTCTTACATTACTGATTTACGAAATATTTATAGCAGCATATATTTTAGTTGAAAAATTCACCTTGAAGCCAGAAATGTATAGTCTGAAGAAGTAAAGGTTTCAAGTAACCGAAATATAAAGTAACTTTAGACACATCAGGCAATATAGATGGATTATCATATATGATATAATTAGTCGTGAGGCGGATGCTTTAGTGAAGAAACAGGAACAATGCCAAACTGAGTTATATGTAATGAAAATGTGCAGAAATTAATTTTGACAGACTAAATAAAGAGGTGTTTATATGCATTACAGCTTTGTCATGTTAAAACCAGATGCTTTAGAAAGGCAGCTAGTATTAACTATAATTGAACGATTGAAAGCTAAGGATATCACAATAGAAATTTTAGACTACAGGATTGTAAGCGAAGACTTGATTTTTAAGCACTACAGTCATGTAATAGCAGAAGTAGGTGACGTATTTAAAGAGATGGCAATCAACAGTTTTGTAGGAAAATATGTGATTCCAATGATAATTAGCAGTAATGATGAGAATATTATATCAATTGTTCGCGAAACAATCGGAGCTACAGATCCTTCAAGGGCAGCAATTGGAACAATACGAGGAGATCTAGGCAACGATAGTAAGGAGCAAGCAAATTCCGAGGGACGATGCTGTGCAAATTTGATACATGCCAGCGATAGTTACGAATCATACTTATCTGAAGTTAAATTATGGTTTGACCGCGAATATTGAATTAGTACCAGGTGTTTCACACAAAAAGAAGTGAACTTGATGAGTCTTTCTGATAGTATGGGAATTACATACTATCAGAAAGACTTTTTTATAGGAGGGTGAAAGATGGATTTTAATGAGGTAATCAATCGAAGAGGCACTGGGTCAATAAAGTGGGATACAATGGAAGAACATGGAGTACCCTGCGATATATTGCCGCTTTGGGTAGCGGATATGGATTTTAAAGCTCCGGCAGGGGTCATAGAGGCTTTGTCAGAAAGGGTAGAACATGGTGTATTCGGATATACGGTTCCAACCGATTCTTATTATAATGCAGTAATTAATTGGATGGATCGCCGTCATGGTTGGAAGATTGAGAAGGGCTGGATAATAATAGCTCCGGGAATTGTTCCCGCCATACATTTTGCGGTGCAGACTTATACAAAAGAGGGGGACGGGGTTTTAATTCAGCGGCCTGTATATAATCCTTTTACTGAGGCTGTTACGAATAATGGACGTAACCTGATAAACTCTTCTTTGGTTCTAAAAGGAGACAGATATGAAATAGACTTTGAGGATTTTGAGAAGAAAATTGAGGATAATAAGGTAAAGCTATTTATTTTATGCAGCCCTCACAACCCTGTTGGCCGTGTATGGTCTAGAGAAGAATTAACAGCCATGGGAGATATCTGCCTAAAACACAATGTCTTGGTTGTGGCAGATGAAATCCATCATGATTTGGTATTTAGGGGCAAACGCCATATACCATTTGCAAGCCTTGGATCAAAATACTCCAACAACTGTATCACTTGCACTGCCGCCAGCAAAACCTTTAATTTGGCTGGATTACAAGTGTCCAATATCATTATAGAAAACAAGGAGATATTAAAAAGATTAAATTCTTATCTTGAGAGCATCGCATTAACCATGGCTAATGTTTTTGGAATTATAGGGTCTGAAGCCGCTTATAATACTGGAGAAGTATGGCTGCAGGAATTATTAGCCTATATTGAAGGCAATAAGAAGTTCGTACAGACATTTATGGCTGAAAAGTTTCCAAGGATCAAGGTCATAGACAACGAGGCAACCTACTTGTTATGGGTTGATTTTAGGAGCTTAGATATGGAGACGGCTGAGCTGGAAAAGTTTTTAGCAGAAGAGGCTAAACTATGGTTAAATGGTGGAACTATATATGGTGAAGAGGGTGAAGGATTTCAGCGTATAAATATAGCCTGCCCCCGATCTACCTTAGAAGCAGGATTAAAACAGCTAGAGAATACATTAATCAGAAGATAATAAAATGCACCTCTATGATTTTTATTGACAATATCTATATATTGGTATAATATATAGATGATATCAAAATGATATCAATAATTAATCAATAGACAGGAAGGGGTTTTAAAGATGTCAGAGAGAAATAAGACAAATGAGAAACAATCAGTTTATGAAGAAATATTACTAAAAGCACAGAATGGTATGCTGATGTTATTGTTTAACATCTTACTAATGATAGCGTCTGCAGCTTTATTTGTTCAAAGTATTATCATTACTGAAAATGGAATAAATAGCGGCATTGGAATATTACTATTGGTTTTAAGTGGTTTATACTTTTTTATAGTAGGTCCGATTATGTTCGCAGGGCTTAAAATACTTAAACCAAACGAAGCTCTTGTTCTTACGCTTTTTGGAAAGTATTACGGTACACTCAAAGGGGCAGGGTTTTTCTTTGTAAATCCGTTTGTTACTGCTATAAACCCAGGTTCAGCATCAACTTCCACAGGAAGCCTGAGTGCTGAAAAATCAACAACGGCACACAAAAATAACATGCATGCAGGAAATGTACAAACTACTGTAAATAAAAAGATTTCACTAAAGGTAATGACTTTAAACAATGATAAGCAAAAGATAAATGATCAATTGGGGAATCCTATTATTATAGGAATTGTTGTAATCTGGAAGGTTGTGAATACAGCTAAAGCAGTATTTAGCGTTGATAATTATACAGAGTATCTGTCAATTCAGTGTGATTCAGCCCTTCGAAATATAGTAAGACTTTATCCCTATGATGCATCAATTGAAAATAATGAAAAGTCTCTACGGGGTAGCAGTCTAGAAGTTGTAGAAATGTTAAAAACAGAAATTCAATCAAAAGTTGAAATAGCGGGTCTAGAAATTATTGAAGCAAGAATCACCCATTTGTCTTACGCACCGGAAATTGCTTCAGTAATGCTTCAGAGACAACAAGCTTCTGCTATAATTGATGCAAGACAGATGATTGTAGAAGGCGCTGTTGGAATGGTTGAGATGGCCCTCCAAAAATTGAATGAAAATGACATTGTGAAACTTGATGAAGAACGTAAAGCTGCAATGGTCAGCAATCTGCTGGTTATCCTATGCGGAAACAAGGATGCTCAACCTATCATCAACAGCGGATCCTTGTACTAATAACAGAAAGATGGGATGATGATAGATGGAAAACAAGGATAAAGATAAAAAGCAAGTACCTCTGCGATTATCATCTTCCCTATGGAAGGAACTAGTTGCTTGGTCTGAAGATGATTTCAGATCCTTAAATGGACAAATAGAGTATTTGCTGACTGAATGCGTGAAGGAACGAAAAAAGACAAGAGAGAAGCAGTAAGTGTTAGTTAGTAATTTATTGAAATTGATAAGTCTTTCTGATAGTATGAAAATAAAAATACTGTCAGAAGGACTTTTTTATAGCAGCAAGCTTAGATGAAGCGGTTAATCCTGCAAAGGGCTGCCCGCTTTGCAGGGGGAAGTATTAATGCCAATGTGGAGGAATTGGATAAATGTGATACACTAGGATTATTAAGGATGTGATATGTTGAATAAGACTATTAGGGAGCATTATGCAGGTTCATATTATATAATTACTTTTGTATTGAGTTTTCTATTTTTAACATTGCATTTTGTATTTAAGTCCGTAGGAAATTATTCTGTTTCTTTCACACAACTGGCACCAGCCGGGGCAGTCGTTTTGGTTGCCTTCCTTTCAAAAGATAAAACGATTCTACCTAGTATAAGAAGCAATTTACGTATAGGTTTGAGTAATATGACATGGCTTATAGCAGCCACAGTTGTTCCTGCAATTTGTATTGTGACCAGCAGCTTAGTAATGTCTCTTTTGAAAATTACATATGTCTCTTGGACTGGAGATGTTCTGTTCTATATTTTAAATATTGCAGCTATGCTGGTTGGATGTTTTGCAGAGGAAATAGGATGGAGGGGCTTTTTATTACCTAAGCTACTAGAAAAGTATTCACCATTTATCAGCAGCATTATAGTTGGTACACTCTGGGGAATTTGGCATTTGAATTTTACAGGTGGAATACTTGGTTTTGTTTTATATACAATAACTATTATTGAGATGTCGGTTCTAATGACTTGGTTGTATAGCAAAACCAACCGAAATCTATTTCTAATGGGTATATGGCACTTCATATTTAATTTGCTGTCTCATGTTTTTCTATGGGAAAGATTTAATATTAATCTGTTTATGGTTCAGAGCATTGTGTTTGGAATTATATGTGTGTTTATTGTAGCTTTAAACAATAAGGAGTTTTTCAAGTTTACCAGCAAAAGAACTTTAACAAGGGAACTATAGAATAAGTACCGGCACTCATTGTCGGTGAGAGGAGAAAGTATGGAAGAAAACAAGGCTATTTACGAATCCATTGATGAATATATCTCAAAGTTTGCTCCTGAGATTCAGGAGATACTTGAAACCTTAAGAAAGGTTATAAAAGAATCGGCACCGGATGCAGTAGAAAAGATAAGCTATCAAATGCCTACTTATGCATTGCATGGCAATCTAGTTCACTTTGCGGCCTATAAAAATCACGTGGGATTTTACCCAGCCCCTAGCGGGATTGACGCATTTAAAGCTGAACTATCCGAATACAAAGGTGCAAAGGGATCAGTGCAGTTTCCAATAGATAAACCCCTGCCTTATGAATTAATAAGCAGGATAGTTAAGTTTAGAGTTGCTGAGAATATAAAGCAAGCATCAGAAAAATTAAAAAAGGCATAGTGCATTTGACTTGAAAGGGTCCTCCGCTGAGGTAATAGGCGGGGGACCTTTTGCATGAAAATAGATGATTAAATATGGCAGCAAAATTATTTATTAAAAGGTATTGACATTACTAATTAAAGGTAATATATTATCTATATAGGTAATATATTACCTTACTTAAATACTGGAGGTATTACTTTGAATAAACTTGATTTGATGAAGGATAAGAAATTTATGTTTGGTGCGGTTTTAATAGTTGCAAATAGGATGGATACTTTGCTTGAGAGAGAACTGAAGGAGTACGATGTAACAGCGAAGCAATGGTTCATGACAGTTGTTATAGACAATTCATTTGATAAAGCGCCTACGATAAAAGAGGTAGCGAGAGAAATGGGAAGCTCTCATCAAAATGTCAAACAGGTTGCCTTAAAGCTTGAGCAAAGAGGGTTACTTGTTCTAGAAAAGGATAAAAAAGATGCTCGAGTGACCAGGCTTAAGCTAACTGAAGAAAGCTACAAATTTTCGCAGTTAATCCAGGGCAAAGCAGCAATTTTTACACAGGAACTATTTGATGGGATTGAGGATGAGGATATGTCAAAAGCAAGGATCACACTTCAGAGGATGATGTCTAACTTAATTAAGATGGACCAAGGTGACAAGGAAGAATAAAAATATGAAAAACACGTTCTTAGAACAGAGATATCAAAGTACTTTATTATATAAAGTAAATTAAGGTTCAATTAAAGAAATGAATTGATAACGCAATAGTACATTATTGTGTACTAAAAGGGGTGTAAGTTATGATTGGTAAAAAATTATTTAAAATAGTGGGCATTAGTTTTATAGCTATACTGATTCGTTCCATGCTGCAGCTTATAATACCGTCGGCAAATCAGACGGTATTGCAACAGAGTGCATTTGTCATGAATGGTACTTTACCTATAGCTTTTATGATTTATGGTACAGTAGCATTTACTGCTCTTACTTTTATTTTCACCTTCATTCAAAAAGGAATGGGTGGTGGGAGAATATCAAAAGGTTTAAAAACAGGTTTAATATTCTCACTTGTATGGACAATTTTCTTAGTTGAGCCATTGCCCCATGGGTCAACGATTGATTTATTTTCTTACCCAATCGCGGACAGTTTTGTACTATTAATTTTAGGACTCATGTCAGGAAGATTTTTATCTGAAAACTCACCAAAGAAAAAACATAAATTAACGATGGATTCCATATTTAATATTTCAATTATTACTTTGACATTTGCCATTGGCAGAATGATTCTATATAGGGTTTTTCATATTTACTCTATGTTTGAGCAAGCACAAGGAAGAACACTTGCATGGGTTATCTGCGCAGGTATTATAACAGGATTTATGTTTGAATATCTAAAGTATACGATTGATGTTCAAAATCCTTATACAAAGACTTTCATATTTGGTGGAATTATCTTTGGTGTTAATTTGTTTTTCTTTAACTTTTTCCTGCCCCTTGTTTTAAAAGTAGATATTTTGGATTTAAGTATTAGAACTTTAATTGATATTGTTTCTGTAATTATCGGCTGTCTAATTACCAATGTTAAAGCAAGTAAGGTATTAAAGGAAGTAAATTATTAGTATGTCCTTAAGACTCTAGTAAAGGCTTCTAACGTATATATCAAAGTTGTTGGACATTTTACATTGACTGATTTAGCGCTTGTCAGTCCATTTATTACACGTATCTTAAATAATTAGAAATCAGAAACAGATGCGGAATATTGCTTGAAAACAATCATTAGGGTTGCTCTTGAATTTTTTAATTACTATCTAAAGGGTAAAGGAGAATTAATAAGTGGATTATAAAATGAAGAAAGTAGGTCCGTTTATACTACCATTATTTAGAATTGCCTTGTTTATAATTGTTGGTATGTTATTCGCATTATTGACAAACCAATCCTTACAGCAAGCGAGCCGATGGTGGTCTATAATTTGTACGGTTTGCAATATAATAACCATTGCTTTATTAATGGTTGTTTGTAAAAGTGAGGGGATCACATATAAAAAACTAATTGGCTATGAAAAGGGTCAAGGGAATATTAAATATACATTGTTGATTGTCCTACTAATGCTTTTCTTGGGAATGGGTGGGATGTATGGATTCGGATTTGTGATTTACGGTTATGTGCCGATAACTATGGTGCAACCAATTCCTATTTGGCTTGCAGTAATAAACGCTATCCTTTTACCATTAACCATAGTATTTTCTGAGCTGCCTTTATATTTTGGATATGCACTAAATAGAATTGAAAAGATTACAGGCAATAAAGTAATAGCAGTTGTATATCCGATGTTTTTCTATGCGTTGCAGCATAGTTTCATCCCTCTTTTATACGATTGGAAGCATATATTGTTTAGGTTTTTGTCATTCTTACCTTTGATGCTCGTACTAGGAATTATTTATTATAAAAAGAGAAAGCTGGTACCCTTGATGGTTGGTCACGCTGTTTTAGATTTAGCAACTGGCGCCAACATTTTAATGACTTCTATATCTCCAGCATTATATGAGATGATGAAAGCGATGAGTAGCTAGAAAGTTTACAAGTTAGTAAACTACTTCGTTATACAATTAAAAATTTAATACAAATTGACTCTGTAAAGTTAATATGAAAAACTAGCACAATGTTTCATAGGATAGCTC
>ENA-OFDP01000061-OFDP01000061.1-metagenomes-genome-assembly--contig:-NODE-61-length-50747-cov-7.037915_pt1 | contig 50747 bp, 42 predicted proteins | sample MGYA00153389_OFDP01 | MGnify analysis MGYA00153389
CATTGTCAACGCATCGACTATGGGGGCGAATCTTTTCTCCGGGACAATGGCGGCTCCGACGTTCACCCTTGGAACATATTCTCTCATGGGAGATACAGTTACGTTTAATGATGGCGATCCTACGCCTACATTCGGCGAGTTTACTTTGTCGATCACGAGCGTTTCTGATGCGGTTCCCGAGCCGTCCACATGGATGATGATGATAGCTGGATTTGGCCTGTTGGGCGGAGCCATGCGCTACGGCAATAACACGAGAATCGGAGCTAAGACTGCCAGCTTGACCTAAGCTGTCGGCTGTCGCGGGTCAAACATCTGGGTCGCATTTTGTGTCGAAAGTCGACAGGAAGCCTAATGTCGAGGGCCAGAGGTTGCCCGCGCTTTAGGTCTCAATAGACGGGTGGCACGCACGCTGGCCACACTAAAATAGTGAAAAATAGTGAACGCGCGGCGGCACCGGTCTCGAAGTCGCGGATATGCGCGGCGAATACGCGCGGGCGCGTATCTAAAGTAGAGGCTGTTAGATTGCCAAACAGGGTGGTCAAAATGAAGTGACGGCCGCGACGTGTGGGGAACAGTGTGGGGAACGCATAAGTTAGCTGTGAAAACACTAATGATTTCAGGTGACTAGCGCCGTAGTTCTATACAAGCCCTCTCCACCATCGCCGCGACGTCACGGACAGTTCTGCCCGTTTCGGATCCTTAATTCTCCACCCGAATTGCCGTCCCTTACGTTAACTTAGGATTATTGCGACTTGTTTCGATTCGGCTAGACTGTGGCGATTCGCGGGGGGAGTCCAATCATGTTAACGATCACAATGGCAAAACAGGCGCGTTACGTGGCTTCGAAAAATGTGGACATGAAAAGCTCATTGCCTGATCCAAGTCCCGTGTCACGACTGACGCCGGGCCAGCTCGATTGCCTGCGTCTGGTTAGCCAGCATTTATCCTCCAAAGAAATCGCAATCGAGCTCGGTATTTCGTCCCATACGGTCGATCAACGCATCCGCGGCGCCCTCCATATCCTGGGTGTCGAGCGTCGTTCGCAGGCGGCTCGGCTGGTAACGCAGGAGCTTGGGCCATATCAACGATTGATACATCAATCGCCGCACATTGAGGCTCCCCCCAATTCCGACCAGTTCGATGCGGCGGTCGGTTTTCAGATTCGGCACGCTGACCGTGCAGGGGAGGCTAGTGGCTCCGGTTTCAATACCGAGCAGAAGCCTGGGTTTAACTGGTCTTCCCTGCCTTTACCGTTCGCTACGAGGAGTCACCCCAGGAATGAGTTGAGCGTCGGCCAACGGCTGCTCTGGATCGTTCTGATTGCGATTGGTTCAATGTTCGCGGCGGGCATGTATCTTGCCGGTCTCGAGAGCCTCTCCAGAATGATGGGCCGCTAAGGCAGACCTTCGCTTCCCCTAACCCGTCAGGACCGCAAGCCTTGCGTTTGCGGCAAAGGAGAAGTCATGCGCAAACACATCATTGAAACTGCCGCCCACGAAGTCGCCACCCAGATCCGCACGGTCGAAGATTGCATCGAGGATGCACTGGCCGAGATCGCCGATTTGCAGTCGAAGATGATCCGCGCCCGGGCCAGCGCCGGCATTGCTACCTCGACCGGTCACGCCGCCTTCGAACAGCTTGCAACGGCGCTCCAGGCGCTCGTCACGGCGCGCGGCGGAATGGCCAATTGCCACAGCGAATTGGTCGATGCCAGACAGTTCGTCCCTGGTCTTCGCACCCTATCGTGGGGCGATGGCGAGGAATGCCCGAAGGTCGCCAAGACCGACCTTCGTATCGTCGCGTAACAGGGCTTTGACCGGGCCGCAGAAATGTGATCCGGTCTCCACGTCATGAGCGCGCAACATTTGATATTCTGGGCGATCCTGTTCCTCACCTGCGGCTACGCTTTGTGGCGCGGCCGCTCGGACGAACGGATTGTCGCCTCGGTCTGCCTGATGGCGACGATCGCTACGCGGTTTGCCATTTCGCCACTGCAAATACGTTACGCCTCGGTCGAGAGTGGGTTGATGTTGATCGACGCGCTGGTCCTGCTGGCGTTCATCTGGATCGCGCTCACGTCGCAGCGCTTCTGGCCGTTATGGGTCGCTGGCCTGCAGCTCACCAATAGCATTTCGCACTTGATGAAGTTCGCCGATATTCAGCTGATGCCACGCGCTTATGGGGCCGCCGCGGCGATGTGGAGCTATCCGATCCTGCTGGTCCTGGCGATTGGTACATGGCGAAGCCGCCGGCGCGACGCCGACGACCAGCACTTCTCACTGACCTAGCGAGCGGCACTCCCGTTGGGCTAAGGGACCGACATGGTATCGCCCATCCTGTCCGCAACTGCGCTGATCGAGGCACTTGACGAGCCAGCGCTGATCGTCGCTGCCGGGCGGACAGTCGCGGCCAACAAGGCGGCCTGCTCCTTGCTCGGCGACTCAATCATCGACCGCGACGTCCGCATTGCGATCCGTCACCCGCAGGCGCTTGGCGCAATCCTCGCCGGGCGCCCCGCCGACCTCGCCATCATCGGCCTCGGCAGTGCCGAGCGACCGTGGCATTTGTCGGTCCGGCCAATCGCCAAAGGCTATGGCCTGGTCCGACTGACCGATCGATCGAGTGCGATGGCGGCGGAGCGAATGCGGGTCGATTTCGTCGCTAATGCCAGCCACGAGCTGCGCACCCCGTTGGCTACGATCTCGGGCTTTGCCGAAACCCTCGCCGAGGAGGAGCCGATCGACGACCAGTCGCGGCGCAAGTTCGGCACGACGATCCACACCGAATCCGCCCGCATGCTGCGGATTATCGAGGATCTGATGAGCCTGTCGCGAATTGAGGCCGACCGCTTCATCACCCCGCGCGACACCGTCGATCTCGCCGCTATCGCCCAGATTGCCGTGCAACATGCCGCAGCGCTGGCCGAGCGGCGAGGCTGCTCGATCGAGCTGTCCGCCGACAGCGAGCCATGGGTAATCGGCGATAATCCGCAACTGCTCCAAGTCGCCGCCAACCTCATCGCCAATGCGGTCCGCTATGGCTGCAACACCAAGGCGTCCGAAGTTCGGGTCGAGGTCGCCGCCGACGGCGCGCGCGCAATCCTGCGCGTGATCGACCATGGCGATGGCATCGCTGCCGCCCACCTCCACCGGCTGACTGAGCGATTTTATCGCGTCGACCCGGCGCGGAGCCGCGATTCGGGGGGCACCGGTCTGGGCCTCGCCATCGTCAAGCATATCGTCGAGCGACATCGTGGAACGCTCGACATTCGAAGCACGCCCGGCGCCGGCACTACGGTCGAAGTTCGGCTGCCGCTCGCCCGCTGATCGGGGACTGTGTCACGAAGATGTAACACGCGTGTCACACAGGCGCCGGGACATTATCCTAGTCGCGCAGTCGAATTGGGTTGTGGCCCTTCAGTCCAGGAAAAGGTGACGTTTGATGAACAAGTCGATGGCAATCCTCCCGCTGGTGGCGCTGGTCGCGGCCTGCGCTGGCAATGGCGCCGGTGGCAACTCCGCCAGTGGGCAAATCAAGATCGTCGGTTCGTCGACGGTCTATCCGTTCACCACTGCGATCGCGGAAGAGTTCCAGCGTGCCAACCCGGGCATGAGCGCAATCGTCGAATCGACCGGCACCGGTGCTGGCGTGAAATTATTCTGCGCCGGCGTGGGCGACAAATTTCCCGACATGGTCAACGCATCACGCGAGATGAAAGCCAGCGAATATGAAGACTGCGCCAAGAATGGCGCCAAGCAGGTCATCGAGGTGCCGATCGGCATCGACGGCCTGACCTTCATCGAAGGCAAGGACGGCCCCGGCCTCAACCTCACGACCGCCGACATTTACAAGGCGCTCGCTGCCAATCCGTTCGGCAAGGGCCCCAACACCGCCAAGACTTGGAAGGATGTCAATCCGTCGCTTCCGGCAATCAAGATCCGCGTCCTCGGCCCGCCGCCGACGTCGGGCACGCGCGACAGCCTAGCCGATTTGATCCTCGCCAAGGGCTGCGAAAGCGATCCGGCGATGAAGGAATTGAAGAAGACCGACGATAAGAAGCAGAAGGATATCTGCACCAAGATCCGTGAAGACGGTGCCTATGTCGAAGCCGGCGAGAATGACAATCTGCTGGTGCAGAAGGTCTCGGCCGACCCCGGAACGCTCGGCGTCCTCGGTTATTCCTATCTTGAAGCCAATGCCGACAAGGTGAAGCCCGTCAGCCTGGCCGGGATTGCGCCGACCGAGGCCACCATTGCCGATTTGAGCTACCCCGGCAGCCGCAGGCTCTACGTCTACGTCAAGGGTGAGCACCTCGCCGCCAAGCCGGCGATGAAGCAGTTCATCGACAACTATGCCAAGGCGTGGGGCAAGGGCGGGCTGCTCGAGAAGCGCGGCTTGGTTCCGTTCGCGGCCGCCGATGCTGCAAGCGCAACCGCGCAGGCGACGGCGCTCAAGCCGCTCGATCCCGCCAGCCTCAAGTAAACATCAGGACCGGCGGGCGCCATGACGCTCACTCTGGCGCTCGCCGCCGTCCTGTTGATCGCCGCAGCCGCGGGATTCTTGGCGTTTCGCCGCGCCCGCGGCCTGCGCGCATCGGGCAGCCGCCTTAACAGCCTGCCGATCTATCATGCGTTTTACGCGGCGATGTGGGCGGCGCTTCCGGCCTTCCTGATCCTCGCGCTTTACATTCCGGTCGAAAGTCGGCTGGTCGATCGCGCGGTGTTGTCGAGCCCTGAAGGGCGCGCCTTGCCCGCGTTCGAGATGCAGCGCGACACCATCCTCAGCGAGGCGCGGGAGATCGCCCATGGCGACCGCGACGTGGGGTTCAATTCCCAATCGACCGGGCTCGCGCCGCGGATCCGCGATGCCGAGGGACGCTATGGCGCGCTTGGTGGTGGCCTCGCGATCCTCGCCGCATTCGCTGGCGCAGGTATCGCATTACGCCGCGTCGGGGTCGATTTCCGGGCTCGCGCCGGGGTTGAGCGCTGGGTGCTCGGGTTGCTGGTCGGCGCCTCGCTGATCGCGACCTTGACCACGCTCGGGATCGTCCTGTCCCTGCTGTTCGAGAGCTTGCGCTTTTTCAAGCTGGTCAGCCCGACCGAATTCCTGTTCGGTACCACTTGGAGCCCGCAGACGGCGCTTCGGGCCGATCAGTCCGGATCATCGGGCGCATTCGGCTCGGTGCCATTGTTCTGGGGAACTGCGTTCATCGGCGCGATCATCGCCATGATCGTCGCCATCCCCCTGGGGCTAATGTGCGCCATCTTCCTTACTCAATATGCCCCTGCCCGCCTGCGCTCATGGATCAAGCCGATCCTCGAGATTCTCGCCGGCGTTCCGACCGTGGTCTACGGTTATTTCGCCGCGCTGACCGTCGCGCCGATGGTCCGCGATCTCGGCCTGTCGCTCGGAGTTACCTCGGCGAGCAGCGAGAGCGCGCTCGCCGCCGGTCTCGTCATGGGCATCATGATCATCCCGTTCGTCTCCTCGATGGCCGACGACAGCATCGCCGCAGTGCCGCAGGCGATGCGCGACGGCAGCCTGGCGATGGGCGCCACCAAGTCGGAGACGATCAAGCGCGTTGTCCTGCCCGCTGCGCTGCCCGGCGTGGTCGGCGGAGTCCTGCTCGCGGTCAGCCGGGCGATCGGCGAGACGATGATCGTCGTCATGGCTGCCGGGCTTAGCGCCAACATGACCGCCAATCCGTTCGCCAGCGTCACCACCGTCACCGTCCAGATCGTCCAGTTGCTGACCGGCGACCAGGAATTCGACAGTGCCAAGACGCTCGCCGCGTTTGCCTTGGGGCTGGCGTTGTTCGTCATCACCTTGATCCTCAACCTGATCGCGCTGTTCGTGGTCCGTCGCTATCGGGAAGCATATGAATAGGCCGCGCACGCGCTGGACCGATGGGTCGATGGATCGGCTGGTTGCCAGGCGCAACGCGTCCGAGCGTCGCTTTCGCGCGCTTGGCTTCATCGCCGTCGCGCTGTCGCTCGCCTTCCTCGCTTTCCTGCTGTTCACGATGGGCGCCAAGGGGCTCGGCGGCTTCACCAGCACCGAGGCCAAGCTGACAATCGACTTCCCACGGTCGGACCTGATGCTCGATCCAGCGGCCCTGCGCGGGCCTAACGCCGCGCAGAACGCCGCCGGCGCCGACCTCGATTCAGTCATCGAACAAGCCGCAGTGGCGCGCTTTGGGTCAAGCGGCGGCGATTTGTTCGGCGGCGCGAGCATGCGCGACCTCGGCGACCAGCTTGTTGCCAATCCCGATTTGCTCGGCAAACGCGTCGATTTCTGGCTGCCATTGTCCGCCAAGGCCGACCTCGCGTCCAAGCATGGCGGCGATCCGGCCTATGAGAAATTGCTGTCGACGACCGAAACGCGCACGCGGTTCAACCTCCCTTTCCTCACCGCTTCCGACGCTACCGACGCCTCGGCGGCGGGCGTGTGGGGCGCGTTGAAGGGCAGTTTCCTGACGATTTTGGTGACGATCGCGCTCGCCTTCCCGATTGGCGTGCTGGCCGCGCTTTATCTCGAGGAGTTCGCTCCAAGGAACCGCTGGACTGACCTGATCGAAGTCAGCATCAACAACCTCGCCGCAGTGCCGTCGATCATCTTCGGCTTGCTCGGCCTCGCGGTATTCCTCAACTTCATGAATCTGCCGCGTTCCGCGCCGCTCGTCGGCGGGTTGACGCTGGCGCTGATGACCATGCCGGTGATTGTCATTGCCGGGCGCAATGCCATCACTTCCGTGCCGCCATCGATCCGCGATGCCGCACTGGGCGTCGGCGCGTCGAAAATGCAGGTCGTGTTCCATCACGTCCTGCCGCTCGCGCTGCCCGGCATTTTGACCGGAACGATCATCGGCCTCGCCCGCGCACTGGGCGAGACCGCGCCGCTGTTGATGATTGGCATGCGCGCGTTCATCGCTTCGCCCCCGGGCGGGATCACCGACCCGGCGACCGTGCTCCCGGTCCAGATCTTCCTGTGGTCGGACGAGGTCGACCGCGCGTTCGTCGAAAAGACCAGCGCCGCAATTATCGTCCTGCTCGTCTTCATGCTGATGATGAACGGGCTCGCCATCTATCTTCGCAACCGCTTCGAACGCCGCTGGTAAGGCCTCAAATATGATCGAAACCATCGTCCCCACCCCGCTCGACGTCGCCGAAACGGTCGAGCCCGTCATCCAGCGCGATCCCAAGATGACAGCTCGCGACGTCCATGTTTTCTATGGCGACAAGGAAGCTATCAAGGGTGTCGACATCGACATCCATGATGACAAGGTCACCGCCTTCATCGGCCCGTCTGGCTGCGGCAAGTCGACCTTCCTGCGCTGCCTTAACCGGATGAACGACACGATCCCCACGGCACGAGTGACCGGCGACATCGAGCTAGACGGCCAGAACATCAATTCGGCCGTAATGGACGTGGTCCAGCTTCGGGCCCGCGTCGGGATGGTGTTCCAGAAACCCAATCCCTTCCCCAAGTCGATTTACGAAAATGTCGCTTACGGCCCGCGCATCCACGGTCTTGCCCAGGGCAAGGCCGAGCTCGACGAGATCGTTGAAAAGTCGCTACGCCGTGCCGGGCTGTGGGACGAAGCCAAGGATCGGCTTCAGGATAGCGGCACCGCGCTGTCGGGCGGACAGCAGCAGCGGCTGTGTATCGCCCGGGCGATTGCGGTCGACCCCGAAGTCATCCTGATGGACGAGCCTTGCTCGGCACTGGACCCGATCGCCACCGCCAAGATCGAGGAACTGATCCACGCGCTGCGCGGTCGCTACGCCATCGCTATCGTCACCCACAATATGCAGCAGGCCGCGCGCGTGTCGCAACGCACCGCCTTCTTCCATCTCGGCGAGATCGTCGAATATGGCAAAACCTCGGAGATCTTTACCAATCCGCGCGAGCAGCGCACCCAGGATTACATCACCGGCCGCTACGGCTGATCGGAGCAGGACAATGGCCACCACTGGCGGACATACAATCAAGGCATTCGACGACGATCTCGATCGGTTGCGCGCACTCATCAGCGAGATGGGCGGGCTGGCCGAACATGGTATTCGCGAATCCCTGCGCTGCCTGGTCGAGCGCGACAGCGAGGGCGCGAGGCGCGTGGTCGAGGAAGATCGCAAGCTCGACGCGCTCGAGATCGAGACCGAACGCCGCGCGGTTCAGCTAATCGCGCTGCGGGCGCCAATGGCGGGCGATCTTCGCGATATCGTTGCCGCGCTCAAGATTTCGAGCGTGGTCGAACGGATCGGCGATTATGCCAAGAACATCGCCAAGCGCGTGCCCCTGCTCGACGAGATCGGCAATATCGAGCCGCTGTCGCTACTGCCCGAAATGGCGCGCATCGCCACCGAGATGGTCCATGACGTCCTGACCGCCTTCGTCGAGCGCGATGCCGCCGCGGCGCTGGAAGTGATCGAGCGCGACCAGAAGGTCGACGATTTCTACAATTCGATCTTCCGCACCTTGCTGACGTACATGATGGAAAATCCGCACAACATCGGCCAGTCGACCCATCTGCTGTTCGTCGCCAAGAACGTCGAGCGGGTCGGCGATCACGCCACCAACATTGCGGAAATGGTTTATTACGCCGCCACCGGCGAATATCTCGGTGATCGGCCCAAGAGCGACAATATATTGGGGGGATCACGATGACCGCGCGCCAACTCCTGCTGGTCGAGGACGACCGCGCGCTGGCCGACTTGATCGGCTTTCATTTCGAGCGTGACGGCTGGACGGTGACGCGCACCGGTGACGGCGAGGAAGCACTGATCCTGGCCGAGGAGGTTTCCCCCGGCCTCGTCATCCTCGACTGGATGATCGAGGGGATCAGCGGCATCGAAGTGTGCCGCCGCCTGCGCCGCAAGCCGGCCACCGCGGGCCTGCCGATCATCATGCTCACCGCACGCGGCGAGGAAGCCGACCGGATCCGCGGGCTGGAGACCGGCGCCGACGATTACATGACCAAGCCGTTCAGCCCCAAGGAACTGGTTGCGCGCGCCGCCGCCGTGCTGCGCCGGTCGCGCCCGTCGCTCGCCGCCGAACGGCTGGATTATGGCGGGATCGAGATGGACCTTTCGGCGCACCGGGTCCGCCGCGATGGCGAGGCGGTCAAGCTGGGGCCAACCGAATATCGCCTGCTTCGCCACTTGCTCGAGCGCCCGGGCCGCGTCTTCTCGCGCCAGCAATTGCTCGAAATGGCGTGGCCGCACAGCGAGGAGATCGAACTTCGCACGGTCGATGTCCACATTCGCCGCCTGCGCCAGGCGCTCGGCGACCCCGACCTCATCCGCACCGTCCGCTCGGCGGGCTACGCGCTCGATTCCGAAGGGCTTGCCTAAGCCGGGCCGTCGCCGCATGAGCCCACCTCATGGCGCGCAAGAACAAGACTAAGGGTGGCGGCAATCCCAATCGGCCGCGTTTCTGGGGCAAGCATGCGGTCGCGGCCGCGCTCGACAATCCCGAGCGGCGGGTGCTGAAAGCGTGGACCACGCTCGAGGCTGCGGGCTTCATGAATTTCCCCAAGGACCTCGTCGTGATGCGCGCCGAGGTGCCCGATCTCGGCCGGATGGTCCCCGCCGACGCGCCGCACCAGGGCGTAGTGATCGAGGTCGAGCCACTCGAGGACATGTGGCTCAGCGACCTGTTGTCCGAAGCCCCGGAGCGTGGGGTGTTGCTGGTGCTCGACCAGGTCACCGATCCGCATAATGTCGGCGCGATCCTGCGCTCGGCGGCGGCGTTCGGCGCGATCGGGATCGTCACGCAGGACCGCCATTCCCCGCCCGAGAGCGGTGCGCTGGCCAAGGCCGCGTCGGGCGCGCTCGAACGCGTGCCGTGGGTCCGCGTCGTCAACCTCGCCCGTGCGCTCGAGGAAATGGCCGAGGCCGGCTTCTGGCGGATCGGGCTCGCCGGCGACGCCAAGGACGATCTTAAGGCCGCATTGGGGCCGCAGCGGGTCGCGCTTGTCTTGGGCGCCGAAGGCCCCGGCATGCGCTCCAACACTCGCGAGCATTGCGATGCCCTCGCCCGCCTGCCGATCTCGACCGACATGGAAAGCCTCAACGTGTCGAACGCCGCCGCGGTCGCGCTCTACGCCGCCAGCGTCGCCTGATGGTCCGCACTGCCCAGTCCCTCAACCACAGCCTCGATGCACTCGCCGCGGTCGAACCCGCCTTCGCCCGGACCATCGCCAGCCACGGTCGCCCCGAGCCGCGCCTCAGCGAGCCGGGGGTCGAGAGCTTGCTCCGCACCATCGTCGGCCAGCAGGTCAGCGTCGCCGCCGCGCGCTCGATGTGGAACAAGCTCATCGCGAAATATGGCGAGCCGGTCGATTTGACCGCCTTGATAGCCGCAACCGACGAGCAACTCCGCGAAGCCGGCCTGTCGCGCCAGAAGGCGGGCTATGCGCGAAGCCTCGCCGGGCTGGTGCTGTCGGGCGAGCTCGACCTGACCACGCTGCCCGCCGACGATGAGGAAGCAATCGCCTTGCTGACCCGGATCAAGGGCATCGGCCGCTGGTCGGCGGAAATCTATTTGCTGTTCGCCGAGGGGCGCGGCGATGTGTGGCCGGCAGGCGATCTCGCGGTGCAGATCGAGCTTGGCCGGATGCTCGGCCTGGCCGAACGACCGAGTGAAAAGCAATTGCGCGAACTCGCCGAACCCTGGCGTCCCCACCGCGGCGCGGCGGCGGTGCTCGCCTGGCATAGTTACAACAATATCGGAACCGCGCTTTAAGCGACTAGTTGGCCGAGCTGCTCGTTCCGCCATAATTGGTGAACATCCGCCCGCCCCACGAACCGCTGAACCCGTCGTAGATCGCGCGCGCCGCCTGGGCGATGGTCGATGGCCGATCACTTCCGCCGCGCGCGAAGAACGCCACCGCGATCCGCCGCCCGTCGGGCATGGTGATGAAGCCGACATCACCGGTCATTCCGGTCAGCGTGCCGGTCTTGTGCTGGACCAGAGTCCCGGCCGGGAGCAACGCCTTCATCCGGTTCCGCCCGGTGACGCAGCGCGCCATCATCTCGAGCAAATAGGATCGGCTCTGCGGGCTCAGCAGGGGCCCATGGTCGATCTGCCGAAGCAGGCTGATCATCGACATTGGTGAGCTTGAATCGCGCCGGTCGAGCAAGTCGCGCGGCGAGCGCAGCAATTGCGCAATCGTCCGGTCGATGCGAATACCATACAGGCCGTTGAAATTGAGCCACGTCTGGACCGTCCCCGGTCCGCCGAGATTGCTGATCAACGCGTCGGTCGCGGCATTGTCGCTGCGGGTCAGCATCTGCTCGATCAGTTGCGCCGCCGATCGCCCGGCGATCCGGTCGCTTAGCGAGCGCCTGCCGTGATCGACCTGGCTGAGGAAGGTGCCCGCCACCGCCAGCTTGACCGTGCTGGCCATCGGGAACAGCCGGTCGCCGTTGATGCTGACGTTACGCCCGCTGGTCAAATCGACCGCAGCAATCCCGAAATCGCCCGACCGCGTCGACACCAGGTCGGCCAGCTGCCGCTCGACCGACATCAAGTCGGGCGACGATGCCGCGGCCGCCGGAGTGGCGACCATGGTCAATAGCAGGGACAAGACGACGGTCAGGCGCAGTGCGATCTCCATCTCAAGACTGAACGCTCTGCTTAAAGCTACGCGCTCAAATGGTTACAATCGGGTTAGGGCTGATCCGGTTTGATTGAGCGGCGAAACGAGTCCAAACCGTCCCATTATCGCCGAACGCCCTTCTCGTAGCGCCGAACGCCAAGGCCGTGCCACGATCGCGCGCCGCGATCGATCCGCAGCGGCGCCAGTTTCTCCTGCCCTTCAGCACCCTGCCCAACCAAGAAACCCGCCGCGCTCTGGCCTTCGCCGCTCGACCAGCGATAGCGCACGCTGATCGCGACCAGGGGCATGAACAATTTACGCCCCTCATATTCATATTCGCTGATCGCCGATAGCGGCAGCCGGACTGCGCTGCGCAGCGGAATCCGGGCGTAGGGGATGATCTGCGGGATCGGGTCGCTGACCGTCGCTTCGGCGGTGAAGAACGCGCTCAGCTCGACATCCTGGCTCGCCCCGGCGTTAAGCAATTTCGCCTCGACGATCACGTCGCGGGCCGCCGCACTGCCCGAATTGTAGAGCACCACCTCGAAGGCGATCGCTGCGCCTTGGTCGTCGAGCAAGGCACGATCGGGGGACAGTTCGACGTCGATCCACGGCCGCAGGCCGGTCGAGACGATCCCACCGGGAATGATCGGGTCGGGGCGCGGCTGGACCGGCGCTGGTGGAGGCGGCATCAGCGTGGTCGGCAATGGCTTGCGACCGCTGATCGACGGTGTCGGGTCGGGGCGCGGGGCGAAGGCTAGCGGCGGCTCGGTGCGCGGTTGGGGTTCAGGCGCAGGTTCGAGGACGATGTCGATCGGCGCATTGCCGGCGGCCTGGAGTTCGCCGCCCCGCCGCCGCCTGAACCACATGAACGCCGCCCCCGTAGTTGCCAGCAACGCAATCGCCCACGGCAGGATGGACCAGCCGGTCGGCTCGGTCGCGACTGCGGAGGTGGCCAGATCACTCATCACCGGCGTCACTTCGCCGACTGTCGGCGCGGCGCTGGTATCGGGCAGCGTTGGCGGTCGACGAAACAGGTCGTTTGCAACCACGTTCGGCGCGGCTGGCTTGGCTATGGCGGGCGCTGCTGCGGCTGGCTGACCCGAACGAGGCGCTGGAGCGGAGGTGGTTGGAGCGGCAATTGGCCTGGTCGGGGCAACATTTGCCGGTGCGGGCTTGTCGGCCGGCTTGGTGACCGTCCCCTTGAGCGAGAAGTTGGACAATTCGCCCGGGCCGATATCGGTCGGCTTGGGCGCGGGGGGACCGGCGACCGAGAAATTCTCCTGCGCCGCAAGCGGTCCCGCCGCCAGCGACACAGCCGCCAGCGTCAGGCCAACGCCCGCCATCACTTTCGCTCGATGATTCAGCAGTTGATCCTTCACGCTGGCCTATTGGCCCGACTAGCCCCTCGCATCAAGCGCGGACTGGCGGGTCAATGCTTAGCGCGCGTCGACCAGCACCAGTTCCGCGTCCAAATCCGCTCCGGCTTCGACCGTCAGCCGCGCTTCGCCGGTGATCGCCACCCCGTCGCGCGCCTCGACGAGCACATTGTTGACCGTCACTTTGGCGCTCGACACCAGATATTGATGCCGCGCCGGGTCCAACTCGACCTCGACCGACCGACCCGCGGGCAGGTTTGCACCAAACAACCTTGCGTCGGCGTGAATGGTCAGCGTCCCGTCGGCAGGATCGCCGCTTGCAAGCAATTGGAATTGCCCGTCGCGACTGTCCTTGGGGAACGGCATTGCCCCCCAGGCGGGCGCGACCCCCGGCTGGTCGCTCTCGATCCAGATCTGGAACAAGGTGGTCGCCTCATTCTCGCGATTATATTCGCTATGGGTCACGCCGCTGCCCGCGCTCATCACCTGCACGTCGCCAGCCTCGGTGCGGCCCGTGTTGCCAAGCGAATCCTGGTGCGTGATCGCGCCCGAGCGGACGTAAGTGATGATCTCCATGTCCTGGTGCGCGTGCGGCGCGAAGCCCGACTGACCGGCGATCGTGTCGTCGTTCCACACCCGGATCCGGCCCCACGCCATGCGCTCGGGGTCGTGGTAATCGGCGAAGCTGAAATGGTGGCGGGCATCGAGCCAGCCGTGATTGGCATGGCCCAGCGTAGCGAAAGGGCGGATGTTGATCATGACCTCAAGATGCGCGTTTCGAGCGGCGCTTCAAGTATCAACGATGTTACTTGCTGCTCGCTTCATAGATGCCGTCCCATCCCGCCGACGGCGGATTGGCGGCAAAGGCGGCGATGCGGTCGCGGTACAGCATCACCAATTTGGTCAGGCCGAAGGTCGCCGCAGCTTGCTCATTGGCATCGTTGAGCTCCGCCGCGAGCGCCCATTTCTGGGTATAATATGCTTCGATTACAGCAAGATGCGCCTTTTCGAACGACATAAATCCATATGATGCTCCCATTGCGACGTCACCCAGCAAGACATGCACTGTCTCCGCCGCGTCGCGCCCCACCACCCGCACCCGATCGATCGGCAAGGTCGCAAATTCACTGAGGTTCTTGGCCAGCGCGTCGCCCATCAGGATCGACACGCCATAATATTTCGACAATCCCTCGAGCCGCGAGGCGAGGTTCACCGGATCGCCGATCAGCGAGTAAGACAAGCGCCGCTCCGACCCGATATTGCCAACGCAGCACGGCCCCGAATTGAGCCCGATGCCGATCTTGACCTCGCCCGGCCAGGTTCCGTCACCGCGCCCGATCATCTCCTCGTTGAGCGCTTTGAGCCGCTCCTGCATCGCCAGCGCCGCGCGCGCTGCATTGACGTGATGGTCGGGGTCGTCGAGCGGCGCGTTCCAGAACGCCAGGATCGCATCGCCGATATATTTGTCGATCGTCGCTTTATAGCCGAGCAGCAAATCGGTCATCGGTGTCAGGAAGCGGACCAGGAAGGCGATCACTTCGTTGGGCGCGAGCCGCTCGGAAATGCGAGAGAAGGAGCGGATGTCGGCGAACAAGACGCTCATGTCGCGCTCGGTCCCGCCAAGCTCGAGCAGCGCCGGATCGTCGGCGATCCGTTTGACCAATTCGGGCGACAGATAGCGATCGAATGCATGGTGGATATACGCCCGCTGCCGCTCCTCGCGATAGAAAGTCAGGATCGTCTGGACCAGATAGGCCGCCGCAACCGCCAGCGCGGGCCACGTTGGGTCGAGCAGGAATTGATGCGCGGTGTAGGCGTACCAGCTCCCCGCCCCGGTGAGCAGGATCGCCCCCGCGCCGACCGCGGCGCCCTTGACCGCGCCGATCCGCGGCACCAGCACCGCGATCCCGATCCCCAGGATCAGCAGCAGCGCAATCTCCAGCCCCGGTGCCCAGTCTGGCCGGATCAGGAAATGGCCGAGGATCATCTGCTCCGCCGCCTGTACATGGACCATTACCCCGAGCTCGCGGTCCTGCAGCGGGGTGGCGACCAGATCGCGCAAGCCGATCGCCCCCGCGCCGACGAAGATGATCCGCCCGTCGACATCGTTCTTGAGTTGCTCCGGGCTGAGCGCGCCCGTGAGTATCTTCCACGCCGGGATCACCCGCCCCGGCACCGGCGCAGTGTAGCGCATCCACAAATCGCCCGACCGAGTAGTCGGCACTTCGAATTGCCCGACCTTCAATGACACGACATCGCCCGCCCCGCCGATCTCGCCGCTGCCATCGCCGGTCTTGACGATTACCGCCCCCGCGCCCTGCGCCACCCGCAGCGCCTCGAGCGACAAGGATGGCACGATCGCCGCCCCATTGTGTGCGATCAGCGGCGCCCGACGGACGATGGCGTCGCTGTCGGTCGCGATGCTGACGAAGCCATTGCCCGTCGCCGCCGCCTGCAGCCCCGGCAAGGGCGGGATCGCGTCGCTGAACTCGGCGAGATGCGTCGGCTCGCCCCCCGAAATCGCGAACCCGGCCTTGGGCTCGACCGTTCGGCCATATTGATCATGGGTTAGGAAAAATCCGGTCACCACCGGCGATTGGGCAAAGCTTTTCGCCAGCAATTCGTCATTGTCGGGCAATCGCGCCAGCGTCGCCCTTGCTTGCGGGTCGAGCGCCAGTCGCTTCGCCAGTCGTGGCGGCGAGGTCCGGTCGGGCTCGGACAGCACTACGTCATAAGCAATGACCGCTGCCCCCGCTGCGGTGAGCTTGTCGGTCAGCGCGGCAATATCGGTCCGCGGCCATGGCCATTGCCCGAGCCGACGGATCGTCTCCTCGTCGATATCGACGACGCGTACGCCGGCATCCTCATACTCCCGCGGCTCGATCCGCTGGAAATTGTCGAAGATTGCAAAGCTCATTCGCTCGAGCGCGGGGGCGATCAGCGGCAGTGGGAACAAGGCGAGCAACGCCACCAGCAGCACCGCGATCACGCCCGGAAGCGCCGCCCGGCGGTCAGCCTTGCCCCGGCGTTCGACCATTCGCCCCACCCCCCTATGCCGATTCACCATGTTATGACATGATGTCGTCATCTTCATCGACGATGACGGTTGCTAAACGAGGGCAAGTTCGGGGGGAAGCGTGTTGAAACACAGTTGCTCATTATTGCGCGCCGGGGTCGGTATGATGATCGCCGCCGGGGCGGTTCCTGCATTCGCGCAGAGCGAGCCTGATATCGACGCGTTGATCGCCGAGAGCCAGAGCCCTGCCGATGCCATCGCCACCGCTCGCCAGCAAACTATCGCCGGGAACCTGACCGGCGCTGCAGCGACACTCGAACGGGCGTTGCTCGACAATCCCAACGCCAATGATGCGCGGCTGCTCTATGCCGCCACCTTGTGCCGCCTTGGCGATCCGCAGGGGGCGCGGATCGAGATCGGCAAGCTCGACCGGCAGGACATCAGCCAGGCGATGTTCGACGAAACCAATCTCGCCTGCGGCGGTGCGTTTCACCAGCCCGCCCCGGCCGATGCCGACAGCGCCTCGGGGGTCAGCGGCGAAGTCTATGGCGGGCTGGCTTACGACCATGATGCTGCCGGCGCGCTCGCGCTGCAGACCGAATTCTTCGGATCGGCGGTTCGCGACGACGGCTTCAGCATCATCAGTGGCGCGCGGCTTGGCGTTCGCTCTAACGGCTATGCCAATCGCGGCGGGCTCTATGGCGCGTTCGACGTGACCTCGAAACATGACATCAGCGGGCCGCAGCTCGACTATGACATTGGTGAATTGCGATTCGGCTATGGCAGCTACGGCGGCGATGTCGGCTTTTCGATCGGCCCGGTGGTGCGGCACATCCGCTTGTTCAACGACCCCTACGTCACTGAATATGGCGGGCAAGGCGAATTATTATTTGGCGGCGATACGGGGCACCATGTCCGGCTTCGCGCCGAAAGCGTCTACCAGAATTACGACCATCGCGGTTTCCCCGGTAACGACGCCGATGGCGCGCGCTTCGATCTTTCGGCGGCATACGAAACGCGGGTCGGGCAGCGCGGCTATTTCACCATCGGCGCGGCGGGCGAATATAAGGACGCCCGCGAGCGCAACTTTGGTTACTTCGGCGGTCGGGTATTTGCCGCTTACCAGCGCAGCTTCGCCAACCACGATTATCTAACCCTGTCGGGTACGCTTCGCCACATCGATTTCCGCAACGATGCAATGGTTGCCGACCGCAAGGATACGCGCGCTTACGCCCGCCTCGCTTATGCCATAGCGCTCGGCACCAGCGGGCTGTTTGTCGAGGGCGCCGCGACCTACACTTATCGCCGCGCCGCAGTCGACGGCCCGTTCAAGCTGCGCACCTATCGCAGCCCGGGCGCGGAAGTGCGCGTGATCTGGAAATTCTGATGATGAGGGAAATCACCATGACCCGCTTTGCTGTCGTTTCACTGGCGCTCGCCGCAAACCTCGCCTTGGCCGGTGCCGCCAACGCCGCGACCGTTGGTATCAACGCCGCGATCCGGAACAAGGTGATGGTGCGCGCCGTGACCGATCCCGCTGCTCACCCTGCAATCCTCAAGGCGCGGGTCGGGCTTGGCGACCAGGTCCAGACCGCCAACGCCTCGGTGCTCCAGATCCTGCTGCTCGACCGCAGCAATTTCACCGTCGGCTCGAACGCCCGGGTGACGATCGACCGCTTCGTCTATGACCCCAACCGAAGCGCCAGTGCGGTTGGAGCAACGGTTGCCAAGGGTGCGTTCCGGTTCATCTCGGGCCGCTCGATCCACAACATGCCGGGCCAGACCGCGATCCGCACGCCGGTCGCCTCGATCGGGGTGCGCGGGACGATGGTCGAAGGCGCGGTTGGGGAAGATGCCGCCAGGATCGCGGCCAAGGAAGCCGGAGCTGCCGGCGGCAAGGTCGATCCTGCAACCGCCAGCCTGATCGTGCTGCGCGGCCCCGGCGCAACGACGACCGAACCCGGCGGCGCAATCGACATCACCGCCGATGGGCAGACCATCGCGCTCGACCGGCCGGGCCTCGCTCTGTTCGTGCCAGGTCCCGACCAGAAGCCGATCGGGCCGTTCATGCTGTCCGACGCAGGACTGCTCGCGCTCCATGCGTTGCTGCGCACCACGCCCGATTCGCGCGAAGGCAAACGGGCGATCGATTTCGATGGCAACCCGATCGTCGACAAGACACTCGAGACCGTACCGGTATTTCGCGGTAACTAAATCGCTTTGAGCCCCGCGGCGTAACGCGCTGCTTTGGCGGCATAATGCGCGGCGGAGACGGCCAGCGCCGCGACTTCACCGTCGGTCAGCGCGCGGATTGCGCGCGCCGGCGATCCGACGATCAGCATCCGTGGTTCGAATACTTTGCCTTCGGTCACCAGCGCCCCTGCGCCGACCAGACATTGCGCCCCGATCATCGCGCCGTTGAGCACGCGCGCGCCCATCCCGATCAGCGCTTCGTCGCCGACTGTGCAGCCATGCAGAATCGCCTGGTGGCCAACGGTGGCGCGCGCGCCAATGGTCAGCGGCGCGCCGGGATCGCTATGCCCGACCGCGCCGTCCTGAACGTTTGATTCTTCGCCGATGACGATCGGCGTATTATCCGCGCGGATCACCGCCCCGAACCACACGCTCGCCCGCGCGCCCAATCGCACGTCGCCGATCAGGTCGGCCGATGGCGCGGCCCACGCGCCGTCGCTCAAGCTGGGGGCGGTCCCGTCGATTGCGTAAAGCGGCATGGCCTTATCCTATCGCCGACTGGCCGACGCGTCGATGGCCTGCCCCGGATCAGGACGCGGGCACCCCCGGATTCATTAGCTGTTAGTGATTTTGCGCGACCGTCGACGGACAAGCCATGACCAGAACGCGCGCTCTCCTTGCCTTCCTCGCCACCGCGTTGGCCGGCGCTGCCCCGTGCCTTGCCGCGAGCGCCTCGAGCAAGCTGCCGCCGAGCATGGCTGAGCGGATCCTCGAACTTCACAATCGCGAGCGCGCTGCGGTCGGCGCGCCACCATTGGTGTGGGATGACAAGCTCGCCCGGTCAGCCGCAAGCTATGGCCCGACGCTTGCCAGCCTGCGCCACCTGCAGCATTCGCCGCGCGATACGCGCCCCGGGCAACGCGAGAATCTGGCGATGGGGTCAAGCGGCTATTACGGCTATGAAGCGATGACCGGCTTCTGGATTGCGGAAAAGCGCAACTTCACGCCCGGCCAGTTTCCCAACGTCAGCCGCACCGGCAATTGGGAGGATGTCGCGCATTACACTCAGATGATCTGGAAGGGCACGACCAATGTCGGCTGCTCGCTCCAGCATGGCGGCGACCTCGACTATCTGATCTGCCGTTATTCGCCGCCGGGCAATGCCGATGGGATGATCGTCCCCTGAAGCGATTATTTGGTGATCGTCACCACGACATCGCCACTCCGCTTGAGCACCGCCGTCGTCACATCGCCATCGACCCGCGACAGCCGCAAATCGATCCGCGCATCGCCGACCGCAATGTCGCGAATGGTGAGATCATCGAGGAACTTGGGCAATACCGGATGATCGAGTTGAAGCGACGAGGATTGCGGATCGACCTGGCAGCCGATCGCCGCCGCAACCAAAGCGAATGGGGTCGCCGCCGCCCACGCCTGGGGCGAACAAGCAACTGGATAAGAGGTTGGGCCCTGCCGCCGTCGCCGTTCGAAGCCGCAGAATAATTCGGGCAATCGGCGAAGATCGTCATAGATTGCCGAATCGAAGATTCCCTCGAAGATCGCCAATGTTTCCTTCTTATGGCCATAGCGCGCCAAGCCGAGCGCGATCAGGCCATTGTCGTGCGGCCAGATCGACCCGTTGTGGTACGACATCGGATTATAGCGCGCTTCGCCGACCGCGATGGTGCGCACTCCCCATCCCGAGTTGAACCGCTTGCCGGCGAACAAGGTCGCAATGCGAGCAGCATGTGCGGGCGACGCGATTCCCGCGAACAGGCAATGGCCGGCGTTGGAAGCGAGCACTTCGCATGGTCGCTTGTCGCCATCGAGCGCGAGGGCGTAAGTGCCTAATTCCTCTATCCAAAATGCGGCCTGGAACTTGTCTTGCAGATCGTCCGCCTCAGCCGCGAGCTTGGCCGACAGGTCGCTGTCCCCGATCCGTGCAGCAAGCACCGCCGCGCCCTTCTTGGCCGCGAACACATAGGCCTGGACTTCGCATAGTGCGATCGGTCCCTGAGCAAGCCGCCCGTCGCTGTGGAAGATGCTGTCCGAACTGTCCTTCCAGCCCTGGTTGGAAAGCCCCTTTTCGGTCATCCTCGCATATTCGACGAAGCCGTCGCCATCGACGTCGCCATAGGTATCGATCCACTCGATCGCGGCGAGGATATTCGGCCAAATCTCGCGGATCGTATCGATATCGGCGGTGCGCTCGTAATATTGCGCCGCGAGCATGACGAACAATGGCGTCGAATCGACCGATCCGTAATAGCGCCGGAACGGCACCTCGCCGAGCGCTGCCATTTCGCCGCCCCGCCGCTCGTGGAGAATCTTGCCCGGCTGGGCGTCGGATGCCGGGTCGACCTCGGTCGCCTGCAGGCTGGCCAGTGTGTTGAGCACTCCGCGTGCAAAATAAGGCGCGCACCACATCATCAGCATTGCGGTGACGATCCCGTCGCGGCCGAAGATCGTGCTGTACCATGGCACCCCGGCGTAGGGGTAAGGCCCATGCTCGGTCTCGGTCACCAGCATGTCGAGGTCCGACCAAGCGCGCGCGATCACCGCGTCGAATTGCGGATTGCTGCTGTCGAGGCTGGCGCGCTGCGACGCCATTTCGCGCCGTTCCTTATGAGCCGAGCGAAACGCCTCGGCGATGCTCTCGACCGCCGGTTGCTCGCCGTCGATCAGGCAGCAGGTGCGGATAACGATCCCTTGCTCGGCCTCAGCATCCAGATCCATGTCCCAATGCGCGGTCCGGTTACCAAGCGCGCTCGGCGGAGGCGTAAACTCGACCAAAGTACGGCGAACGACATGATCGAGCCCGACGTAGCGAAACTCCACCTCAGCATCCGACACGCGGCGGAACGACTGGGTCCCGCGCTTGAGCCGCCGCGTTCCGCGCACCTCGAACAGATCGGCGAAGTCGGCATCGAACGCGATGTCGATCGCGATCGCCCGCCCGATTGGACCGTAACCGCGCACCCGCAACCGCTCGAACGAGGCATTGTCCTTGAGGAATTTGACCCGCGACAAATGCACCGATTCGCGTTGCAGCCAAACCCGGCCTTTGTCGGTGTGCAAATCGGCGTTGGTCAGGTCGACCACCATTGCGCCATTGTCGTCGAGCAACACCGATCCGAGCTGGAGCGGCACCGCCCCGCCGAGCCGCAAGGTGAATTCCGACAAGAAGCGTGTGTCCTTGTAAAACAGGCCGTCGGGCCCGAGCGCGCCGCCTGCGAAATTGCCCTGGCTGTCGAATACTGCGAACAGATCGTCATGCTTGAGCGTGCGCAAGGTGCGCTCGACCAGGCTTTCGGTCGCCTCGATATGATAATCTTCTTTATGCCTGACCGACATAGGAAATGGCGGGGGCTCCGCCGTGGTCATCGTCTCGCTCAAAGCATCAGCCCACCAGCAAAAGAGGTTCCCGAAACTGGGTCCGATCCTGCATGGTCGAGCCGGTAAAGAGACGCAAATAATCTTCGGCCATCCGCCGCGCCGTAAACCGTTCCTCGAAACAGCTGCGAACGGACTGGCGCGGCAATTCGCCCGCCAACGTAACTGCTTCAACCGCTTCGTCGATCGAGTTGACCAGGAACCCCGACCGCCCGTGATCGATCACTTCGGGGGTCGATCCGGTCTGCCACGCGATCGTTGGCGTTCCCGCCGCCATCGCCTCGATCATCACCAGTCCGAACGGCTCCGGCCAGTCGATCGGGAACAGCAAGGCACGAGCGTTGCCGAGGAACGCGGGTTTGTCCAAATCGCCAATTTCGCCGATGAATTCGATCAGCGGATGATCGAGCAGTGGCTCGATCTCCTTGGCGAAATATTCCTTGTCGGCATGATCGACCTTGGCCGCCATCTTGAGCTTCATCCCCGACTTGAGCGCGATCTCGATCGCCCGATCGGGGCGCTTTTCGGGACTGATCCGCCCAAGGAAGGCGAGATAATCGCCGCCGTCTGGGGAGAATGGAATGAGTTGCTCGGGAAGGCCGTGATAGACCGTGCCGACGAAATTGGCCTCGGGCACGGGGCGGCGCTGGTCGTTGGAAATGCTGACCAGCCGCGCCTCGGGAAAGTGGGTGAAACCGGGCAGGAAGTCGGGCATATCAAGCCGACCGTGAAGCGTCGTCAGGCACTTGCCCGCGAGATGTTTGAACAACGGCAAATGCACGAAATCGACGTGGAAATGGATGTAATCATATTTTTCGGAGTCGGTGAACACCTGGTCGATCATCGCCACCGTGTAAGCGACATGGCCATTGATTCCGTCGAGCCGCAGCCCGCGCTGCGCGCAGGGGATGAGCTTGGCCGACGTCTCGCTGTCACCGCTGGCGTAAAGCGTCACGTCATGGCCGAGGTCGACCAAGGCTTCGGTCAGCCACCAGATAACTCGTTCGGTCCCGCCATAGAGTTTTGGCGGAACGGCTTCGGCAAGTGGCGCGACTTGGGCGATGCGCATGAATTTACTCCTAGTACCCGACGACGCCAGTTCAACGAAAGGCCGCCCCGACTGTTCCGCCGCCGTTACGCTTGCCAAAGCTGGCGGCGCAGCTAGGCAAATCGGCGATGACCGATCTTCCTGCCCCTCCCGCCGATTTGCTCGACCAGGTGTCGCTGTTCCTCGACTTCGACGGGACTTTGGTGGATTTCGTGATCGATCCGAACAAGGCGACGGTCGACGACCGATTGCGGGCCTTGCTTGGTCGGCTGGCACAGCGCCTCGACGGGCGGTTTGCGATCCTCAGTGGGCGTTCGCTCGATGAGTTGACCGACCGCCTCGGCCTTGGCCCGATCGCGATGGCTGGATCGCATGGTCTCGAACGCCGCGCCGCTGACGGCCTGGTCACACGCGCCCCCACCCCAGCCGGCCTGGCGATCGCCATCGATGCCGCTTGCGCTTTTACCGACCAGCAAGGCTTGCTGCTCGAGGTCAAGGCCGCCGGCGTTGCGATCCATTATCGCGACGCGCCGCACAACGAGCCGCTGGTCGATGAATTTGCCCGCGCGTTGGCGGCGCGCACCCACCTCGAATTGCAATCGGGCAAGTGCGTCCGCGAGCTGAAGGTGCCCGGCGCCGACAAGGGCGACGCAGTTCGTGCATTCATGACGGAACCGCCGTTCGCCTCCGGGCGTCCTGTCGTCATGGGTGACGATCTGACCGACGAACATGCGTTTGAAGCCGCCGCCGCGCTTGGCGGGTGCGGCGTGCTGATCGGCGATCCCCGCCCGACCGCGGCGCATTTCCGCTTGCCGACGGTCGATGCGACGCTTGCCTTCCTCGGGGCCGCGGCATGAAGTCGCTGACCCTGTGGCCGATCGGCAATTGCCAGGTCAGCGCGTTGGTCGACGATGCTGCGGGCATGGTCTGGGCCTGCCAGCCGCAAGTCGACGGCGATCCCTTGTTCTGCTCATTGCTCGACCCCAAGCGCGACACGCCGCCCGATCTCCCGGCCGGCGAGTGGCGCATCTACTTGAAAGACCAGGTCAGCGCCGAGGCCAGCTATCTGGCCAACACCGCAATCCTTTCGACCATCCTGACCGACGAGCGCGGCGCCAAGGCCGAAGTGATCGACTTTTGCCCGCGATTCGAGCGGCGCGGGCGGATGTATCGCCCGGTGTCGTTCGTCCGCCTCGTCCGCCCGGTGAAGGGCAGCCCCCAAGTCAGAATCGCGCTCAATCCGGCGACGGATTGGGGTGCCAAAGATGCTGAGCATACCAACGGCACCAATCACATCCGCTTCCTCACCGAACCGCAGCCGCTTCGACTGACCACCGACGCGCCGGTTGGGCGGCTGATCGACGGGCGCAGCTTCCGGCTCGAGCGCACCCTCTCCTTCTTCCTCGGTCCCGACGAGCCGTTCGTCGGCAATGTCGAGGTCGAGGTTGCGCATATGCTCCACGATACCCGTCGCCACTGGAAGCATTGGGTGCGCGGGCTCGCCATCCCACTCGACTGGCAGGAGGTCGTGATTCGCGCCGCGATCACGCTTAAATTGTGCCAGCATGAGGAGACCGGCGCGATCGTCGCCGCGCTCACTACCTCGATCCCCGAGCATGACGGATCGGAGCGCAATTGGGACTATCGCTACTGCTGGATCCGCGACGCTTATTACACCGTCCAGGCCTTGAACCGGCTTGGCGCGCTCGACGTGCTCGAGGCCTACCTCAGCTACCTGCGCAACATCATCGACCATAGCGAGGGCGGTGAAATCCAGCCGCTCTATAGCGTCAGTGGCGAAGGCGAGCTCACCGAGACTTTCGCTCCCGGTCTCGCCGGATATCGCGGGCTTGGGCCGGTGCGGGTAGGCAATGCGGCTTATTCGCAAATCCAGCACGACGCTTATGGCCAGATCGTCCTGTCGAGCGCGCAGGCCTTCTTCGACCAGCGCCTGCTGCGCCCGGCCAGCGCCGACGATTTCGCCGCGCTCGAACAGGTCGGTGAGCGCGCGCTGGCGTCGTTCGACCAGCCCGACGCCGGTCTGTGGGAATTTCGCACCAAGTCGGCGGTCCACACCTACAGCGCGGTGATGTGCTGGGCGGCATGCGACCGGCTGGCGAAGATCGCCACTAATCTCGGGCTCGGCGACCGCGCCGGCTATTGGCGCAAGGCCGCCGAGCGCATCCGCAAGGCGATCGAGAAAAAAGCCTGGATTGCGGGCGAGGGTCGCTTTTCGGCGATCTGGGGCGGCTCGGAACTCGACGCCAGCCTGCTCCAGCTCAACGACCTGCAATTCCTTGCCGCCGACGACCCGCGTTTCGTCGCCACCTTCGACGCGGTCGAGGCGGGGCTTCGCCGCGGCGACCACATGCTGCGCTATTCGACCGAGGATGACTTCGGCCTGCCCCAGACCGCGTTCAACTTCTGCACTTTCTGGCTGATCGAAACCCTGCACTTCGTCGGCCGCACCGCCGAGGCGCGGACATTATACGAAGCAATGCTCGAGCGGCTGACCCCGGCGGGCCTGCTGAGCGAAGACACCGACATGGAAACCGGCGAATTGTGGGGCAATTATCCGCAAACCTATTCGCTGGTCGGGCTGATCAACTGCGCCGTCCTGCTGTCGCGCCCGTGGAGTGCGGTGCGGTGAGCCGGCTGATCATCATGTCCAACCGGGTCAGCGCTCCCAAGGCGCGCAGCGGCAGTGCCAGCCAAGGCGGGCTCGCCGTCGCGATGAGCTCCGCCTTGCGCGAAAGCGGCGGGATCTGGTTTGGCTGGTCGGGCGAGGTCACCGATACCTTTACCGGGCGAATGAACATCAGTCGCGATGCCGGCGTGACCACCGCAACGGTCGATCTCGAGCCCCAGGATATCGATGAATATTATAACGGTTACGCCAACCGGACGCTGTGGCCCCTGTTCCATTACCGCATCGACCTGGCCGAATTCGACCGCAGTTTCGGCGCCGGCTATGAGCGCGTCAACCAGCGCCTCGCCTCGACCGCGCTGCCGCTGATCGAGCCCGACGACCTCATCTGGGTGCAGGATTATCACCTCATCCCGCTGGGCGACCAATTGCGCCAGATGGGGGTCACCAACCGCATCGGCTTTTTCCTCCACACGCCGTGGCCGCCGCATCGCTTGCTGACGGCGTTGCCTTACCACCGCCGTCTGGTCGAATCGATGCTGGCCTACGACCTGATCGGGTTCCAGACCGACGATTGGCTCGAAAGCTTCCACCATTATGTCGAGTGCGAAATGGACGGGAAGGTCGATGCCGACGGCATCGTCACGGTCGGCGACCGGGTGGTCCGCACGGGCGCTTTCCCGATTGGCATCGACGCTTCCGAAATCGATGACATGGTCACCAGTCACGACGCGATCGAGGCGCAACGCACCATTCGCGACAGCGCCAAGGGCAAGAAGGTCATCATTGGCGTCGATCGGCTCGATTACACTAAGGGACTGGTCCAGCGGTTCGAAGGTTATGGCCATTTCCTCGACGAGCATCCCGACTGGCAGCACCGCGCGTTCCTGCTGCAAATCGCGCCGGCCTCACGCGGGGCGGTCCATACCTATGAGGACATCCGCGCCGAACTCGACGGTGTGTCGGGGCGGATCAACGGCCATTTCGCGCAGGTCGACTGGGTGCCGATCCGCTACGTCAACCAAAGCTATCCGCGCGCTGGCCTTGCCGGCCTGTTCCGCGGGGCTGACGTCGCGCTGATCACGCCGCTGATCGACGGGATGAACCTTGTCGCCAAGGAATATGTCGCGGCGCAGGACCCCGAGGATCCGGGCGTGTTGATCCTCAGCAAGTTCGCCGGCGCGGCGTTGCAGATGACCGATGCGTTGCTGGTCAACCCCTACAGCAAGGACGCGATCAGCGACGCGCTCGCCACCGCGCTCGCCATGCCGCTCGATGAGCGCAAGCGCCGCTGGCGGGCGTTGATGGCCGGGGTGTCGAACGACAATGTCCACCGCTGGCGTGAGGATTATCTGGCCGCCTTGGGGGGCCGCACGCCGATCGCTCAGTGATCGTTCGGCATCCGCTGATCGGAGATTTCCAACTAGATTGAAATCGACAGCGCGCCGAGCCGACTGACCAACAAAAGGTGCCAGGAGAGGACTAACATCTGCAACCTAGTGAACTGAATTTATTGTATTTTCCTGGGCTCATCTAGGGAGTGGCCCTTAAAGTGGCCCCCAGAAGCATTTTCATGCTGATTTCGAACGTACATATGAACGTTTGACGAGCCCAAGCTAAAGGTTGTTTTGCAGCTGTCAATTGACGCGGTTTGGCCAGGAGACGCTCGGGACTCTTCGACAGGTTACAGACCTTGCCCCCTGTCAGCGCCAGCGTAATTTAACTGAAGCAGCGTGTCAGCCATCAGTTTACAGCCGTCCACCGAAACCTGACGTTCAAGGAGTTCGGATTGACGCCAAAGGTCACCCGGAGATCATTAAATGAGCCAGACAAGCGCGTCGTTGCCTCCGCACCCAGGATCCCTGCTTCTAACTACGCTCGATCACCTCAATTGTACGAGAGCAGTTGCAGCTCGCCTCCTCGGGCTGTCCCGTCAGACGCTCTATGAGATCACCGGAGAGAAGCAGGCGATCACGCCCAGCGTTGCGCTGCGAGTGGCCGAACTGACAGGGACGGCGCCGGAGAAGAGGTTAGATATGCAGCAGGTGCATGATTTGGCGGTTGCACGCGTCTATTGTCGCAGCTTGCTCCAAAAAGTGCCCCAACTTGAAGAGCGTTGGTGAGAATGATGTTTTTTTGGCGCCGGGGCCCTTGCAAATGGCGGCTGCGACACAGCGGCGAACCAATCGTCGCGGAAGCTGGGAAGCCTTTGCAGTTGGGCTATGAGCAAATCCCAGCCGACCAGTTCCTCATGAAACGTCCACACTTTGTCACCGACAACCACGTCGCAGCAGATTAGGTCGGTAGTGATTTGGTCCCGCTTGTAAAACGTGACCTTGGCGATATTCGGCAGCGGCAGTCGGGTAAGCAGGTCTTTATCGATTCAGGTCATTGGCCTGTTGTGGCTGGTCGTTCTTGTGTCCGCAATGGGTCGAAAGCGGACCTCCGCTTAGCGCACCAAAGTGCCGGAGCGACGACCAAAAGTGAGGAAATCAGTCGAGTGGGTTGGCTTCACGCGATGGCGCAGGCCGCGGTAAGGGAGCCTAAACCGATCGAAAGAGCGAGACGAAGGTTAGTCCAGCCTGGTGGGCAAAGCTTCAGTTCATCGAGGCGTCGGTCCACGAGGGCCGATCCAACGATGCCAAGCGCAAGGATGGAAAGCGCACCCGGCGTGCCGAGGTGTCCGGAGGCCCACAAAAGAAAGACTAACAGCGAGACCAGCGATGGCAACACGCCTGCCGACCAAATCCATGCCGGCGCACGGGTCACCTGTGCCGCCGCAAGTCCCCACCAGAGCGCACCTAAAAAGCTAAAAATCAAAGCGGCATAAGTGATTGCAAGCAACTGGGCGAGGTGCCGATGCTCGATCGGTCCACTTGCTAACAGTACAAATGCGGCAAGCTGCGGCAGCAGGCCCGCGTATCCTAGTACGCGAGCAAGGCCAGGAAGCGGGTGTAGATCAGCCATAATCAATGCATGGCGGTTCGAACGCGCCCATGCAATTCCGCTTATGAGCTTACCGAGGGCTTCGCGGATTTAGCCTCATCGCGGTGCCTCGCTCGACTCGGCGCCTCGACGATCCGAATGACTTCGAGCATATAGGATGCGGGCTACCTCATGTGCTGTGCTCCCTGTCTGCGGTCATGCTTTTTGGCGCATTCGGTTCTCAAGTGTCAGATCGGCGACGCACCCTTTCAACGCCCCGGACTCGCGCCCCAGATCCCTGATCTCGCTTGTTGTGATCTGGCCCGTGAAGTCCGACTGCATGATCGATCTCGCGGGACGGGCGCGGCTTGAGATGGACCATGGCGCTTGACGCTTGTCCCATCGTTGACGTGGGGAAGACGTTCCTGTGTTGCCCAAAAGTGCCATGGAAAAAAATATTCTCGATGGAGCTGGTTTTAATCTGAAACTGACTTCATAGAGGCGCCGAGGGCACCGTGTTATAAATTTCGTCGAAAGGGATGAAATGCACCTGCCCAGGACCGCGCTACTCGGCGCCACCTCGCTAATCGCAATTATATTTAATGCGAATACCGCCATCGCGCAGACCTCGATTCCGGCCGAGGCGTCGCCCGCGACCGATACCACGGCCTCGCCGGGCCCTGATGTCAACGATCAGGTAAAAAAGGACCAGAAAAAAGAGGACGATAGCGCAATCGTCGTGACCGGTTCGCGTATCGCGCATACCCGCGCCGACACCATTTCTCCGGTCTCCGTAATTACATCCAAGGACATGGATACGCGCGGTTTTTCGACCCTGGCCGATGCACTTAACGAGCAGCCGCAGTTTGGAATCCCGGGTTCTTCGCCGGTCGGCGACGCACAGTCGGGGTTCGGGCCGGGACAAAATTTCGTCAACTTTCTCGGGCTGGGTTCGCAGCGCACGTTAGTGCTGGTCAACGGACAGCGGTTCGTGTCGTCGAACACTGCGTCGATCTTCGGGCCGACCGGATCAGGCGGTGGCCAAGTCGATCTCAACATCATTCCGACCAAACTGATCGACCATGTCGAGACAGTCGCCGCGATCGGCGCGCCGATCTATGGTTCCGACGCAATCGCGGGGACGGTCAACGTCCTTCTCAAGAAGAATTATCAGGGTTTCGATATCGACGTCCAGACAGGCTTAAGCATTTTTGGTGATGCGCCGAAGTATCGAGTTCGAGCGCTGGCGGGGATGAACTTTGCGGACGGGCGCGGCAATGTTACCATCGCCGGCGAGTATGATACCGAGAAGGGGCTTCGCTTTACCGACCGCCGCCTCACGACCAGCGATAATCGCTTCGACAGTCCATCGACCCCTGGCCAATTTACCTTGGTACCCTATACCGACTTCCGTGTGCCATCGATCGACGTCAATGGCATCCCGCTAGTCGGCGGCGGCCAATTTGGGCTCGATTTCCCACTGAGCCCGCAGCAGCAAACATTGGTCTTCGGGCCGGGCTTGAATTTTGGAGTAGGACGTAACGGCAGCCAGCTGAAGTTCGACCCCGCAGGCAATCTTATTCCGATTGATTTCGGACAGACCATCGGCCCGGATGACGGTTTCAACATCTTCACCAGCGGCGGTAATGGCCTAAGCTTGCCACAGGTCGAAAATTTGCTCACCGACCTCAAGCGCTACAGCGCCAACGTCATTGTCCACTACGCATTTTCGGACCGGGTGCGCGTTTTCGGCGAGGGCTGGTACAGCGTTAGTCAAGGTCGCAATCTGACGTCTCAGCCGGCTTATAATACAGGCTTGTTCGGCCCTCCTGGCTCCCGTGACGGCAACCTTATCCTGAGCGTCGACAACCCTTTCCTGTCACCATCAGCGCGCGCGGAGATTGTCAATTCGATCAACAACAACCCGTTGAGCGATCTCAATCTTGGCGTTACGGAAAACCAAGACTATTTCTATTATGGCCGCGCCAACTATGATCTTGAAAATGGCGTCGCGACCGGCAAAACTGAAGTATACCGCTTTGTGGGCGGCGTCGAAGCCGACGTTCACGTTCTTGCTGTCGGCGATTGGAAGGCGCAAGCAACCGCAAACTATGGTCACTCTTTAACCACCAGCACGATCCCAGTGCTTAACCAGCAGAACTTTCTCAACGCAGTGAACGCTGTGCGCGATACCAACGGCAACATCGTTTGCGCGCCGGGCTATGTGAATTCAGGAGCAGCCACGGTCAGCTCGATGTGTGCGCCCCTCAACCTGTTCGGCCAGCAGGTTTCGCAGGCCGCGAAGGATTACGTCACCTCGATCGCACGCCCCAAGTCACTCAACGAGCAGAAGGATTTCGTTGCATCGATCGCCGGCCCGTTGTTCAAACTACCCGGCGGGAACTTTTCGTTCGCGGCCGGATACGAGCATCGCGAGGAGTCGTCGCGCTTCGATCCCGGCGCCTTTTACTTCGGTGTTCCAGGACCCGCGCCGCGCGAAACCTATGGCCGTGCGGTTCCGATCGACCCGGTGTTCGGCAAGTTCAAAACCAACGAGTTTTTCGGTGAGCTCGATGGCGACGTCATCGGGCCCGAAAATGACGTTCCTCTAATCAGTTCGCTATCGTTCCAGACTGCGGGCCGTTTTGTCAAAAACAGCATCGCAGGCAGCGACTTCACCTGGACGGCCGGCGCGCGCTACGCACCAGTTCGCGACCTGTCGTTTCGAGTCGCCTTTACCCGTGCCATCCGTTCACCGTCGGTTACTGAAGCCTTCAACCCATCGTCGTCGTCATTTATCTTCGCCAACGACCCTTGCAATTCGACCAACGTCAACAGCGGGCCAGCGCCGGCGACCCGTGCAGCGAACTGCGCAGCGGTGGGGATCACCCAACCATTTTCGGCGCTATCGAACCAGCGCTCTTTTAATGGCATCACGGTCGGCAATGCGGCTCTCCAGAACGAGGTCGCCAACAGCTTCACCGTCGGCACCGTCTTTCGTCCACGGTTTGTTAGGGGGCTGACGCTGACTGTCGATTATGTAAACATTCGTTTGAAGCAGGCAATTAGCGCGTTCTCTCCCGATCAGGTTTTGAGCGCCTGTTACGATTCGACGAGTTTTGCCACCAACCCATTTTGCGCCCTAATCACCCGCGATTCAGCGAATCAGCTTTCGCTGGTTAAGACCAGTTATTTTAACTCCGCACTCCTGCAATATCGCGGCGTTCTGATCGGTTTTGATTACCACCTGCCGACCCCGTTCCTCGGGGCAAGCAGCCGCCTCGATTTTTCGGCCAGTGCCCAGCACCTTTTGACGCTTAACAGATCTGCTTCGGCGGGCGACGCACCGTCGAAGAGTGCCGGATCCGTTGGCTCCTCGAAGAACCGGGGCGTGGCGTCGGTTTCGTATACCAACGGCGGCTTCAGCATGCAGCTTGAGGGCAATTACATCGGTCCGGCTAACCTCGTGCCCGACCAGTTCAAAAATCAATTTTCGATCCCGCGGGTCAAGGGCGTGTTATTCACCAACTTTGCGATCTCCCACACGTTTAACAAACGCTTCACGCTTCGCGGCACCGTTGATAATTTGTTCAACACGAAGCCGCCTTATCCGTCGTTGCTGCTGGGCAACTACACCACTTACTTCCCCGGAATCCTCGGTCGCTATTACCGGGTCAGCGTGGAAGCTCATTTCTAACGGAACCGATCGCAACCTTGCGGCCCGCAATTGTCTGAGGGGGTCGCAAGGCGGCGGCCTCGCGGACTCTCGCTAGTTCAACCGTCGATGCCGTTTAGGTCGGTCGTTCGTCGAAATCGCTACTCCCAAATACTGATATCGATACACTATCTCATAATTTCATTCGGCCGAGGATTTCGATGACCAAACGCTCTTTGCTTCCCGCCGTTGCCGGCATTGCACTCGCCACGTCGGCCGCCGCGCTGGCGGCCAAGCCGGTTTACGGCGATTGGGGCTATAATGCAGCGGCGATGGACTCAACCGTCAAGCCGGGCGACGATTTCTGGAGCTTCGTCAACGGTGGCTGGGACAAGACTACGCAAATCGCCCCCGATCGCGCCTCAGCCGGGCCGTTCGTGACCTTATCTGACCAGTCGGAAAAGGATGTGCGCGAGATTGTCGACAGCCTGTCGAACACTCCGCAGCCGAGCGCGCTTAGCCGTCAAGTCGGTGATTATTACGGAAGCTACATGGACACCGCGGCAATCGACCAAGCGGGGGCAGCGCCACTGAAACCTTTCCTTGCGAAGATTGCCGCGGTGCAGAACCGCGCGCAGCTGCTGTCGCTCTTCATTGCGCCCGGTTACGCAAGTCCGGTCGACCTCGGCATCAACCCCGATTTCAAAAACCCGGCCAAATATAGTGCAGTCGCGAGCCAGGCGACGCTGGGACTTCCCGGACGCGAATATTATCTGGACACCGATGCCAAGATGGTCGGTTACCGCGCCGCCTATCACGAATATATTCAGACAATGCAGCGGCTCGCCGGCTTGCCCGGGGGCGCGGCGTCAGCCGATCGCATCATTGCGCTGGAGACTGCGCTGTCGCAGGCGCAGTGGGCACTCGCCGAGCGCCGCGATATCGACAAAATCTACAATCCGATGAGTCGCGTGCAGCTTGCCGCGCTGGCGCCGCAGTTCGCGTGGAATTCGACACTTGCCGCAAACGGTCTGGCTAGTGCGCAAACGGTCATCGTCACCGAACCGTCGGCAGTCTCGGGCGCCGGCAAGCTGGTCGCGTCGGTGCCGCTGTCAACGTGGAAAGAGTGGCTCTCGTTTCGCTTTGCGTCGGACCATGCTGGCAGCCTGTCCAAGCCGTTCGACGATGCGCGCTTTAATTTCTATGCCAAGGAATTGAACGGGGTCCAGGTGCAGCGCGAGCGGTGGAAGCGCGGTGTTCTCGCGGTCAATGACGCCATGGGCGAAGCGGTCGGCGAGATCTACGTCAAGGACCATTACCCGGCCGAATCCGAGCGACAGATGACCGAGCTGATCGCAAATCTGCGCGAGGCATACGAGGAGCGGATTTCGCACAACGACTGGATGGATCAGGCGACACGGACCGAAGCGCTGGCCAAGCTTTCAGCGTTCGAACCGCGGATCGGTCATCCAGTGAATTATATCGATTATTCGGGATTGAAGGTGGTCAAGGGTGATGTCCTGGGCAACGCTATCCGCGCGCAGGATTTTGGCTGGAAACTTGAGTTGTCGCGGTTCCCCAAGCCGGTTGACCGGACCTTGTGGGGAATGACCCCACAAACGATCAACGCCTATTACGATCCGTTCAACAACCAGATCACCTTTCCCGCGGCAATCCTCCAGGCGCCCTTCTTCGATCCGGCGGCGGATGCGGCGACGAACTATGGCGCAATCGGCGCGGTGATTGGCCACGAAATGGGCCACGGCTTCGACGATGAAGGCCGCAAGTTCGACGCCAAGGGTTCGCTTCGCGACTGGTGGAGCCCGGCGGCGGTCAAGGCTTATTCCGCACGCACCGACAAGCTCGTCAGCCAGTATAATGCGTTCAGCCCCTATCCGGGCGTCAACGTCAACGGCAAGCTGACGCTCGGCGAAAATCTTGGCGATCTGAGCGGGGTCGAGGCGTCGTATGCGGCATACCAGAAATACCAGGCGAAGCACGGCACCGCGCCGGTAATCAACGGGCTGACCGGCGACCAGCGCTTCTTCATTGGCTACGCCCAGGCGTGGCAGGAAAAAGATCGCGAGAATGCAGAGCGCCAGCAGATCCTGACTGACCCGCATTCGCCGGGCAAGTATCGTGTCAATGGCATCGTTCGCAATGTCGACGCCTGGTACAAGGCGTTCAATGTGCAGCCGGGCAACAAGCTTTACCTTGCGCCCGACCAGCGTGTGCACATTTGGTAGACTTGTCTCGGCGCGACAACGGCGATGCACATCGCTTTGGAGCAGTCCGAACGTTCAACTGTGAACCTTGCAATTAGGATCCAGGCAGGGGCTATGGGCTACTTTTAGGCTCAGGCCACCGAAGTCACCTCCGGGCTGTGGGACCCGAACCGAGCCATTTGATTACATTGCGAATGATCGGACAAAGTCGTTACTTTTCTCAGATGACGAGAAGTCGACTTGAGCGCGGATTCAATGGTCCAGGTCAGTAGCTGAGATCTGCGCTCTTTTCCTGGGTTCGCCCTTCACGATAATCGCATTAGACCCGATAGGGGTCATCGACTGCGTAATCGTCACCTTCAGAAATAGGCGACCGCGCTGATTTTAGAAATCACTGGCGTTGTGGCTGAAGCTGTTGTGCTACTGGTGGGGAAGATTCTATCGACGGCACGAAGCGTGGGCTAACGAGTTTGTGGCTAGCCTGCTCATAGGCGAAGCCAAGTGACAGGATGCGCGCATCGCTCCACTTCGCGCCCATAAAGCTCAGTCCCACCGGCAGCCCGCGCACTACACCCATCGGCACGGTTAGATGCGGGTAGCCCGCGACCGCGGCGAGGCTGCCAGCGCCGCCGCCACTGAACTGGTCGCCGTTGACCGCGTCGATCTTCCATGCCGGGCCGACAGTCGGGCCGACAAGCGCGTCGAGCTTATTCAACGCGAGCAACTTATCAATGCCATTGATGCCAGCAGCGGCGAGGCTTTTTGAACGCGCCATTTTATAGGCAGGATGGGCAAGGCCGGTGGTAGCCTCGGCTGCTATGAATGTTTCCTGGTCGAACAGCGCCATTTCCTGAATGGCATGGGTTTTATTAAAGGCGATGACCTGTGCCAACGTGCGACTGGTGACTGATGGCGGAGTGGTTGCGAGATAGGCGTTGAGTCCGGCCTTCAGCTCGGCATTAAGCACCTTCCCCTCATTGTCGCTGATTGCCTTATCGTCGAACTTTTTGATCTCGACTAGCGTCGCGCCTTGCGCCTTTAGAACCGCTAGTGCCTCATCGAACGCCGGGTCGAGCTGGGGAGTGGAAGCAAAGCGCAGCACGCCCAGCCGAGCGCCGCGTAGAGACTGCAGGCTCAAGGCTGCGGCGAAGTTAACGCGGTGGGAGTCGGCCTGCCGCGTGGCGAAATCGGCTGGATCGCTGCCGGCGATGACGTCCATCAACTGGGCCGCCTGCTCGACGGTGCGTGTAATTGGGCCGGGGGTGTCCTGACTGACGCTGATCGGCACGACATACGTACGGCTGACGAAGCCGACGGTTGGCTTGAACCCGACTACGCCGTTGACCGAGGCGGGGCAAGTGATCGAACCATCGGTCTCAGTGCCGATGGCAAAATCTACCTCGCCGGCCGCCACCGCCGCACCTGACCCACTCGACGAGCCGCAGGGATTGCGATCGAGCGCGTGCGGATTTCGCGTCTGCCCGCCGACCGCGCTCCAGCCCGAAATTGAATGGCTCGAGCGGATGTTGGCCCATTCCGACAGGTTGGTCTTGCCGAGGATGATCGCACCGGCCTTGCGCAACCGGGCGACCAGCGGCGCATCACGATTGGTAACGTTGGCGGAGAGAGCAAGGCTACCTGCGGTCGTGGGAAGGGAGCCGGCCACCTCGATATTGTCTTTGATCAACACCGCCACCCCGACGAGCGGACCGCGAAGTCCGCTGGCGTCGACCCGTCGAGCCTGATCGATCGCGGTTGGATCAAGCGCGATGACCGCATGGATTGAGGAATCGATCTGCTGGACCCGGGCGATAGCGGCTCGCGTCGCTTGTTCGGCGGGACCCTGTGCATGGCCTGACGAGGCAATCATCGCTGGGATAAGGGGTGCGACAAACTTGAAAAGAGTATTGATCGGAACGCGCTCCTGAATTGATACTCTGAGCCTCAGAAAAACAAACACTGAACAAGAACGGGATGCAATCGATACAACCCGGTCTCCATTACTTCCGCCATCAAAATGGCCGCGTCAACACCCTTGCGCGCCTCAACGAGCGCCGGGTCGGTCCGTGTGCCCAGCGCTTCCGGTGGCCGATCAAATTCTCGGCTGTCTCAATCCGATTCATTGCCCACATCGCGCGCGGACATAATCGTCTGTTCGCGCAGGCGCATCGGGCTCATGTTATTGGCGGCCGGACTTTTCTTGGGCTGCGGTTGTCGGATAAGCGCCATTATGCTCGCTAAAATCATTGGCCGACCAAAATGCTTTGTCCAACACTTGTTCAGCAACACAGTGCTCCTCGCCGGCTTCAACGGCACGATTGAGTAGATGCTCAATTAGGAGCGTGCCTACGCCCTTCCTGCTCGACGGTCACAGATCGGTTGCCGGCCACCAACGATGGATGTCGTTTGAGGAGCCCGTGGCTTTTCTCGGGATCGGCGACTTGCTCGATCGGTAGCCGAGGTCGCTGTCGGGCGGCGAGGTCCGGCGCGTCGCGATCGGCCGAGCCATGCTGTGCGGCGCTCTAGCCTTGCTGATGGACGAGCCGTTGACGTCGCTTGACCAAGCCAGGCGCGATGACATCATGCTGGTGATCGAACGCGTCCGCGACGAACTCAAACTGCCAATTCTTTATGTGACCCATGAACGTGCCGAGGCGGAGCGGCTCGCGAACAGATAATCTCGATTGAGCGGATGCAGCTAACGTCCGCTTTGGGTCGAAAGCGGACATTGGCGAATTGTCAGGTCGCCGCCTTTCCCGCGCTCTTGGACGAGAACGGCAAGACTTTAGCTCCCGCTTTTAGGGCATCGAGGTGATCGCTCCACCACTGCGCCATCTCGACCCGCTCCGGCCAATGCGCCCCGCGATGATAGGCCGCGCGAACCTGATTGCCATCGGCGTGCGATAAGGCGCGCTCGATTGCGTCGGCGCTCCATTTGCCGCTCTCATTTAAGAGCGACGAAGCGGTCGAACGAAAGCCGTGCGCCGTCATGTCGGCTGGACCATAACCCATCCGTCGCAACGCTCCATTGATCGCGTTTTCGCACATCGGTTTCAGCGGCGACCCTAGTTTCGGGAATATGTAGCGGCCACCGCCGCTCAATTCCGCCGCTTGGCGAAGGATTGCGAGCGCCTGTTGCGATAGCGGGACTCGGTGCGGCTGGCGTTGCTTCATCCGTTCGGCAGGGATCGTCCAGAGCGCCTTTTCGAAATCAATCTCGCTCCACTCCGCCTTTCGCACTTCGCCCGGTCGCTGATAAACGTGCGGAGTGAAGCGCAGCGCCAGCTTCGTCACCGGCTGGTCGGAATAGGTTTCGATCGACCGCAACAGCTTTCCGAAGGCGATCGGATCGGTGACTGCCGCATGGTGTCTCGCAACCGGCGCTGTCAGTGAACCTAGCAATGGCTGCGCCGGATCGACTGTCGCCCGCGCCGTCGCCACGGCATAACGGAACACGCGGCTGGCGAAGGAACGCAGCCGCCGCGCCGTCTCACGATGCCCAGCGCGTTCGGACGCCTTGAGCACTGCCAGCAATTCATGCGGGCTGATTTCGGCAATTGGGCGCGTTACAAGCGCTGGAGTCAGCTTTCCCAACAGCCAGCGCGTCTTGCCTATGGTGACTGCCGCCCTCCCCTCAGCCTCAAGCCTAGCGATATATTCCTCGGCAACCGCCGCGAAGGTGTTCGCCGATGCGATGCGTTTGGCGATGCGAGCTTCGCGCTTGGCAATCGCCGGATCATTGCCCGCTAGCGCCACTTTACGGGCGTCGTCGCGCCTGGAGCGCGCATCCTTCAGACCGATTTCGGGATAGGCCCCCAGCGCGAGCTTCTTTTCCTTGCCGCCAATCCGGTATTTGAGCCGCCACAGTTTCGATCCGGCTGCGGTGACGAGCAGGTAAAGCCCCTTTTCCGTCCGCCAGCTTGCGGTCGCTACCGCCCGCCTTTGCCAACCGAACCGCCGTATCAGTCAATGCCATGTCGCGCCCTTCCGCCGTCGCATCGAAGGTCCGCCTTCAAAAGGCCCCCAAAAAGACCCCCAAATTTTCGCGATTGTCGACGAACGCCAGCAACCGAGAGCGGTAAAATCAAGCGAGAAACTAGCAGATTTCTGGGGTTTATTGAACCTGTCGCGAACATCGGCAAACAGGGAAATGGTGCCCAGGAGAGGACTCGAACCTCCACGCCCTTGCGAGCGCCAGCACCTGAAGCTGGTGCGTCTACCAATTCCGCCACCTGGGCACAGGATCGTCATTGCAGGTAGGGGGCGGCGCTTAGAGGGGGGCGGCGCGGCTTGTCAACGGGCTTGGCCGGGCGCTAGGGGACATCGTCATGATCAGCAGCTCCCCCAGCGACACACCGCGCCTCGTCACCGTCTTCGGCGGCGGCGGATTTATCGGTCGTTATGTGTGCGAGGCGTTGCTCAAAAGCGGCGCCCGGGTGCGCGTTGCGCAGCGCAACCCGAAACAGGCATTCTTCCTCCAGCCATTGGGCGGGATGAGCCAGCTCGACATCGTCCGCGCCGACGTCGCTCAGCCGCTGAGCGTTGCCGCGGCGGTGACCGGGGCCGACGCGGTGATCAATCTGGTCGCGATCATGGGCGGCAAGATGGATTTGGTGAATTCGCGCGGGGCAGCGCATGTCGCCGAGGCGGCCCATGCCGCCGGTGCCACGACGTTGGTCCACATCTCCGCCATCGGTGCCGATCCCGATGCCGCATCGCATTATTCGCGCTCCAAGGGTCATGGCGAAACCGCCGTCCGGGCCGCCTTCCCCGCCGCGACCATCATTCGCCCGAGCCTGGTGTTCGGGGCCGAGGATCTGCTCACCAACCGCTTCGCCGGGTTGCTCGCGATGCTGCCGATCTACCCGGTGATCGCGCCCAAGACGCGGTTCCAGCCGGTCTATGTCCGCGACTTGGCCCAGGCTATCGCAGCAGCGACGCTCGATCCGGCGCATCGCGGCAAGACCTATGAAATTGGCGGGCCTGAAGTGATGACGATGCGCGAACTTACCCGCCAGATCGGGGTCGCCGCCGGCCAGTCGACCCAGCTTGTCGACATGCCCGACTTTGCCGCCGACCTGATGTCGCGCCTTGGCTTCCTGCCCGGCGCGCCGCTGACCCGCGACCAGTGGATTTCGCTCCAGTCGGACAATGTCGTCGCCGCCCACGCCGACGGCCTCGCCGCGTTCGGGATCGACCCCGTGCCATTGTCCGCGGTCGCACCCGACTGGCTCGGGCGCTTTCGTGAAGGCGGCCGCTTTTCCCGCCGCTCCACTTCCTTGTCCAAGAGTTAATCAATGACCGACCTGATGCTCGTCATCATCCTCGGCATCGTCGAGGGGGTGACCGAATTCCTCCCCGTCTCGTCGACCGGCCATTTGATCCTCGCCACCGAATTGCTCGGCTTCAAGGCTAAGGATTGGGCGTTATTCAACGTCGCCATCCAGCCGGGCGCGATCCTGGCCATCGTCGTATTGTACTGGCGGACGTTCTGGGACGTCCTCACCGGCCTGTTCCGGCGCGAGGTGGAGGCGTGGCGCTTCGTCCGCAATTTGGCTGTCGCCTTCATCCCGGCGGTGGTGCTCGGGCTCGCGCTTGGCGACCAGGTCGAAGCGATGCTGGGCAGCGCGACGATCGTCGCCTGGTCGCTGCTGATCGGCGGGTTCGCGATCCTCGCGGTCGAGAAGCTGGCCAAGCCGCAGGAGAGTGGCGGGGTCGCCAACCTCACCTTCCGTCAGTCGTTGGTAGTCGGGCTGGTCCAGTGCCTGGCGATGATTCCGGGGGTCAGCCGTTCGGGCGCGACCATTCTCGGCGCGATGGCGATGGGGGTCGACCGCAAGACCGCCGCCGAATTCAGCTTCTTCCTCGCGGTGCCAACGCTGGCCGGGGCCACCGCGCTCGAGCTGTTCAAGCACGGCAGCGAGCTCCAGCCCGGGATGGCGACCAACATCTTGATCGGCGCGGCGGTGTCGTTCGTGGTCGCGATCGTGGTGGTCAAAGCGTTCATCGCGATCATCCAGCGCCACGGCTTCGTGCCGTTCGGAATCTACCGCATCATCGCCGGCGGCGCGGCGCTGATCTGGCTGGCCATGCGGTGATTGGGCGGTAAGCCTTTCCTTCCACGCCATTTTTGCGGATACTCATCGCGACTTGATTCGGAAGGACCATCCCATGCGCCTCCTGCTCATCGCCGTTCCACTCACCCTGATCGCCAGCCCCGCGCTCGCTGCCCAGCCTAACCGCGCGCCGCAAGTGCCGCGCGCGCTGACCGATCCGGCGATGCCCGACCAGGTGGGGCGCGTCGCCGGGGCGCTGACCCGCGCCCTGCTCGACCTTCCGGTGGGCGAGATCGCGGCGGCGATCGAGGGCCGTCCAGTGACCAGTGCCGACCGCCGCCGCACCGTCCGTAGCCTTGCTGGCCGGGGCGATCCCAACCTCGACCGGCGGATCGAGCAGCAGGCCGCGCGGAGCGGTGCCGCGCTCCAGGCCGGTGCCCGCGCGATGATCATTGCGCTTCCCGGCATCCTCGACTCGATCGACCGCGCCGCCGACCAAATTGACCGCGCCACCGCCAATTTGCCCGACCCGAGCTACCCGCGGCGGTAGCCACTAAGAAATATTCTCACGCAAAGGCGCAAAGAGGGTCGTCATCCCGGGCTTGACCCGGGACCCATCTCCTTTCGAGTTTGCCGGGAGATGGGTTCCCGCTTTCGCGGGAATGACAAAACAGGAACTTCGCGCCTTTGCGCCTTTGCGTGACACCATCTTTTTCTCTTGTGCCCGATGGACTGTGAGCGACGCCGCGCTAAAGCCAAGCCCATCATGTGGCAGCTGTTCCAATTCCCGCTTTGTCCTTTCTCGCGCAAGGTCCGGCTCGTGCTCGGCGAGAAGGGCGTGGCGCATGAGCTGTTGCGCGAAAATCCGTGGGAGCGCCGCGACGAGTTCATCGATCTCAACCCCGCGGGCGAGACCCCGGTGCTGGTCGACACCGCGGCGGGGACGGTGCTGATCGGGAGCCAGCCGATCTGCGAATATTTCGACGAGACGGTCGACCGCATGCCGATGATCCACGGCAACAGCGTGGCCCGCGCCGAGATCCGCCGGCTGACCCAGTGGTTCGACGAGAAACTGTTCCGCGAAGTGGTCGAGCCGCTGATGAACGAGCGGATGAGGAAACGCCTCGTGTCCAACGCCTCGCCCGACACCCGCGTGCTGCGCGAGGCGATGAAGGTCGCCAATAATCATCTCGATTATCTCGACTATCTCCTCGACCACCGCCGCTGGATCGCGGGGGCCGGCCTGAGCCTCGCCGACTTCACCGCCGCCGCGCATTTGAGCGTGATCGATTATCTCGGTGCGCTCGACTGGCGCGGGCACAAGGCGACCAAGGATTGGTATGCGGTGATGAAGTCGCGGCCCTGCTTCCGGCCGTTGCTGGGCGAGCGGATGGAGGTGATCGTGCCCCCCGCGCATTACGACAAGGTGGATTTCTAGCCCCGCTGCGGCAGGCTCGGGAGAGCCCTTAAAGTGACAAAAGTTACCCAGTTCGGCGGCTTTTCGGGGGTGCTTTGTAAACTTAAGGAATGGCGACCCCGGGGCTGCCGAAATCAGCCGAATCGCGAACACCAACGATAGGAAAGAGCCGCGCCAAACGGAGCAGACGAAATCCTATTTTGAAAGCTTAATCCGGGGCGGTCAGTGGGTGGAGGAAGCTAATGTCCGCTTTGGGTGGAAAGCGGACGTTAGGAGGACTCGGCCAAGTGACGTTATTTGGCCGATAGCTGAAATTCCGCTCACGGCAACATAGCGCCAGAAGAAGACCGTCGTTCATGAATTCTCGTGAAAGCGTAGTTTGACGTGCAGTCGATACGGCCTGCGGCCCTTTCGGTGCGACCCGACTGCCGGTACGAGACTGGCAATGATCTTCATCCCCTCCCGCGCCGCCGGCATTGCCGCGCTTGCCGCTTTCGTGCCCAACGCTGGTCGGCGCTACACCGAAACGCGAAACTTCGATCACGGGCCAGAGGATCGAAGCAATGTCTCGTTGCTGTCGCCATACCTGAGATATCGGTTGATCACGGAAGCCGAGGTGGTCGCCGCAGTTCGGCGCGAGCATTCGGCGACAGTTGCCGAAAAATTCCTGCAGGAAGTGCTTTGGCGTACGTATTGGAAGGGCTGGCTCGAACTACGCCCAATTATCTGGGACCGCTATTTGAACGACGTTGCAGCGTTGCAGACTCAGCCTGGCGACTGGCGAGCGGCTTATACCCAAGCGCTCTCGGGCAGCACCGGGATCGATTGCTTCGATGCGTGGGTTCATGAACTCGCTGAATACGGATATTTGCACAATCACGCGCGGATGTGGTTTGCCAGCATCTGGATTTTCACGCTTCGATTGCCCTGGCAGCTAGGGGCCGAGCTGTTTTACCGCCAGCTCTACGACGGCGATCCGGCATCAAACACGCTGTCTTGGCGGTGGGTGGCTGGACTGCAAACGTCGGGCAAGACCTACCTCGCCACGACCGACAATATTGTCCGGTTCACGGGAGCGCGGTTTGTTGCCGCCGGCCTCGCAACGAGGGCAACGGCGCTGATCGAGCCGGCCACCCCGCCGCAGGACTTGCCGGCAACAACTGCTCCCCCTGTCGGCGCTGTCGGTCTGTTGCTTGGCGAAGACGACCTCCATCCCGAAAGTCTGCCATTGGAAGCGGCGAGTGTGGCGGCGATCGCGAGCGCGACAATCGTGAACGACCGCGCCAACGCCGTTCAGGCGTTCGTTAGCGGGGCGTTGGCGGATGCACGCGCTCGCGCCGCTATTCATTTCGGAGCACCAAGCGAAGAGCTTCCGGGGCTGACTGCCCCTGCCATTCGCGAATGGGCGCTGCGACACGGCGTTCGCACAGTCCTCACCGCTCACGCGCCCGTCGGTCCGGGGCGCACGGCACTCGATAGAGTGATCGCAGAGTTAGCTGTTGAGGGCATCTCGCTCGTGCGGGTGCGCCGGTCTTGGGATAGCTCGGCTTGGCCCGAAGCGAGACGCGGCTTCTTCGCCTTCCGCGAAAAGGCAGCAGCGCTGATTGCGTGAGAAGCACCCTCAGCGCGGCACCTCGTTCGCGAAAATTGACTGCGTAAACGCCGGCCAAACCATAATAGGCGAATAGCCGAAAGCAAAAGCTCTGCTCGTAGGCAAGACGATCAACCGTCGCAGAGCAACCCCGAAACTCGCTAGTGTCCGTTATGGGTGGAAAGCGGACGTTAGCTTCCCCCAGTCCGCTGGAGGTCGGCCCGTCGACGGCAATGATCATTTGGCGTCCTTGCGAGCCAGCCATCCGCGCAGCAGACCCTCTGTCTCCACCGTACGTTCCGCGCCGAACGAGTGCGATCCGCCGGGCACCACAGCCAGTTCCGCGCCCGCCGTCAGGCGCGCGTAATCGCGCACCGTGTCAAGTCTCGCTTCGTCGTACTGCCCGACCAGGAACAAGGTGCGCTTGCCGTCGAGCTTCGCGAGCAACGGGGTCGCGTCATAGCCGACCAGCGATCCGAGCGCCGAAAACTCGCTCGGCCCCCACATGGCGTTGTACAGCTTTTCATTGAAGCCCTTGCCCTGGGTGCGCTTGCGATAGGCCTGCGCCTCGGGTGAGCGTGGCGGCGCGTCGGGACGACCGTTATACGCGGCGGAGAAGACCTTTTCCGCCGCTTTGCACGTTTCGGCGGGTGGTCGATTTTTTCCTTCACACGCGAGAATGTCGCGCTGCACCTCTGGAGCGAGATCGCGGATCAAGAGGTTCGTCCCTAGGATCCAGTGCGGTGTCGAAATAAAGGTTCCGCCAAGGACCGTCGAAGCGACACGATCGGGATGGATGGCGGCATATTCCAAAGCGATTGCGGAGCCCCAACTGTAGCCGACGACATGCCAGCGCTCCTGCCCGATGCTGCGGGTGGCTGGCTGGGGACCCCGCGCGCCGATGTCGACGCACTTGGCTATGCGCACAGGCTAACCGCGGTGCGCGAGCGCACCCAGGGCACCCGCCAGTTCGCGGGATCGCCAGGATGGTCGGACATGCCGCTGTCTAGCTGGTCGTAAAGAATAACCGCGCGCTGGTCGGCAAGCGCCGTCAATCCTCCGAAACCCGTATGCGTTGAGCCAGGCCCGCCGTGGATGAAAACCACGGGCGCACCGGCCGCCTCGAGGTTACCGTTGACGCTAACCCAAACGCGACCACCCTCGACCGGGACCATCAATTCGCGTTCGGGCATCGCCCAGGCGTGCGCAGCAGCTGCCTGCACCGGCTCTCTGGCCGAAGCCGGAGGCGTTAATGCCAATGCGGCGATTGCAAACGCAGCGTTCAGTCTCATACGCGTGGCTCCCGAAGTTTCCTGCTTTCTTTCGCACAGCATCGCTGGGGATGCGAAGGGAAATTTGCGCCGCCGAAGTTCTCGCCAGAGAAGCTGTACTTGTTGTGGCGCCCAGTGCCGTTGGCGTGGAGAGCACTAGCTGAATGCTTAAAATGTCGGCAGTAGCTGCCGGACAAAGAATTGCCTTTTTGAATGGCCCATCGTCGGCCCAACCGTGAACGAACGGCCGCTTTCAGGAATGCCCAAACCATGCCTGATCGACTGAGTTGGGCGCCAAACGGTCACAAAGCTAATGTCCGCTTTGGGTCGAAGGCGGACATTAGCCGCTAATGTCCGTTATGGGTGGAAAGCAGACGTTAGCGAGGCGGGTCTCCATAAACGTCCGAACGGGTCTTTGGACGAACAAGGAAAGTTCTGAACCCAGACCGATAGGCTGCTCCGATGCCTTCAATCACGCACGTTTCGGGAATGAGACCAACAGTAAGAAAGTCAATTCGCAAAGTCTTGTTTGAGCTGCGGACCAAATGGTCTCCGAGCTGCGCGGCGTTCAAACCAACGTCGGTATTCCAGAACCAGCATTGGCCGTCCGTGACGACTACCCTGACGGGCATGCTTACAGGACGACTTTGATTAGCGCTGTGTGCGGATGAGGCCGCAGCCATTGTCAGAGCAGCGAGGTAAAACACGAACATCTCTTTAGCCTAAACAGTGTCACGCAACCCGCAATGGGGTTGATCGCGAATGTCCGCAATGGGTCGAAAGCGGAGACCGACCTACAGCGCGTTGAAAAACAAAAGCGCGGTAACAGCGGCACTCCAACCGACCAGAAAAGTTGCGACGGTTCCGATCGAGTTATCCGCCGACTTCTTCAAGCCTGCAAAGAGGGCCACCGGGAACACGAGCAGCAACGTTTGAATGCTTAGGCCAGCCCCGTTTGACTCGCGCCAGATTTCGAAGCCGGACGTCAGCAGAAGCAACGCCCAGAAAATTGAAACGGCCGATGCCGCAGCGAATAGCGACCACAGCGACGCTCGCATGATCTTTATGGTAACGGAGTCCATACCGCTAATCTGCGACAGCCTGCTAATGACCGCAATGGGTCGATTTCGGACATTAGTGCTTAGTGTCCGTTTTGGGTGGAAAACGGACATTGGCCATCCACTGGCGCGGGAGTAGGCTGCGCAAATGAAACTGGCTCCCCTCGCTTTGTCTGCGCTGTTAATCTGCTCGTGTCACCGGAACCAGCAGGTGTCCTGCGCGGGGTCTCCGCCCGAAGACGACCGGAATTACGCTAAGTGGAAAGCGCAGCAACATGCCGATTGCGACCGGCCTAGCAAATCGAATGTCCGTTAAGGGTCGGAATCAGACGTTGGCACAGTCGCTTATTGCGTCTGCCCTCTTGCCATCCGTCGATAGCCATGTTTGCAATGAGCCGAGGCTCCGAGCTCGGACTAATCCCGGAACGAGTGTTAAACGTCCTTCAACTAAAAACCCCTCAATCCCAGATGTTTCCATGTAAGGATCGGGCCTTCGATGCGGGGAAGGAACTCTAGTTTGCGAAAACTCTGGATTGGATGCGCCGCACTGGCGTTGGGAACAACTCAGGCCCATACCGCCTGGCAGAAAGTAAGCAGCCCGCATTTCGTAATTTATGCCGACGGTGAACCCGACAAGTTGCGCGCATTCGCAACCCGGCTTGAGAAGTTTGACAAGGCGGTCCGCGTGGTTCGCACGATGCCCGACCCGACCCGAAGCTTGGCGACGGCAACCGCCTCACCATTTTCGTCGTTCCTGATGCTAAGGCCGTCCAGGCACTCGCCGTGCTAATGACTGACCTAACTTCCAACCTTGACGGTTTTTATCAGGGCAGTGCTCAAGGTTCCATCGCAGTCGTTCCTCGGCGCTCGGGCGACACCAATCAAAGCGATCTTGAGGACCAATCTACCTTCTTCCATGAGTATTCTCATCATCTGATGTACTTCGATCTCTCAGAACCTACGCCGCTTTGGTATTCGGAAGGGTTCGCCGAATTTATGTCGACCGCTGCTTTCAGCCGAGACGGATCGGTAACCCTTGGCAAGGTTGCTCTCGGACGTGCTGACGATGTTGACGACAGCCATACTTTTCCGCTCGATAAAATGCTTTCAGGGAAATACGGCAAGCTGACGGAGCCGGAATGGAATGCGCTCTATGCGCGCGGCTGGCTCCTCACCCATTATCTAACTTTCGAGCCAACCCGCAAAGGCCAGCTCTCGCAATATCTGAAGGGGATTGCAGAAGGCAAGGATCCGCTCCAAGCAGCGACTGCGGCATTTGGCGACCTCGCCGTGCTCAATCGTAATCTTCACGGCTATTTAAGACGTGGCCGAATGTCGGCATTTAAGGTCGCAGCTCAAGCGTTGCTAGTAGGCCAGATCAGCGTCGAACCCCTGACGGCCGGAGCGGCCGAGGTGATGCCGTTCCGTACCCGCCTCAAGATCGGTGTTCGAAAAGTTGATCGGTCAGCTTTGGCGCTGCAGGTTCGCGCCGTCGCCGTCCGATATCCAGCCGACCCCTTGGTTCAAGTGACCTTGGCGGATGCCGAATTTCGCGAAGCGCATTATGCTGCTGCCGAATCCGCCGCTGGCCGTGGGCTGGCCGCCAACCCGCGAATGATCGAGGCTATGCTAGTTAAGGGTCGGGCGATAATTGAACAGGCTGCTGTCGGCGAAAAGGACAAGACGTTTGCCGCAGCCAGAGGTTGGTACATGAAGGCGAACAAGCTCGACTCGGAGGATCCCCAGCCGCTGCTGCTATTCCACCAGGCATACCTGCGCGACACCGGGCGGCCAACGGCCAATGCCATCGCGGCTTTGCATTATTCTTCTGAACTCGCTCCGCAGGACATCGGGCTCCGAATACAGTCGGCGTATCAATATCTTGAAGACGGGAAGCTCGCCGAGGCGCGGAAAGCTTTGGTTCCGGTGGCTTTCGATCCGCACGGCGGCGAAGCGGCAAGTTGGGCTCGGGCGGCAATTGGGAAGATCGATGCCGCGGACGCCAAGGGTGCACAAGCGGCGATGCGCTCAAACTGACGACCACGCAAAGCGCAAGAGCGGCGAAGGGGCAATCCAAGGGTAAAGCAATTGCAGATCCGTAGCGTCCGCTTTGGGTGGAAAGCAGACATTAGCTTAGCCGGCCAAGCGGCCGCATGTGGCCGTTTGCTGCCAGTCCGCTCTTGCTAATTTAAGACTGATTGCCGCCACTTCGGTCTCCCGCCTGTTAATCCTGCGCGATGGGCAGCCACACTGCGCTAGCCGCTTCTCCGCCCCAGTGGATAGTCTCGGTCGCCTTGACATAGGCGCGCGGCTTCGCACTCATGATCGAGGGTACCCAACTTTGCGGGTTGCGATCGTAAATAGGGAAAAGGCTCGATTGAACCTGCACCATGATCTTGTGCCCAGGACGAAATACGTGATCGACATTGGGCAACGACCACTTGAAGCTGTACGTTTTGCCCGGCTCAAGCGGAGCGGGGCTCGAAAAGCCGTGCACGTAGCGGCCCCGGAAAATCTCAATCCCAATCGCGAGCTGGTACCCCGCCATGGCCGGGTTGGCCGAATTTTCCTCCGGATAGACGTCGATCAGCTTGACCACGAAGTCGCTGTCGCGCCCGGTGGTAGCCGCACGCAGGTCCACCTCGGGCGCGCCCTTGATGTGCACCGGTTTGTCGAGCACGGACGTCGTATAGCTCAGCACATCGGGTCGTCCATCGACGAACCGCTGGTCGTGAATGAGCCAGGTTCGCCACTCGTCGCCTTGCATGTGGATCGGGCGCGGAAGCATGGGTACGGGCTTCGCGGGATCGGAAACGTAGCTGTCGCTGCCCGCCTGTGGCTTGGTCCAGGATAGCTCCGAATTACCGCCGAGATAGAGGGGGGTATAGGCGCCGGCAGGCCAACTCTGCGAGACTTCCCAGCGGTTCTCGCCTGTCGCGTAGGTGAGCACCGGGGGTGTGTCGCACTTGGGCGCGTTCGTCTTCAGGTGGCAGTCCAGAAATGGCTTCATCCAGCGGGTGCGGAACTGCAGGCCAGTATCACCTTCCCACTTAAGCGGCCCAAGCTCGCGCGCCTCGTAGTTCACCTGGGAGTGGCGCCAGGGGCCGATCACCAGGCTTACCATGTCATTGCCCGCGTCCTGTTTCTCCAGGGCCTGGTAGACTGCCGGTGCGCCGTAGCTGTCTTCCTGGTCCCACTGGCCCACGACAAGCATGGTCGGCACTGACAGCTTGCGGGCGCCCAGTAGCTTGTCCACGGCCTGGCCCTGCCACCAAGCGTCATATGTCGGATGTTCGAGTACCTTACGAACCACCGGCAGGTCGAGCAATCCGTAGGCTGCGGCATAGTCCATCGCCGAACCCGCCTGGAGATAGGCGGCATACTCGTCGCCGGTACCTTTAGGCACCTCGCCGCCGCCCTTCTTCACCGTCTGGCCGAGGTCATAGTCGAAGGCGAAAGTCCGAAAAGCTCCATTGTGGAACCAGTCGTCGCCCATCCAGCCATCAACCATCGGGCTCTGCGGCACAGCAGCCTTGAGCGCGGGGTGAGGATCGACCAATGCCATGAGCGAGGTGAAGCCGAGGTAGGACGAGCCTGTAATGCCGACCTTGCCGTTCGCGGCCTTCACGTTTTTCACGAGCCAATCGATGGTATCATAAGCGTCGGTGGCGTGGTCGACCTTCGTCTTGTTGAGCGGACCACGCAGCGGCCGGTTCATGACATACTCGCCCTCGGACCCATCGAGGCCCCGCACGTCCTGGTACACTCGAATGTAGCCGTCGTTGACGAACTCCGCGTCCGCAACGGGAAGAACTTCTTCAATCTTCTGGCTGCGCTTGCGGCTGGTCGTCTTGTCAGCATCATAAGGTGTGCGGCTCAAGAGGATTGGTGCGCCGTGCAGGCCCTTGCGATGTACTATGACGGTGAAGAGCTTCTTGCCGTCGCGCATCGGGATCATCACGGTTTCGCGCACGAAGTCCGCTTGGGGTCGGACCCAATCGTACTCCTTCACCTGTTCGTTCAGCATCGTGTCGGTAACCGCCCCGCGGTTCTGCGCCTCAAGTGGCAATGCAAAAAGCGCCAGTGCGAGCGGCGCAAAGACGAGGCTGGCGGTAATCAGAGGCTGGTTTGTCATGGCCACATCCGTCACCCCTGTATCTCGGGCGGTCAAGCGCCAATTCGGAGCGGAGCTTCGGTTCGACGGACAGAAGTGTCCGAAAGCGGACCGACCGCTAATGTCCGTTTTGGGTGGAAAGCGGACATTGACTTCGACAAGCGACTGCCGGATGCAGCGGCAGGTTTAGTCCGCGCCTACTGCTCGTGGCCTCGCTCCTTGTGAGCAACTCGTGCATGGCGAGAACGCTTCCACCAAAAAGCTCGGAGGGCCTTAGCCAACTCATTCGCGACATCGCTGGCGCTGGTTCAATCTCCCGACAGAGAATGGAGCAGGTTTTCCAGACGGCCTTCATTGAGGCTCAGGGCACTAAGTATCTTCGGGTTTTTGAAGCGCAAAACGTCCGCTACGGAACTTTGGAATTTGAGCGTATCAGTTACAAAGACCCGATTTACGGCGCTAATTTTGGCCCCCGAATGACGGCGATGTTGAAGGGCAAGTGCCTCCAGCGCGTTGCGATCATGAGCGAGTTTAAGTCGCTGGCCATTACACAAACGCCCAACGGCCATTCGATGGAGGAGGAGACTGTCTATTCTCGCGATTACCCCAGAGGGAAACTAAGCTTTGGGTTTGCTGAAGCGGCGCCCGATTGCCTTCGGTCTATTACCATCGCTCAACCCAAATAATCAGCAACCGATAATGTTTGCTTTGGGTGGAAAGCAGACGTTAGCTTGAACCTACCGGGTATCTACGGTCGACGCAGCGATTGGCGATTGGGTCATTGCAGCACCAGTATCGCCCCGACATTGCTTCATCGTGGCTGCTGATGTGCGTTAATCCCAAATCCTAGGAGCCAAGCATGAAGCGCGGTACCAAGATTGACGATATCCGGGGAACAACCTGCACGGCCCTGGCCGAAGCGGGAGCGACGGCCTCCGAAATCGCCGCAATGCTGGGTTGGACCGTTTCAACAGTCAACAATATGCTCGACACGTACCAATCGATGACTGCCGCACTAAGCGACTCCGCCGTGGCTAAATTGGAGCTTCGAGCTTAAAAATTGCGGAATGAAGTGCGGAATGACCTGTGGATAACTAGCTAAGTACTGGCTGGGGCGGCAGGATTCGAACCTGCGAATGCCGGCATCAAAAGCCGGT
>ENA-OFDP01000062-OFDP01000062.1-metagenomes-genome-assembly--contig:-NODE-62-length-50544-cov-10.760780_pt1 | contig 50544 bp, 54 predicted proteins | sample MGYA00153389_OFDP01 | MGnify analysis MGYA00153389
TTTTTCCAATTACATATAGTCAATGGCTAACATTTTCTTTGATGCAACAGTAGTAAGGTTTAGGCACCTTCTTGAACTTTCAAGACCAGATGCTCCACGCCTGCCCGCTATTCTATAAAACTATTTATGGTCTTTGAGCAAAGCCCAAGCCCACACCATTTAAATCTTCAGCATGCATCAGCTTTACACCGCTAGGTAGTGTAATAGGACCTTGCGTTACATTCACATTATGCTTTCTTAAGTGATCTGCAGTTGCTTCGATATCATTCACATAAAAGCCAATAGAGATTAAGCCATCGTGCTGCACCTTTTCATTTCCGCTTTGAATGAATTCTAGTTGGTTGCCCTTTTCATCTGCCATAAATACGATTTCCATTTGAGGGCCGGCGCCAAATCTGGTTACAATCTTAAAATCCATTACCTCCTTATAGAACTTGATTGTTTCATCTAATGAAGTTACTGGAATAGTTACAAAGCCTATGTTCATTATATTTCCTCCTATGTAATTCATTTAATTAGTATACGTATTTTATTAGGTAATAAACCACATAGATCCAACCAAGCAGCCCATGTAATATAGCCCAGAATACAGATTTCCACATGGTGAAGGATATTACCATAGCAAGACAGGCACCGAAGCTTATGCCTTTTTTGACTACTTCTCTAGATCTGTTATCATGGTGTGTCATAATAAGACCTCCTAATATTTAATACCTCATGGTACATTATACCATTAATAATATTTATCATAAACAATGATAAGAACAAAAAACAGGCTGTATCCTGAGAAATACAGCCTGTTTGTCTATTTGTTTAATACTCTCTTAATTGCAATTGCAATAGGTGTTACAATCAATACTGCAACTATTGCCTCAGGTACGCCGTTTGTGAGGGCGATGCCATATATTACTTTGGCAGTTGTACCTGGATCAATTCCTTTTGCTGAAGCATACTGTGCTGCATACAATACATATATCATTGTTAATACACCGAAGGTATTCGTTAGTGAGCCAACTGCAGCGCCTAAACCAACACTAAGTGTAGTATTCCTTCTACTAAATAAACGATATCCATAGTATGCCATGATGCCCACCAAAACTCTTGGCAAAACTGATACTAAGGGATTAATAAAGGCAAAAGAAAGTAAGCTGGGATTTGTTATATTTTGAAAAATACTAAAAAGTCCAAATATCAGACCGATAGCTGCTCCCACCACAGGACCTTCTATAATACTGCCTATTATTACTGGTATGTGCATAATTGTTGCTTTGGCCATAGGTAGTGGTATAAAACCTAAACCTGTTGAACCAAGTACCATTGTGATTGCAGAAAGCATGCCTATTACGGCAATCTGCCTTGTGCCAAGCCTCTTTTTTGTTACATTGTTTTGCATAAAATCAACCTCCGCTCTCGTTCCCTGTTGGGATACAAGACGTAATAATTTAATCAATATACTTTTCAGTTCAGTTTCTCAGGAATACCGACTGTAACTTTATGATAACATAGAGGGCTTGGATTTCACAATAAAAGAAAAAACGGCTATAGTCGTAGCGCTATATATTTTATTGCCTATACATAGTCGTAGCACTAAACACTTTATTTTATAAGGAATGAATTTGCTTCCAACAGCTTCAGCAGCACCAGAAGTCTTGCTTTGAGGGCTGCAGCTCTGGAGAAGGACAAAGCAAGCTTCTTCGGGGCATTCCTTACGGGTCTATGAAGCTTTATTTCAGCAAGTTATTCCTTATATAAAGTATTTAGTGCTACTTAATATAGCTGTTTTTGATTATATCTTTTCTCGTACTTTAAAGTGTGTATGAAGTAGTTCGTGGGCTTTGTGACCACCGATTTCTCCCAAATATTCCTTGTAAAGCTTGAGCACATCTGGGTTTTCATGAGACTTTCTCATCTTTTTGTCTTTATCAATTTTGTAAAGGCCGGCAGCTCTTGCTTTTACCAAATCCATGTCACCCATGTGATATGGCTGACCGCCACCATCTATGCAGCCTCCCGGGCATGCCATAATCTCAATCGCATGGTAGTGAGCTTCGCCTTTCTCAATAGAACGAAGCAGTTCTCTGGCATTGCCTAGACCGTGAGCAACTCCAATCTTGATATCTTCTCCATTTATTTTGACAGTGGCTTCCTTTAATCCGTCCAAGCCTCTCACCCCATGGAAATTCACATCCTTAAGCTCTTCGCCGGTTAGCCATTCATAGCTGGTACGGAGGGCTGCCTCTATAACTCCTCCTGTTGTACCAAATATGTCAGCTGCACCGGTTGAAATTCCGAGAGGAGTATCGAATTCATCATCAGGAAGGTTTTTAAAGTCAATGCCTGCCTCAGTAAGCATAGCAGTCAGTTCTCTTGTTGTAATGACATGGTCCACATTGCGAAGACCGTCATTTGTCAGTTCTTCTCTTATGATTTCATATTTCTTCGCAATACAAGGCATTACAGATACCATGATTATTTTCTTTGGATCTATATTAAATTTTTCAGCATAGTAGGTTTTAGTCAACACACCTAATATCATATGAGGAGATTTGCAGGTGGATGGTATATCCAACAAGTTCGGAAATTGGTGCTCAATAAACTTCACCCAGCTGGGGCAGCAGCTTGTAAGTATAGGCAGTCTGCCGCCGTTTTTTATTCTGTGAATGAATTCATTGGCTTCTTCCACAATGGTAACATCAGCGCCGAAATTCGTGTCAAACACCTTTGCAAAGCCAAGTCTCCTAAGGGCGGAAACCATTTTGCCCGTTACATCGGCTCCTGGTTTCATATCGAACTTTTCACCGAGGGTTACTCTAATGGATGGTGCAGTCTGTACTACAACATGAAGGTCTTCATCAGCTAAGACTTCCCATACCTTGGCGGTGTGGCTTACCTCTGTCAGAGCTGCAGTTGGACATACCTGAGTACATTGTCCGCAGAATACGCACTGGGTATCTACCATAGGAAGTCCAAAGGCTGGAGATACAACTGTTTCAAAGCCCTTGTCAACAGCAGAATAAATTCCTACAGTCTGTACCTCATTGCACATAGTTTCACAACGTCTGCACATGATGCATTTATTTGGATTTCTATAGAGGGCATCACTGGTGGAATCCTTAGTATATGTACTCATTTCACCCTCATATTTAATTTTCCGAATGCCCAACTCCGCGGCAAGCTTCTGCAGCTGACAGTTCTGATTTCTCTCGCAAACCAGACAATCAGTCGGATGGTCGGAGAGCAGGAGCTCTAACATTGTTCTCCTTGCTTTGATTGCTCTCAAAGTATCAGTGTGAACCTTCATGCCATCTACTACCTCTGTAGCACAAGCGGGAGAAAGGTTGCGCCGTCCTTCTACCTCGACCATACATACCCTGCAGGAAGCGGTCCTGTTTACCATTTTTATATCATGGATATTTAAATGACACAGAGTAGGAATTTCTATATTAGCAAGACGTGCGGCATCCACTATGGTCATGCCCTTATCTGCCTTAATTTGCAACCCATTTATAGTTAACTTCACTTTTGACATCTTATCACTCCCTTTCCTACATTCTAGATACTGCGCCAAACTTACAGACTTGCTCGCAGGCACCACAGGATATGCATTTTTCTTTGTTGATAACATGGGCTTCCTTGACCTTGCCGGTGATTACACCTGCAGGACAAGCCCTAACACATAGCGTACAGCCCTTGCATTTTTCAGCATTAATATGATACTTCATCAATGCCTTGCATACACCAGCAGGGCAGTACTTATCATTTACATGAGCTTGATACTCGTGCCAGAAATACTTCATTGTACTAAGTATTGGGTTAGGAGCAGTTTGCCCTAAACCGCAAAGAGAGCTGTCCTTAATAATTTGGGATAAATCCTTTAGCCTCTCCAAATCCTCTTCAGTACCCTTGCCCTCGGTAATTTTGGTAAGTATCTCGTGAAGACGTTTGTTGCCTACACGACAAGCGGTGCATCTGCCGCAGGATTCATCAACGGTGAACTCTAGATAAAACTTGGCTATATTCACCATGCAGTCATCTTCGTCAAGAACAATCATACCGCCTGAGCCCATCATTGATCCTATTTCAGTCAAAGATTCATAGTCAATAGGTATATCAAGGTACTTCTCTGGGATGCAGCCGCCGGAAGGACCGCCTGTCTGCACTGATTTAAACTTTCTGCCATCCTTAATGCCGCCGCCTAAGTCAAATACAATATCTCTTAGACTGGTTCCCATAGGAACCTCTACCAGCCCAACATTATTTATCTTGCCAGCCAAAGCAAATACCTTTGTACCCTTGCTTTTCTCGGAGCCGATGGTGGAAAACCATTCTCCGCCTCTAAGAAGAATTGGACAAATGTTTGCAAAGGTCTCTACATTATTGATATTTGTGGGCATTTTCCAAAGCCCAACCTCAGCAGGGAAGGGTGGCTTCACAGTTGGTTCACCTCTGCCGCCCTCGATAGAATTGATAAGAGCAGTTTCCTCACCGCAGACAAAGGCACCTGCACCATACTTAAGATAAATATCGAAGCTGAAGCCGCTGTCCAAAATGTTCTTGCCCAGAAGTCCCAGTTCATAAGCTTGCTGTACTGCTATTTTTAGTCTATTTATAGCCAGTGGATATTCCGCCCTTATATATATGTAGCCGCTATCGGCACCAATGGCGTAGCCTGCCAAGGCCATGGCTTCCAGCACACTATGTGGGTCTCCCTCGAGTATGCTTCGGTCCATAAAAGCCCCGGGATCTCCCTCGTCGGCATTACAGATAATGAATTTTCTATCACTCTGATTTTTCCTTGTATATTCCCATTTAAGTCCTGTAGGGAAGCCACCGCCTCCACGACCCCGCAAACCGCTTTTTTTGACTTCTTCAATTACTTGCTCAGGAGTCATTTCAATTAAAGCCTTTCCTAAGGCTTGGTATCCATCTACTGCAATATATTCATTTATATTTTCAGGGTCTATAAGACCACAGTTTCGGAGGGCAATACGTTCTTGCTTCTTGTAGAAGGGCATTTCGCTTTGTTCTTCAAGTTTCTTTTTTGTTTGAGGCTCTTCGTATAGAAGATCCTTTACAATTCTGCCTTTAATTACATGTTCTCTCACCAAAGTAACTGCAGACTCGGGGGTAACCTTGACATAGAATATATTATCCGGCTGGATTTTGACAATAGGTCCTTGTTCACAAAAGCCAAAACAGCCTGTAGTAATTACTCTTACTTCTTCTGCAAGACCTGCACCTTGGATTTCTCGATTTAAACTTTCGATTACTTCAACGCTATTTGAGGCTTGACATCCGGTGCCGCCACATACCAAAATATCCATTCTGTTTTTGCTCATCCTAGCACCTCGACCTTTCTATAACCCAGTCAGTTATGGTTTCACCTTTTTTTAGATGCCTATGGACTATTTCTTTTGCTCTAGCTGCATCAACATTCCCATATAAAACAGACTCCTTGCCAGGCATGCTTACTTCTACTACAGGCTCAGCATAGCAATAGCCCAAGCAGCCGGTTTGCACTACGGATATAGAATTAAGGCCTTGGTCTTTAACCTCTTCGACTATGGCGTTGATGGTCTCCCTAGAGCCTGATGCAATACCGCAGGTCGCCATACCTACGGATATTCTGACCTTATTATCATCATCAATGCTGCTTCTCATATCAACATTTCCTTTATATTTGTCTCTCAAAGCTTTTAAGTCCTCAAGAGACTTTATAGTTGCCATAAATATTCCTCCATTTCTGCCTTATTGCATGTTTTGCTTTATAAGCGTTTGTTCAGCCGGCTCTTCATTGCCAATTTCCTTAATAATAGCGGACACATCCTCAGCCTTCACTCTGCCGTGAACCTTGCCGTCAACAATTACGACTGGAGCTAGACCGCAGGCGCCTACACATCTGATACTATCTAGGGTGTATTGGCCATCTTTGGTGGTTGTACCATCATGGATATCCAACTGGTTTCTAAATTCCTCTACGATTTTATCCGCACCCTTTACGAAGCAGGCAGTACCAAGACAGACGCTGATAATATGCTTTCCTCTTTGCTGCATAGTGAAATAGGAATAAAAGGTTGCCACACCATACACCTTAGCAGCAGGAATACCAAGCTTCCGAGCTATAAACAACTGTACTTCTGCGGGAAGATGGCCAAATATTTCTTGCGCTTCCCTAAGTATGTTAATAAGCTCTCCTTCGGCACGATCAAGACCCTCGATATAGCTTGCCAGTTTTTCTAGTTTTTCCGAATCAACTTTATATTCTCCCATTTTGCACCTGAATAACAGGATTCACCATCCTTTCCAAATAATCATATAAAGTATTTGCAGAACTGCTTTTTTAATACCAAATACCTTATATATTAGAAAAGTTATATTATTAAGTTCAAAGGAAATTACGCAGAACTCTTAAATCAAGCTGCATACCACTGATGTTATATAGATTAAGAAAAGTAATGAAAATTTAGGAATTTTTGTAAGTATCATATATTTTCTTTGAGAATTTTATAGTATAATGGTATAGAAAATACAAAAAATTGCCGAATAGTAGTATTGTAGGTAGTTTATTGTAGAAATATTTCCCTTAAGAAACATGTTATAGGTCCAGATTAATTAAGCTGTTTAAATCTTCCTACACGATATGAAAAATAAAAAGGTGGGCGAAACATTGGATATAAATAGCATTAAGCAAAAGGTATCTAAACACAGTAAGCTGATACGATTTTTTATTAACATACTGGTATGGACATTCATAACAAGTCTAGCCCTAGCTATAGGATATTTTAATAGGTTAACCTTTCATACCATATCAGAGCTTTTCACTATAATCATTGCTTTTTCAGCATTTATGATTGTACTAAATACATACAACATTTCGCAAAACAGTTATTTGACATTCCTAGGAATAGGCTTTGGCTTTGTCTCGATGTTTGAAATAATCCATGTGCTTATCTACGCAGGAACAGATATATTTATGTTAAACAATCCTAAAATTGACTCACTGTTGGCTGTTGTGCCAAGGCTGCTGCAAAGCGTCATTATATTGGTTTCCTTTTTATTTATTAATAAGAAAATAAAGATCGCTCTGTCAGTAACAATATATTGTCTTATTACCCTAGTCCTACTTGCAGGGATATTTTTCTTAGGTGATAGCATAGGAGCCTTCATTGACCAAATAGGTTTCATAATGCTGTATCAGGCATTGGAGATTACCGCAGCAGTCCTTTTCTCAGTGGCATTGATAGCGCTTATTTATAACAGGAAAAAATTGAAATTCAGAATTTATAAGTATATGCTTATTTCCTTATCGGCTTCAGTTTTGGTTGATGTACTTTTGGTAATGGATGCAAATATGAATAGCATGATAAATGTTTCATCTCATATTCTAAAATTCATTGCCTTTTTCTGCATTTATAAGGCAGTTATACAAAACACCCTTAGAAACCCTGTGGACTCAATATTTTTCGAGTTAAACATGGTAAAAAACGAGCTGGCAGAAAAGAATTACGAGATTTCTAAAAACAATGAATTATTAAAGCATGATATAGATGACTTGCATGCAGTAGAGAAGCTTCTACGCAAAAGTAAGGCTTGGTCCAGATCGATATTTGAGGGTTCTACTGTAGGAATTGCACTGTTGAACACCAATGCTGTTGTAATAGAAGTAAACCCAGCCTTGGAGAGGATATTGGGCTATAGTGCTAATGAAATAAAAAACATAGGAATAAGCAATATCACACATATAGAGGATATAGAGAGTGACAGCAGGTTTTTTGATGATTTAATAGAAGGCAAAATAGAGAGCTATAAGATTGAAAAGAGATACATCCGCAAGGATAATAAGGTCATTTGGGCTAATGCTATGTTGTCCTACATACAAAATGTTGGAGAAGATTTCCAATTTATTATCGCAATGATAGAGGATATCACACAACAAAAGGAGAATGAAGAAAAGCAGCAGAAGCTTGTAGCAAGATTGGAAGAGACTAATAAGGAATTGGACAATTTTGCATATATAGTATCCCATGATTTGAAGGCTCCGCTGAGGGGTATAGGCTCATTGGCAAATTGGTTGCTTACAGATTATAAGGATAAGCTGGATGAGGAAGGTGCGGACATTATCAACCTTCTGGTAAATCGAGTTGAGCGCATGAAGAATTTTATTGAGGGGATTCTTCAGTACTCAAGAGTTACTAGAGTCAAAGAAAATTACGTGGAAATTCATTTAGACAAGCTTTTAAAAGATGTTATAGAATTGCTTTCACCTCCGGAAAACATAAAAATAATTGTGAATTCAGAGCTGCCTATAATAATGGGAGAAGTTATTTATATAGAGCAGATATTTCAAAACCTAATCAGCAATGCCATAAAGTTTATGGATAAGCCTGAAGGTGAAATAATTATAAACTGTAATTCCATAGAAAACTTCTATGAATTCAGTGTATCAGATAATGGTGCAGGCATAGATGAAAAGTACTTTAATAAGATATTTATGATTTTCCAGACCCTGCAGCCTAGAGACAAATTTGAAAGTACCGGAATAGGACTTTCCATAGTAAAGAAAATCGTAGAAACAAGCGGTGGTAAGATATGGTTGGAATCAAGGCTTAATAAAGGAACAACCTTCTATTTTACATTGCCGAAGAAGGTATAAAGCAAATCAAACATATTGAAGGGATGATGAATATGAGAAGCAGAAAACCAATACTTTTGGTAGAAGACGACTATGTGGATGTAATGACAGTTAAAAGGGCCTTAAGTGAAATTAATCTCCAAAATGATTTGATTGTTGTTGAAAATGGTGAACAGGCCTTGGATTATTTAAATGAACCTGCAAATGAGAGACCGGGAATAATTCTTTTGGATTTAAACATGCCTAGAATGAACGGTATTGAATTTTTACAGATTGTAAAAAAGCATGATCAGCATAAAATTATTCCTATAATAGTTCTTACCACTTCAGCCCAAGAGATTGATAGGCTTGAAAGCTTTAAGATGAGTGTTGCAGGTTATATTACAAAGCCTGTTATATATACAGAATTTGTTGAGGTAGTAAAGGTAATAGACAAGTATTGGACTTGTAGTGATATGCCCATATAAAAAGAGCTTTAGGGGGGGTATTATGGATAATAGAGGCTATAAGATATTACTGGTAGAAGATGATTTAATCGATCAAATGGCATTTAAAAAGATGGTTAGAAATAAGGAATTGGATTATGACTTTTTAGTTGCAGGCTCTGCTGAGGAGGCGGCTGCTGCAGTTGAGAACAATACATTTGATTTAGTGATCACTGATTATTTGCTAGGTGATGGCACAGCATTTGATGTTATGAAGCTGCTTCAGGAAACCCCTGTGATCATTACAACTGGAGCTGGCAATGAAGAGGTTGCGGTAAGGGCAATGCGTGAAGGCGCCTGCGACTATCTGATAAAAGATTCGGATGGCAATTACCTTAAGATGCTTCCAATCACCATTGAAAATGTAATTGAGAGAGTAATAAATCAAAAGCAGCTAAAGATATTATCTCATGCTTTGATGAGCATTGGAGACAGTGTCTACATATCTGATACTAAGGATAATATACTCAACGTGAATAAAGCCTTTGTCGATACCTTTGGGTATAAGCCTGAGGAAGTGACAGGTAAGAACTGCTGTATTTTAAGCAAAACTTGTGAGGACTTAATAGATAACCCCTGCGGTTGGGATGATTCTTTTGATAATATGGGTATGAACGAGGTATACCATATAAAGAAGGATGGAAGTGAATTTCCGGCGCTGCTTTCCAGCTCCTGCATAAAGGATGACAATGGCAATATATTAGCTAAAGTAGGGGTAGTACGGGATATTACCGAGATAAAGGAAGCACAAAAAAAACTTCAGGTTTACGCTACAATGGATATACTTACAGGAGCATTAAATCGCCGTGCAGGGCTTATAATACTGGAGAAACAGATACAGCTTTGTAAGCGCAATAACTGGGATCTTACCATATGTTATATAGATGTGGATGGGCTTAAGGGGGTCAACGATTCTTTTGGACACCAAGAAGGCGATGACTATATATTATTTGTGACAAATGTACTAAAGGAAATCATTCGTGAATCTGATGGCTTGTGCAGATTAGGTGGAGACGAGTTCTTGCTGATGCTGCCGGAATGTGACATCCAAAAGGCGGATCAAGTATTAAAGAGGATAATCAAGACTCTAGACGAGTACAACAAAAGAGAAAGTAGACCTTATAAAATTAGCTTTAGCTATGGCTTAGTCAAATATGATTTTGATGAGCAGCCCAAAATTGGAAGCCTTATTGCAAAAGCTGATATGGAAATGTATAAGCATAAGAAAAGAAAGTCTAATCAATAAAGTAAGTCGCAGTGAAAGCTGCGGCTTTTGTTTTGAATAATATGCTTATAGGTTAACTAGTTGTCATTCTGAGTGAAGCGAAGAATCTTATCAAACTTCATGCAATTGTGCTGAATTGTTCATAATATATAAAACAAGGTATAACTATGATATAATACAATTTATGGATATAAGAAAATCGAAATGGAAGTGAAAATTAATGCCCTTATACATTGAAAACAGTACGAATCTGCCAATGGTAAAAGTAACTAACTCTTTGACAATAGAGCTTGCAGCGGCAATACATTATCTATCTGACAGAAGTCATCATAGCTTGCCTGATAAGCTTGCGAATTCTCTGCTTAATAAACTCTCCATAGACAGTCTGAAAATGCTCAAGGTTTTGTCAGGCATGAGGCTGCAGGGGTTAGAATTGTTTGAGTTTATTATAAAGGAAAGAGCCTTTGATGATGTAGAGATTTTGATACAAAAAATTAGTGGCTATGACGATATAAGTTTTATTTATACATTGCTGGGAGAAGTGCTGGATTCCAGTACCATACAACAAGTAATGGCGGATGAGCAGAAATTAGATAAACTATTGCTGGATAAGCCTAATCTGACAAATTGTAATATCGATGAGTTTAGGCATCTTTTTTATAGTACTAAGAATTTCAAAGAGGACATATTAAAGTTAATAAGGGAAATCAATAACACTACATTAATAAATAAACTGGACTCCTTAAACGAGGATTACAGCAAACATATAGAAAAAACAAAGATGAGAGTCAAAGACAAAAAACCTATGGATGTTTCCCAGGAAATTATGGAGAGACAATTCAAGAGGAAATTTGACTTTGCGGAGTATTATTTTATACCATCCTACTTTATAACGCCGCATAAGCTTAGGGTATTTTGTACAGATGCACAAATGGTTGTGTTTGCCCTTGAACAGCAGGAAAGCCCTAGTAATGTGGTTGGAGATAGGATATCCCTCGTATTTAAAATAATATCTGATCGTACTAGATTGGAAATATTGAGGGCAATTATATCAGAGCCTACCTATGGCAAACTGCTGGCAGAGAAGCTAAATCTTACTACAGCAACAATATCTCACCACGTTGAGGTTCTTAAGTCTGTTGAATTAATTAAAGAAAAAAGAATTAAAAACATTAAGTACTTTGAAGCAAATTCAGAAGAAATAAAGAAGTTCTTCGATGAAGGTTTAGAATACTTATTTGAAAAGTAGTTATCTCAGGAAATGTAAGGGAGGCGATGTTATGATAACAAATAGTCTATTTAAGAAGCTAAGCGAAGAAGAAATCGTGGAGTTCATCAAGATAGGTGGATTGGCATATCCTTTCATGAACCTTAATACACCAGAAGACTTGCAAAAGCAAGTGGACAGATACATAAAGATACAAAACGAGTATCCTAGCACCAATGTTTATGGAGCGTTTAGAGATGATAAGCTGGTTGGAGGTATGGTGCTTCAAGATTTTAACATGAATTTTGATGGCATACAAATTAAGACAGGCGGAGTTGGATTTGTAGCAGTTGATTTGCTTCATAAGAAGGAAAGAATAGCGAAGGACATTATTGGCTACTTCATTGATCACTATAGGCAGAGCAAGGTTTCAATGGCCATGCTGTATCCCTTTAGACCGGATTTTTATAAACAAATGGGTTTTGGATATGGCACAAAAATGAACCAGTATAGGATAAAGCCAAACATATTGCCTAAAGCTCAGCACAAAGAAAATATTCATTACCTGACAGAGAAGGATCAGGATGGACTGATAGATTGCTATAATCGATTTGCAGCCAAGACTCACGGCATGATAGAAAGAACAAGTATAGAAATATCCAATATATTTGCACCGGGTAAGACTACTGTAATATACAAGGAAGGTGAAAGCATAGAGGGCTATGTGTCCTTTTTCTTCAAGAAGTTCGGAGAACTCAATGCCATGAAGAATGACATCATAGTAAAAGAGCTGGTGTACCAGAATTTAGAGGTATTTAAACAGCTGCTGAATTTCCTGCATACGCAATTTGACCAGATAAACAGGATCGTCATTAACACTCAGGATGAATACTTCCACTACCTGCTAAGTGATCCTAGGGATGAAAGTGACAACAACTTTGCTCCTATCTATCACCAAAGCAACCTGCAAGGCGTAGGTTTGATGTATAGAATAATAGATACTTCCCTATTCTTCACTCAGTTGGAGGGTCATAGCTTTAATAACGAAAACATTAAGCTTAAGCTAAATATTGTGGATAGCTTTGTGGAGGAAAACAACAAGCCAATCATTGTAGAATTCAAAAACGGCAAGCCAAAAGTTGTAGGAGGCATGAACTATGACGCAGAAGTCACTATGGATATATCTGACTTCTCAGCAATGGCAATGGGTTCCGTAGAATTTAGAGGTCTACTCAGATTAGGCTTGGCTGAAATTAGCGACAATAGTTATGCAGAAACTGTGAATAACTTGTTCAGAACAAAAGACAAACCAATTTGCACAACAATATTTTAAATCGTTGGGGTGACCATATGTCGCCCCTTTTCCATGTCTACCCTCATAATGTAGGGGAGGACCCATGTGTCCTCCCGCTTATCACCACAAAGTAGGGGACGCTGCCCACAGCGCCCCGCCAATCACCACATAAAAAAAGGAGAAGCCATCGCTTCTCCTTTTGATTTACACACCCTATACCACACTCTGCCTCCAACGCATGATTAACAACTTTATAATCCCAGCCGTCGGTACCGCAAGCAGCATCCCCAACAAACCGAAATATGCTCCACCCACAATAATAGACAATATAATAAACACGGGATGAAGTCCTACACTCTCGCCAACAACCTTGGGAGCTATTATAGCACTGTCCAGCTGTTGCACAAGAAGCAGCACCAGAACTGCAAAAAGTGCTTTGATCGGTGAACCGCTAAGTAGTCCTACTATAACTGCGGGCACTGTACCAATTAGTGGACCGAAGTAAGGTATGATATTGAATATACCGGCTGTCATGCCTATAAGAACCGGGAAATCCAAGCCTATAATCCATAGCCCTAAGGAGCTCAAAATACCAACGATAAGACCATCCAGCAACTGTCCTCTAATAAATTTTGATACAACGTTATCCACATCATCAAGAAATAATTTTGTTTTTTCATTTCTCTTTTTACTTAAAATTACATCAAAACTATCATTGGTAAGCTTCTTGAAATACTCCATATCCTTCAATATATAAAACCCAATAATTATTCCAAGCAATATATTAAGTAAATTGCTGCCTAACTGCTTGATAGAATCAAAGGCTGCGTTTATTGCTGTTCCTACAAATCCATTTAAATTCTGAATTATATTTGTGAACTGCTTTTTTATATCTGCTGACAAACCACTGGTTTCAAGCTTTACCAAGGCCGATTGAAATATGTCGTTGTAACGTTGACTATATTTCATAATAGAATCTATCATATTGTTTACATTAACATTGTTGGTAAACTGACCACCTATCATTAAGTAGGTACTATAAATAAACAGTATAATGGCACCAACAATTAATAAATATGTAAGGAGTACACTTAAGGTTCGTTTTAACTGCTGCTTAATTTTAGCTTGCTTAAACAAGTTAATCTCCAGCCACTTAACCATAGGATGAAGAAGATAAGCAATAACCAAAGCTATGATAAAGGGTGACAGTATGGTCAGAACATTTCTTAAAAAATTAAAAATCGTTTCAAGTATGGTCCCTATATTTCCTATGATTGCATATAGAATATATAGCGCAGTAGCAGTCAAAACTATATAGAAACTATACTTCAATAAGTTCTTATCAATATTTATCTTCATTATGTATTTCCTTTCCAACTTGAATATATATTTACAATACCATAATCCGAGGAGCTTTGGTATATCTTATATACGTATGGTTCCTGAAATTTGTTTTTTTTGATTATTTATATTATTTATTGTAGCCAAATAAATTATCTTAAATTACCTGTTGAATTATATTAGATTATCTTGTATAATACATTAGTACGAGCAAACGCTCACTAAATGGAGAGATGGCTGAGCTGGTTGAAGGCGCACGACTGGAAATCGTGTGAGCTGTTAAAGGTTCCGCGGGTTCGAATCCCGCTCTCTCCGCCATATTACTGAATTTTTAAGGACTAACCGAATTATCGGCTAGTCCTTTTTTAGTGTTTTGCTAATGAATTGCTAATGTGGAGAAAAAATTTATTATAATATAAAAATAAAAATACTTCAAAAGGTAGTATCTACCGAAGAAACATATTATTCGATTGATATAAATTGCATTAAATAATAACTGTATATTGAATAGGTGTATCTTAGCATTGATATTATGTTTTATCAGCTTATGCCATTTATTTTGAACTGAAAATAAAAATGAGAACTATTATTAATATTGTGAAAAATGATAACTTAATTATTTAAATATTTCAAACACAAAAACCCACTTTGCTGTATTACCAGAATATCTACCTCGGTTTTCCGTTACTGTAGCATAAACAGGGATAGTATTAACACCGCTTTTTAGATCTTTAAGCTTTATGAATTTGGTATTTGAGCTATTATCAGGTATTGAATCAAATTCAGTAACAAATACAGAAAGCTTTATTGAATTACTACTAGACAAAGCAACCTCAAATTCGTCACTATAGTTTAAACCTTTATTATTAACTTCGACTGATGTACCCCATTCATTACCCACATGATTGTTGTACTCCATATAAGAGTTAACTAATTTTACTTTTACAACGCTGCTATTGTTAGATTTACTCGAAACAGAAATACTTGAAGATATGCCTAATGATTTCAATGTAGCAGGACCTGCAATACCATCTGCAATGAGTTTATGGGCTTTCTGAAAATTGAATATTGCTTCTATAGTTTTATTTGCTATAATTCCATTAGGGGTACCACAATTATAGCCGAGCTCATTTAATTTAGTTTGTAAGGTAATAATTTGGTTTTGATTATAATGTAAAATGCAGTAGCTTTTAGCATAACTATATTGTTGCTTAGTTAATAAATCGCTAGAATAAAAATTACTACTCGAACCATAATCCGATGAAGCAAAAGAAACATTTGTGACTAATAAACAGACTAGAATAATAAGTATTGTTCTTTTCATTTAGTTACCTCCCATATGTATAATAAATTCTATTTGCAAATCATAGAAGTATCATTAGTAGAAAGGAATTTTATGTATTGTATTTTATCTTTTGGAACTATAATTTTATCATCAACACGGTTTTTATCAGAGTGAATGCTAGAGAATACATAATAATCATTAAAAGACTCTATAAGAGTTACATATTGAAGTATTTCATTATTTGTAAGATGAATTTCAACTAAATAACTAGGAGAAATTGAATTATAAAATACTATTACTGGTAGCAAATAAACTCTTAGAATACTGTAGGCAATATAACAAGCAATTATATATGAGATTGCATAATATATATCACTTTTAAATGTATCAATTATGATGTTGTAAATGAAAACACTATCTAGTTTTAATTTTGACTTTATTGAAATAGCCATAGCTGATGCAACTATTACATAAAAAAGTAAAACAGTTATAATATTAATAACTATTAAGAATGGTCTAAGTTTTTTTAAGTTAATAACTTTCCTGAAGCTAAATATTTTCAATGGAAATTTAGATTTATTATACCTAATTATAAGCATATTTAAAATGAAAAATATTAATGTTATTACAAAAAAGGCTGTAGAATAACTAAAAATACCTGGTGAGAAATTTAATGAAATTAAGAAGAAAAATAAAAACAATAAGTTGTATAAATAAAATTCACGAAACATCTTGGAAATCTTATTTTCGAGGTGTTTTTCTACATTTGATGCATTAATAAAGCTCAAGAATCGAAAAATGAAAACAATCATGGTAGTAAATAATATTAGTATATTAGACATCTGATTCAATAAGCTGTCGCTGAGCATATTATGAAAGTCTAAATTCAACATCTCACCTTCTTTATTTGAAATATATACCAAAATGATATCATTCTTTTGAGCATAATAATACTTTTTGTATCAAAAATGACATATCATAATTAATAGTGATTGAATTTGCAAGAAAAAATTGATAATTTACTACAAATGTACTAAAAAATAGAGAGTGTTAGTACGTGAAATAGTGATCATAAAGCAAGGGATATAAAAGTGTGAGGGAATTAATTCTACTTAAAAACAGCTCGATAATATAGATGGAAATCATAAGACGGGTAATATCGGTCCGAGGGCTCAAACTCCTCTCTCTGTCGTAATCATGTATACATAAAGCACTTGCTTTAGAGGCAAGTGCTTTATTATTGCTGTTCGATTATAAATTGCTCTAAGTATAAGCAAACACATTATTAATAAGTACAGTTATATATTAAACCCTTTGTTTATAGTAAGAGCATAACTTAAAAACCAACCTTCAGGAGTAACTTGAACTGTTTTTCTTCTAGAATCACTATCATCTCTTGTACTATTTACTAAATCTGCCTTTTCCAATTCTCGTATATAATGTCTAAGTCCTTGTTGATTCTCAAATCCAAGTTCTTTATAATCACTTGGAGAAAAAGTTCCATTAATACTAATAATTTTAGGAAAAAGTTGTTTTGCTTTTGGGGATAGTTGCTTATTAACTGCTTTAATCTTCTTTGTAGCTTCGATTATAAGCCATTTTTCAAACGATAACCCTTTTTCTTGATAGGTTAATGGTTTAGCATCTTCATCAGAAATCCAAATACAATAATTATTAGCATAATTTAAGCAATTTCTTATATTATTATCTAAAATAGTATATAATCTAGCAAAGTCGTCATTATTAAGAGGTAGATATGCATTCTCTGAGATTGAATAATAGCAAATTCTTGAAGTCAAAATCTCTTCAATATATTCTTTTTTAATGCCTTCTACTTCTATTGGATCAAATAGTATTCCTTGTAATCTTGGAGAGGAAAGTACACCTCTAATTATTCCTAAAGCCCCACATAAAACCCATCTAAGACCTGGAAGTCTTAAGATACAATCTCTAAAATATTCAAGCTGTTTTTTAGCTTTATCAGATGTTTCTAGCAATTCAATATTATCTATTATGCATACTATCGCACCACTATTACTTGGGAAAATATCTGTTAAACAATTATCTATCATTCGTCGAAATCCACTTTTTTGGAATCCTAATGATGTATTTGTTTCAGTTGATTTACCAAGACCTAGGGGACCTATTGTGCCATTGTATGCTGATATTTGAGGATGATTAAGCCACTTATCCAATGCATCAATAGATGAAGAAGTTCGTCCGTAGCTTGCTAATTCATCTCTTTTACTTATTAACGTTTGTGCAATTGACATATATACTTCATCAATAAAGTTTTCGACATCTATATCAGGTTTTATCTGAAAAATTCTTTCACATGCTATCAGTAGCCTCCCATTAGTTGTGCTTTTGAATTCAGAATATTCCTTGTAAATCGCTACATTAATTAAACTAGTTTTTCCTATTCCATTAGCACCTTCAAGTGTAACAACGTTAGTACCAGAATTTAAACGTGTACATATTTGTTTAAGCTCTTTGTTACGCCCAACAAGTAATTTTTCGCCTTCCTCATTAGAATTAAGTGCTGTTGTCAGAAACGGAGTATCAGAAAATCCCCATTCATAAAATATACTCATACTTTCACTCCTTATACAATAAAGCTTGTACACATATTATAGCATAATATACATAATTTATCAGTTTTTGTGCACTGAAGTTCTAGCGAATGTGGATGTTTTTTATAGCTATAATGATAATTGGAATTATACTAATGTTTACAGGAGTTGGCGCAATTGCATGTATCACTATAATTGTAATTGGACTTTTTATTTACAAGATTGGGTATACTGGTAATAGCAATGAGGGGTGTGGCATTTAGATTATAATGGGACACAGCATTAGTGATTGCTGCTATCTTATTTGTTGCACCATTATTTAATGAGTTTTTTCTTGATAAAAGACTTTCTTAATATTAATAGAGAATATTAATATTATGCTTATCTCTAATTTACAATTTAGTAATTAATATAGAGAAGAAAGCTTAAGGAGATGGAAGAAGAATGAAGAAAAAAATTTGCGCTATTACCATGGTTCTATTACTTATCCTCAGCCAGGGGACTATCTACGCTGATACTAGTGAGACTCTACTAGAATACAGACCATACGCCAAAGGCGATGGTAAGGTAGTAGAAGTATCCCTCATCAACAGCGACAACGCTACGAAGTTTGTAGCGCACGCCAAAGATAAAACATACATCACTTATGGACAGAAATCCGAAATGACTATGGAAGAAAATTTCTATTTAGGGTATGTGAATAAAGGAGAGGTAGTAGAGATAGGAGATATTGACTCTCTAACAGGTGAAGGCTCCACCAACTCTAACTACTGGGTCACTGGTATGGTGCAATGCAAAGGAGAAGTCTTCCTCTCTAAACCTAATGGACTATATAAGCTACGAGATAATAAGCTACAGAGAATCAAACTCACAGTAGATGGCCAACCGTTTGACCTTGCTAAATATAGAGTAGACATAGGCGGCTTGTCCACTGATACTGAAAAGTTATACATCCACTTAAGAGTACCGAGAGTAATTGTTACAGCCAATAGTGATAATGTATTAAAAGTACCTTTAGATACAGCAGTACTATCCGTTACTATGAATGGTGAAGTAGACGATACAGGATATCATCTGCAAAAACATTATCCTAATAAAACACCTAGCTTTACGATGATGGCTGACAAACTGTTCTTTGTATTCAGTGATTCAAATGCCATGGGTTCTAAGAACTTCCTAGGCATCCATATTAAAGGGGATACCCAACGTAAGGTAACTTATTTTATTACGGGAGAACTCAAGCCACTCGATTGCAGGGTCATATCATATGGCGACAGGATGTTTACCTATGCGAGACCCTGGTATAAAGACGAAGTAGTAGTCAGTGAAATAAAGGTGGGACACTATTACGCAAAGCGTAACAATAGCATAATAGCAGGAGTATATGAAACAACATCAAAAGAAATCACTAGAATATCAGATGTTCACTACATTAGTGGATGGAGTATTGGAGATGACGGCTACTTATATATGGTCACCGAAGTAGGTAGTAGTTCAAATACAAATGTCCGAATAGGATACTCTGTTTACAGGTTAAAATTATAATTTTAAGCAATCAATATATGACGAAAAATGCATGACAAACTCCAATATTCATAAACTCAATGAAGGTTGCAACTTAAGAATTAATGAATAGGAAAAAAGAGAATATAGTATTGAATGATGTAAATGAAATAGTTAAGTTAGGTGGCATGCCTGAGCAGACATGTTACCTAACTTATCTATTTATAGAGATATAAGTAAATCAGTGTAGAATTCTTGAAAATATGAAAGTATTACAAGCCTAATCTATTCTGATACTTGCTTTCCAAAGATAGCGTTTTGTACTTTGTCGATTGCATCCCTTTTCATTGAGTCTTCAACATGACTATATATATCCAATGTTATTCCAATATTTGAGTGTCCTAAAATTGTGGATACAGTCTTAATATCGGCTCCACTTTTAAGCATATTGGTTGCAGCCGAATGTCTTAAGTCATGGAACCTTATATGCTTAAAACCTTTCTCTGATAGAATATTAGAGAATACTTTGGTGAAATACGTAGGGGAAAAAGGTGATCCATCTATTTTGCAGCATAAAAGATTATTATCTTTGTATCCAGCTCCGAATCTTAGTTTATTTTCCCTTTGTTGTCTTTGTTGTTTCTTAATCATACTAATTATAATTGAAGGTATTGGGATAGTCCTAATACTATCTTTACTTTTAGGTTTTTTGTTTATAATGCCTTTTGAGGTCGGTATTATTTGATTATTAATATTTAAATTTTGTTCGTCTAAATTGACATTACTCCACTTCAATCCAAGGACTTCACCTCTTCTTAGTCCTAATATGGCTGATAGTGCAATAGGTAATTCGTACTCGGTGTTCTTAATAGTCTCTAAGAGCATACATACCTCTTCAGAATTAAAGACCTCAGCGGTATATTTTTCAATTGTTGGAGGTTTAACATCGCTTGCGGGGTTCCTTGATAATAATTGGTTCCGTACAGCATGTTCTAACCCTTCGCGTAAGACTCGATGGACATATAAAATACTTTTACCTGATAAGCCTCCTTTACCATCAGATCTTCCATTTAATTTAAGTTGGTTATACAATTCCTGAATATTTATAGGTCTAAGTTTTTGAATAGGGATGTTTCCAATATAAGGATTTATATGATTTTTAATATTTACACAGTAACCATCTATTGTTGTAATAGAAAGATTAGGCTCTGCGTATACCTTAAGCCAATCAAGAAGATACTCAGAAACTGTAATACTTTCTGGATTTATAAAACTTCCGTTTTCCGACTTGTAAATTGCTTCCGACAATGCTTTTTCAGCTTCCTTCTTTGTTTTATACCCTCCTATCCATTTCTGTTTTCGATTACCCGTTTTGGAATCTTCCATCATGAAGACTATAGAATATGTTTTACCTCTTTTGACAACTGAACCTCTCATTTTTATCATCCTTTCGCTATCTTTTTTTTGGATATAAAAAACCCCAATAAGAAAATCAATTCTTAAAGGGGTTAAATAATATTTATATAACTGATTGATTCTGCATCCATATTTCGAGCTGAGGTTTTAGAATTCTCAGCGTTTTCCCAATTCTAATTACAGGGAAATCAGGCTGTTTTACTAACTCATAGGCTTTAGATTTACCAATTCTTAATAACGTGGCTACCTCTGGAACTGTCAAAATTCTATTTTCATCATTCATTTTTTACACCTCCTATTTTGCAAACCACCCCCAATTCCTTATATAAATATACAAATAATTAAGATGTTGATTTGCATATTTTGTATCAAACATATATATGCAATTGAGAGCGCGGGAGCGCTCACCCTCCGCACGCTTCCGCGTGCAATCTAGGAAGTTATATAGAAGGAGGGACGATAACAAATGTTGATAAAGGAATTTCTAGACCTGTTTAGTAATGAAGTAGTCATTTGTCATCCATATCAACCATCAAAGAATTCTGGGATGAAGCATAATATGAATTTGGAAGAAGCCTTAGTGGCAAATAAAAGTGGAGTAGATGTCTACTTTATCCCTAATAGTGGTGGGGTTAGAATTACTGAAATAAATACAATTAATGCATGCTTTGTAGATTTGGATGCAGGTAAGGAAGCGGGGAATTATTTAGCAATTGATAAAGTTGAATCTAAAAAAATAGAAATGTTAACACAAATTAAGCAGTTTCCTTTATCACCAACTGTGATTGTGGAGACAAGAAATGGATATCAAGTATACTGGGTATTAAAAGAACGTAAAGGGGTCATTGCTTCTGATTGGGAACTTGTACAAAGGAAGCTGATGACCTTTTTTGATTGCGTTGGTTCAGATAAGAGTATTATTAAGCTGAATCAATTAATGCGACTACCCAATACTGAGTGGGTAAAAGGTTGGACAGGGCTAGATCGATTTTATGTTAGAATTACCGAAATACGAGATTGTCAATTTACTATAGAGGAACTAAAAATTGCTTTGCAAGATAGAGAGCCTTATAAGAAGAAAGACATTATTATAAAAGCTCGTAGCATACAGGTACAATCTTTAAATGTTGAATTGATAAAAATTAGGGATATTATTGGAATAAGAGAGAAATTAAAAACAGCTTTAAGTGCAGTGATTTCAGTGCCTACAGAAGTTGATAAGAATAACCATACAAAAGATTATATTAAAGAGTTATTAATATCTTGTATGTATAGTATTTCAAACCTTGTAGAGCCGCTCAAGGCAAGCTCTAGAGAAGAACTTTATAAGATCATTTCTATATTACCTCTCAACTTACTTCTAGATTTACCAGTCAATCAGAAATTTAACTGTATATTCCATAATGATAAAACGCCATCTGCAAATATCTGGATAGATGAATCTGGTGTGTATCGATATAAGTGCTTTGGAAGCGGTTGTGAATTTGGTGGGACCATGATAAATGTCGTTGCAAAAATATTAGGGGCAGACAAATCAGAGGCTATTGAGCTCATTAAATCAATATTCAATATACAATTGGAGACTAAATGGCAGAAAGATACAAAAGAAAGTCTAATAGATTATGAGAATTACTTAAGTAGTGAGGAGTTTGCTTTAAACTATCCAACTGTATTCAACCTCATAAAACCTCACATTGAAAAGCTCAAAGTAATATTACAAATCGCAAGACAAATAGTATTGGATCAAAATTTGATTGATCATCATAATATGACTTTTTATACAAGCATTAGGTATTTAGCACAACAAATGTTCGAAAGTGGGATAAAAGGAGTGTCTGATCCAGCTACCTTAAATAAGAGAGTTTTGCTATTTGTGCATCTTGGCTTAATTGAGAGAGTTGATGAAAACCTTATACCTGAAAAAATAAGAGATAGACTGTGGCAATTATCTAAAGTTACTAAAGAGAATGGGAAAAAGATCGATTGCCAATATCATATATCTTTATACTCTATACCTAAATTTTCGGAAGAAGTCATAGAGGCTGCAGAGCAAAAAGCAAAAGAATTCATCGAATCAAATATGAGAAAAACTGGGTACTCAAGAAACATGGTTATCTCAGCACTTGGTAAAGTGCAAGCAGACAAAATATACGTACAGAGTACAGAGACCAAATTCTCTACAAGTTTAAAAGCTTTTTATTTTAACTATAAAGCTCATGCACAATCATTAATTTTGGTGCAAGGATACTTTTCTGAGAAGCAGCTACTTAATAGAATGAAAGGCTACAGCACATATAAAAAGTCAGTTAGAAGCAAGGAATTATTACCACTTCTTATAAAAGAACTTGGATTAAGGGTAATTACAGTCAATGTGAGAACTAGGGGAGAGTATGGGGTAATCAGTGAGATACCTAGTAGAACAATAATCTTTGTCTTAGCAGTTCGTGGATGACATGAATAGACTATATCCCACTCGGAAGAGAGATAAAGTATCAAAATTAAAAACAAACCAAAGGAGTAATGTGGTATGAGAAAATCAATAAAATTCATTCAGTCTGTAAATAAGAACTTGCCAAGTCCTGAACAATCGGGACCAAAAACAGAAAATGGGAAAAAGAAGGTTAGATATAATGCTCTAAAGCATGGACTTAGTGTTAATGGTTTTTTGCCTTGCAATCCCAATCGTTGTATATATAAACAGCATATTTGCGATTATCAAGAACTAGATTTTTTTACAGATCTTTGCATAATAGAGCTAGCAAAATATTTATATCTAAAGGAATCATTTTCATATAAGACTAATAGCAGTGATCCAACAATTCAAGAGGCGTACATAATTTGTATTATTCGAATTGAGCGAGCTAATAGGTATATTGCTATTAATCCTGATGTAATTTGGGATGAGAAGTTTTATAAAACGTTATTCAGATTGCATAGAAAAATAATAAAATTATCAGTTAAAATCAAAGAGGAGGAAAATGGCTATGAAAAAAAAGAAAGATAGTATTGAAACGAGTTACCATGTAAATTTCGTAGAGGAGGAGCAGGAAATAATAATTGATCATGAAGATTATATATCTACAACCTTTGGGCTTGATGAGTTAAGCAATCAGATTTCTGTTAATGTAATATCTCATGTTCCCAGTAATTTAAGTAGCACACAAAAGGGATATATTGGTGAAATAATTGCAAAACTATATCTGGATATTTGGCGGGAAAATCCAGAAGTACTGACAGAAGCTCAGAAACCTGGGAGCCCATTTGATATATTGGATTTATTGAAAGAAATAAGATTTGATGCGAAATTTTCACTAGTTCATAGGGATAGACAAGAAAGTGCTGGAAACTGGAAGTTTTGTTTAGCTGGAGATCGAAATGAAAAAGATTATAAAAAAGATTTAGATTACCTTATTCTTATAGGTGCTAATCCAGATACAGAAGAGCAACCAATTGTATTTGTTATTCCTACTTCAGAAGGTGTGATTATGGACTTAGCAACAATTGATATTCCTGTATCAGGAAAAGGAAAATATATGAGGTTTATGGTTGATCCGAAGGAAGGGGGCATTTTAGAAGCAATAAGAAACTTACAAAATGGAAAAATTAATAATTAAGAAGGTTTTTAAAATTAGTAATAGAATTTATCTATTTTCTGAGTCAAAAGGAGATTGTATAGGGAGCAGCATTATATCTGCTGCTCCCAGTTGATTATATACTTAAATTGTATTAATATATTTATAAGATGAACATTAGGTTGATAGATTGAGCTCATCAACCAACATAGACTGCTTGAGAGGCAGTCTTTTCTTTTGTACATAATAGCTTTAAATTACATCCATATACACCATTGCAGAATGTAATATTTTCAAGAATAGCAATAATTATCTCCCCTGAATCAAGTATTGGAGAAAATTTAGAAGCTAGATTTCTTGATAAATAGCCAATAACAGCACTGCCTCTATCTTCTATAGAAGCAATGATTTTAATAGCATTTGAGTCAAAGATATTTTCTGGTTCTCTTAGAAGATACATAATTATCTTATTGGGGTCATAGCTCTGAAGTCTTTGTAATAGCATTTGCCTATTACTATAGGTTGTACCCCTAACCTTTGTATATATGAATCTCATTTTACTTCTTACTGTTTGCCAGCATATCTTTAAAGCGATGCCAATACTATATGAGAATAAGATTGTTCTTTTCTTTAGACTCCAAGCTTCTAAAAATACAGATCTAGCAATTCGCCTTCTTACAGATTCTTTATTTGACATATTAAACATCCTTTCTTAGCAAATAAATAGCACTGTTTAGTATCTCAACAGCGCTATTAGTTGTTAGTGTTAAGTTCAATTTGTGCGGGTAGTGCTTTGAGTAATTTTGCAGCACTCTCCAAATGTTTTCGAATTTTAAGCATTTTGCAGTTCTGACTATTATCTGATGGTAAAGGTAATTCTAAGTTTGTATAAGTCAATCTTCTGGCTACCTCCATGGCCCCTTTCCGATAAACTGTGACACATACCAATTCATCATTTTCATCATATACTGCCCAATATCTGGTTTCTTGGTATTTTTGTACTTTCATGGTTACACCTACTTTCAATTTGATTTAGACTTAGATAAGTGAAAGGTATTCCAGTACGATGTGCTTATCCACCTCGCTCAAGACCAAGCATTGTTATCACCTCCTCAATAAATAAAATAAGCCAGTTTAATGTCGTAGCTCAGGACACTGAAATGTACTCAATAGAAGGGGGTGGGCATGGAACATCGTTTTGTTAGTTACAAACAAATCAATACTTACCCTCGAGAGAGGACAACTTTTGGAATTGCTATATGGGGTAGGTATTTACGTGAAGCTACTCATCTTTTAAATGGGGGGGAGGTATGCTACAATTTTTAGAGAGAATGTTCTTTCGCTACACAAATTCACCAATCAGATACTATTTATTTTGAAGTGAAAGTTATTAATTACTACAAAGCAAATATACAATATGAAGTGAGATATAAAATGAGTGATTACTTGTTGAGAAGAGCGCAACAGCTTAAAGAGATAAGAGATTCCATACTTAACCCGAAGGGGGATAGTAATGGTTACTTTAAAGTGTTCACTGCTGAGGCAGGGCTGGGGAAGACAAGAAAATGTGAAATGACCTTAGCGACATTGTGGAAAGTAAATCCTACAATAAAGAGTATTTTTGTAAAGTCGTTTATTGATAGAGATATGGAGTATCCGTCTTATCAGAGAATTAATAGACTAGCTGGCGTAGAAATTGCCTTCTCCATCGACCATAGAATTATGAAAGAGATACTAGGTATTAGAAATAAAAAGGAAAGAGAAAGAAGATTAAATGAGATAAAGTCATTTCCAGTACTGATTATTACGCATTCTATGTATCTGGGAATTTGTAGGCATGACAGAGGATTTTTAAGAAAGGATCTTTGTTTTGAAGGACGTAGAAATCTAATTATAGATGAGCAGTTAGATATACTTAAAACGTTTGATCTGGATATAACTACAATAAAATCTGTAAGTGAAGCAATTATGTTTTTAGAAAAGAACAATCATGATAATGGCTTCTCCGATAAACTTGATAAGTTTAAACATTTTAAAATATTACTGAATGAGTTAACCTATCTAATTAATACTGGACCACAAAATAAAATGATTCCAATATCGGGCTGTAGGGCACTGTATTCAGAAACTTATACAAAAAAGGTAAAGCACGAAAAGCTGCTGATTTTTAAAAGACTTAAGAGCTTGATAAAGGATCCAGCGAATCCTTTTAAAACAAATCAAATTCCATTACTAATTAAAGATATAGATACAGTCTATAGAATATGGAAGGAAATTTATTATCCAAAAGTTATGCTAAGTCAATATGGTAATATTAAATATTTTGTGATGAGCGATGTGGTTTTATCGAATAAAAGATTATATTCTTACGATCCTAATTTTAGGTTCTTACTACTAGATAATAATATTATGCTTGATGCTTCTGCAAAGTTTAACTATCTTTACAAATGCCAGCCAGACTTATTTAAAATAGTAGATCAGGAGAGAATAAAAGATTTTAGTAATACTACAATAAATATCTGCTATATGAATACAACAAAATATGCAAAAAGTATAAGCCCTACTGCCTATGATGTATTAATTAATGATATACAAGGAAAATGTAATATAAGTGATAAAATACTAGTAGTCGGTCAGAAAGAGGAACTTGAATTAATAAAGAGTCAATATAAGTCTATTCTAGAATATTCAAATATTGAATTTGTCAATTTCTATTCTCTGCGTGGAAAGAATACTTGGAAAAATTTTAATAAATGTTTTATCATACATACACCTAATATTGGCTATTGCTATCACTATTTTATTTGCAGCATGATAAATGCTATTAAGAGTATTGAAGATACACAATGGGTATTTAATAATAATCTCGAATTAAAAAAGAATAATAGTAACAATCTAAGCTTTTCTGACGATAAACTTGAGCAGATAAGAAAATCATATATTGCATCTCATATTTATCAAGCTATAATGAGAGTCAATAGAGAGCAAGGAAATGAAGCAGAGATTAATATTTATAATTCAGATAAAGAGATAATCAAGCTTGTATGTGAACAATTATCAAATGTAAAGCTCGTTGAATATGAAATTAAGAAAACACCAAGAATAAAGACTTATGATAATAGCAAGAGATTAGAAAGTAGCTATATTATTAAGTTCATTGAGTTTATTATAAAATGTGATTTTGGAGAAATCAAAAAGCAGGATATCTTAGAATCAATTGGTTGGGAAAATAAAAGAACATTTAATGAGAAGGTAGTAAAAAGAGCTATTCAGGTATTGAGTAAACAAGGTTACATAATTGAATATATAAATAAAGATATTTTAATATATTTTAAAGATAGGAAGGTTATAATGATGAATAAGAAAATTGCAGTAAACCAACTAGAAGACCGCAACTATGTCTAGAAAGATGTTGACAGCCCAATAGTGAAATAGAATGCTAAAGATATTACTATTTCACTCATTATCAGCAAAAAATGTAAAATAGAGAAGGTATTGGAAAAAATTTGTGGTATATTATATATAAAATATGTAAGGGGGAATCATAATGGGAGGATCATCATATCCAGGTGGTGGCGGTGGAACACAGAATCCAAATGATTGTGGCGGAATATTTGAGTTTTTTATTATTATAAAGGGAGATACTGATCTACTCTTTTTTGATTTTGAAGTTAATCAGGAAGTTAAGGTAGAGTTAGTTAAGGAAAAGTTACCTAAACTTGAGGTAACTAGGTTACATGATGATATGTATATTGGCTTAGTGCCACCCCGCTATAGTATGCTTATAAACTGTATAGAGCAAGGCTGGGAGTATTATGGTAAGATTGTTAAAATCGAAGGGATTGAAGTAGATCCCAAAATATATATACGAATTAAAGGTGAAAAATAATGAACCTTAATAAAGTAGAAGAATTATTTCATGAGTTATGGGTAACGTATGGTGAATCAGTAGAAATAGAGAAAAAATTACTTATTACAGATAATAGTATACTTATAGATGAGTTCTTTTTCATTTTGTTGGGAGGATTTGGAATTAGCTATGAGTTAAATAAGTCAGGATTAGAAATAGTAAAAAGTAAGGGATTATTGAACCGTGAATTATATACAGATAATTGGTGTACTTTAGCTGAAAATTTAATTAGAGAAGAATTCTCAATTAAACAATTTGAACCTATAACAAAATCAAATGAACATAGAAAATATAGATTTATAGAAGGTAAGCCTACAGTTATAGCTTCTGCTGGCAATTGGTTATATAATGAATCAAACTGGAACTTGAACGATTTATTAAATAAACATGGAATGAAATCAAGAGAAAAATTATGTGAGTGCCCAGGTATAGGTATGAAATCTGCTAGTTGGTTTTTAAGGAACGTTGGATACAATGATAATTATGCAGTTTTTGATGTCCATATTTTAAGGTTTATAGCTAGGATAGGTATCGATGTACCGAATGTAATATCAGAGAGGGTATATATCTATTTAGAAGATATCTTAAGGGATGTATGTAATAAAATTGGTGTATCACTAGGGAAAATGGACTACTTACTTTGGATACTGGGGAGAAATGGATATTTAGAATATGTGAGGTGAAAGTAGATGAGCCTAAGCATATATGGCGAGGTTGCTATAGATTGGCTTGTATCACAAAATGGAAGTATTACATATAGAATAGGTGGGGCTGGATTATATGCTGCACTCAGTGTTGCAAGTATAGGAAAAAAATCAGAATTACTAACGGTATTGGGTCCAGATATAAACGAGTATTTTATATCGGTATGGAGCGATATAGGTGTATCATTTCAATATACAAAAAAAGATGACAATTACAATATTCCAAGGTACCTTGTTACAGGATTTGAAAACTATTGTAAGAAACTAAGTAGACCAATGGCTAATATAAAAAATAATAATAGTTATTCTCCAAAGTTGCCACAAGAATCGGAGGGAATATTATTATTTCCAATAAATCATAGTATTCCCAAAGATATTTGTATTGAAGCGAAGCGTAATAATAAACTAGTTTTTCTTGACCCAAAACCAAACCAAGAATCAATTGAAGATGCAATTAGATTATTAGAATATGTAGATGTGTTATTGGTTAACGAGGAAGAAATTTTACTTGTTTCATCTAAGAAGGATGTTGTTGAAGCTATTCAAGCATTACATGAGTTAGGACCAAAACATATAATAGTTAAGCGTGGAGTTAGAGGTAGTATTATTGCGGAAAGGGGTAAGGAATTAATTATAGTTCCTTCATATAAAAGTAATGCGATATGTACACTTGGTTCTGGTGATGTCTTTGGTGGTGCCTTAGCAGCAACCTTTATTGAAACAGGAGATATGGAATATAGCGTAAAATTTGCATCTTGTATGGCAGCATGTTTTATTGAAAACTTTGAGATAGAGAGTATGCCTAGTAAAAAGGCAGTTGAGTATTATTTAAAAAACAAAGAAACTCATGATTATAGCTCATTAAAAAATCTAGTTGTATATTTGGCTGCTCCGTTTTTTTGCCAACAAGAGTTATCATGGGTAAGTTATATACATCAATCACTTGAAAGTTGTGGATTGATTATATTATCACCTTCTAAAGAAAATGGAATAATTAATGCTGACACTACAATTGTTGATAGAAAGAGTATATTTAATTTAGATTTAGAACTTATAGATAGAGCAGATATTGTAGTTGCACTTTTAGATCATAATGATACTGGGACAAGCTTTGAAATAGGATATGCATTTAGTAAGGGGAAGCCAGTTATTGGGCTAAAAACTTTTGAAGTAGAATTGAATAATATGTTGGAGTATGGATGTAATTCCATATGCTTTTCAGTGGACAAACTTATTTCTGAGGTATTTACATATGCGAAAAAATAAAAAGGTGGTATTACTGCTATCAGGAGGTATAGATTCTACTGTATTGCTCTACTGGTTGATAGAAAGGAATTTTACTGTTTTCCCATTAATTGTGAACTATGGACAAGTAACCTTTGTACGAGAAGTTAGCACAGTAAAAGACATATTAAGTAATTTAAATATTGAAAGCTTACTTCAAATCAATGTTCCTGAGATATCAGAACTCGGCAGAGGGGCTTTGACAGGAGAATATCCAAAAGATGTTACGTCGTATAATGAGTGGTATAGTGCAGAGTTCTTTCCTAACAGAAATCTTATGTTGTTAATGCTTGCTTCAAATTATGCTTATAAGATAAATGCATGTAATGTTGCAATTGGTGTAGTTGGAGAATCATATAGCGATACCTCGTTAAGTTTTCTTGACAGTGTTAAGAAATGTATCGAGATTTCACTTATGCAAATAGATATAATTGCCCCTTTTGCAAATAGAAAAAAGGATGAAATAATTAGAGAATCTATCCGTTTAAGGGTTCCGATTGAGAAAACATTTTCATGTAATGCACTTAGTGAAAGACATTGTTTACTATGTAGTAGTTGTCATGAAAGAGAAAGTGCACTAAACCAAAGAGAAGAACTATTGAGATTATAATGACATAACTAATCAATAATATCTTAATATAAGAGGGTTTAAAATGATAACTACAAGGAAAATCACATTTTCTGCTATTGTGATCGCTATGTATATAACTTTAATGCTTATAACACAAAGTTTTGCTTTCGGTCAGTATCAAGTTAGGCTAGCAACTGCATTGTATGCACTAAGTTATATTTATCCTTTCTTAATAATCCCATTCGGTATATCAAATCTATTAAGCAATGCGCTTATGGGCGGTCTAGGACCACTGGATGTAATTGGGGGAACTATAGTTGGTATTACTACATCTTCAATAATATTTCTTATAAGAAAATTTAGATTGAATAAATTGTTTGTTATACTTGTAATTGTTTTATGCCCAGGGCTTATAGTACCGATTTGGTTATCATTCTTATTAAACCTACCATACAAGGTTTTAGCTATTAGCATCTGTATTGGGCAAGTAATACCAGGAATAGTAGGCTTTTTTCTAATAAGTCATTTAGAGAGGTTAAAGGTATTATCAGATGTGAATTTACATTTTAAAGAATGAGCATGAAATAGTTATATGTAAATTATCTATACATAATATTAAGCATAAACTAAAACATTTGTATTATTTGATGCAATTATGAGAACTATACCAAAAGAAATACCAAACTTAATAGAATAAGTAGATGAACATTATCAAATTTATCCCAATATTTAAATAAGAATATAAGCAAGAATGTTGTAGGCTTTCTAATTATTTTTTACTTCAAGAAATATCTATATTAGAAATGCTAAAAATTTGCTAATGGACTGCTAATGATCAAGTAACATGAAATATTATAAACTAAGAATAGTAGGGTATAAACTTAGATTAATCAATATAAAACAATGCGTAAATGCATAGGAAGATACATGCTAAAATAGCACTTATGCAACTGGAAATCGTGTGAGCTGTTAAAGGTTCCGCGGGTTCGAATCCCGCTCTCTCCGCCATTTAAGAATCTAGACGCTTCAATGATTTGAGGCGTTTTTTATTTTTTGATTTTAAATAAAATTAAATGATATTAAAACTTGTATTTTGACAGCAAAATCGTGTGACATTGTGAAGGTGATAATAATGTCTTATGATTAGATATAAGCAAAAACAATGATTTTACTATTACGTATTAAATAAATAACAGAAAAATAAGAACATTCTATGGTAACATTTTTTTCAGATGATAAAATTAGAAATATAATGGAAGAATATAGATGACTAATTAATGAAGGGAAGTAGCGTAAGCAAAATGTATTGACTATTTCTACATCTACAAAAGATGTGAATTGGCTTCTTTTGAATCAGGGATTGAGTATTCCTTTGGATATACAAGCTGTCTTTTAGAGTAATTGATGAGTCTGATTTTAGGCTTATGGCGTTTATTTCCAGTCAAACTATGTTATAATATTGAATAAGTATAAGTTTATGATATAATACCCTATCAGAAAAGGAGTAGATATATGTATACTTCAAATGAAATAATGAGAATGTTAAAAAGTAATTTGGATAGTATAGAAAGATTTCATGTGTCAAAGATTGGTCTGTTTGGCTCGTTTGCCAGAGAAGAGCAGAACGATGCAAGCGATGTGGATATACTCGTTGAATTTGAAGATGAACATGAGAATTTTGATAATTATATGGACTTAAAGTTCTATTTAGAAAAGCTATTTGAGCGTAAAGTAGACGTGGTTGTTTTTGACTCGATCAAGCCATCATTACGACCTGGCATTATAAGGAGTGTTTTATATGCAAAGGGAGCTTAAGACCTATTTTGAGGACATAATCACTGCTGTAAATAAAATTGAAAAGTATACCAAAGACATGAAGAAAGAAGATTTAACAAGAAATGAACTTGTACAGGATGCCGTAGTAAGAAATCTAGAGGTCATTGGTGAAGCAGTTAAGAAAATTCCCGATGATGTACGAGAAAGTAAAAGGGACATACCATGGAAGAAGATTGCCGGGCTTCGTGATATTTTGATTCACGAGTATTTTGGAATTAATATGAATATTGTTTGGGATGTTATTGAGAACAAACTTCAGCCCCTAAAAGCTGCAGTAGTAAAATTGTATGAGGATTACAATTAAACTCTGTGATTAAAATAGAATAAGCATAAAAAATTCGTGGTAACACGGTGGTAACAAGTTAAAAAAATAAGAGGGTATCAATTAATACACAATGAAAAGCAAACATCATATAAACGCTTGAAAAATCAACATTCTTAAAATCACATAAGATTAAAAAACCAACCTAAAACCACCCAAGACCATCTGGAAATCGTGTGAGCTGTTAAAGGTTCCGCGGGTTCGAATCCCGCTCTCTCCGCCATTGTAATCAATACCTCTGAGGACTAAAAGTCTCAGAGGTTTTTTATTTTTTTGTGCATTTTGCAACTTGGCGGTCTTGTGATGACAAAATGTAGGAAGCAAAAATAACAGGTTTAGCCACCTAAAAGTATACAGAAAGTGGACAGTGATATATACTCAAATTAAGGGGTGGTATGATGTCTAAGAACTATATAAATCGTTGGGAAGATAGCCTGAAAAAGAATGGTCTACTGCCTCTAGATGCAACTAAGCCTAACAAAAGTCTATGTAGAAAAATATAATTAAAATGATAATTAAATGTATTTTAGAGGAGGCGTCAAAATGAATAGATCTGAAATCAACAAAGCCATAAAGGAGATGGAAGCTTTAATCAATAAGCATGGATTTGCACTTCCGCCTTTTTGCAGCTGGAAGCCTGAGGATTGGAAGCATAAGGATCATGAATATGATGAAATTCGGGATAATATGCTGGGTTGGGATGTTACCGATTATGGCAGGGGCAGATTCGATGAGCTTGGTTTCACGCTTATAACCATCCGTAATGGCAATGTTAAGATGGGTGACAAGTACAAGAAACCTTATGCAGAAAAGTTGCTTATGTTAAAGGAAGACCAATATGCTCCTATGCACTTCCACTGGGGGAAAATGGAGGATATTATAAACCGCGGTGGTGGCAATATATTAATTCGTGTTTATAACTCAACCCCATCCGGAGAGTTCGCCGACACGGATGTCACAATCTACTCGGACGGCCGTGAATACTCCGTAGCTGCCGGTGCACAGATTCGTCTGACTCCTGGTGAAAGCATAAGCATCTTCCCTTATATGTATCATGACTTCATGGTTGAAAAAGGTACTGGTTCTGTGCTGCTGGGAGAGGTATCCATGTGCAATGACGACAAAAATGACAACCGCTTCTATGAAAATATTGGTCGTTTTCCTACCTTGGAGGAGGACGAAGAGCCCTATCGATTGCTGTGCACTGAATATCCAAAGGCAGAATAGCGCATATGGAATTTACTATAGCTAACAAGCATATTACAGTGACTGTTTCACAGTTCGGAGCCGAGCTTCGGAAAATCAAGGGTGCAGATGGTACCGAATTTTTATGGCAGGGTGATCCAGGCATTTGGAAGGGCCGTGCACCAAACTTGTTTCCATATATAGCACGTTTGACTAATGGTGAATATAGCTTCAAGGGTAAGACATATAGATTACCCATCCATGGCTTTGCACCGACAGCGGAATTCAAAATGACGTCTATGGATGAAGGAAAAATGATCTTTGCTCTAACCTCGGACAGCCAGACACTTAAACACTATCCCTTTGAGTTTTTGTTTGAGATTATGTATGAAATACATGAGAACACCCTTGCTTTAACCTATACCATCGAAAACTTAGGTGAGGACATCATGTATTTTGGCATTGGTGCACATCCGGGTTTCAATGTTCCGATTAATACTTCAGAGCACTTTGAGGATTATTATCTGGACTTTACAGAGCCCTGTTCACCCATACGTATTGGGTTTTCAGAGGATTGCTTTTTAAATGGTAATGATAAGCCTTTTCCTCTACATGAAGGGCAAATGCTTGCATTATCCCATAACATTTTTGACAATGACGCCATCGTTCTCAAAGACACGCCCAAAATTGTGATGCTGAAGTCAAAGCATGGAAGGCGTTACATATGCATACATTATCCAGATATGAAGTACCTCGGATTGTGGCACGCACCACATAAAGCAGCAAGTTATATATGTATCGAACCCTGGTCTTCGCTGCCATCGCGCAAGGGTATTGTCGAGGATTTGGAACAGCAGAAAGACCTGTTGTCACTGCCCGCTGGGGAAGTTTATAAAGCTACAATTACTTTTGAATTTTTCTAATTTATATTAAAAGTAAACAATGGAGGAAAGATTATGTTCGACTTAATCGCTTTGGGAGAATTGCTTGTTGATTTCACAGAGAGTGGTATGTCTGAAAACAACCAAAAGTTATTTGAACAAAACCCTGGCGGTGCTGTTGCAAATGTTGTTTGTGCAGCATCACGTCTGGGAATTAAGACATCATTCATAGGCAAGGTAGGCAATGATATGCATGGTGCTTTTTTAGCTTCGACATTGCAGAATATAGGTGTCAACACCGATAATTTGATTATATCTGATGAGGTTTTTTCAACCCTCGCTTTCGTAGAGCTTAGCAAAAGCGGAGAGCGGGTCTTTTCCTTTGCTCGCAAACCAGGAGCGGACACCTGCCTTAAAATTGAGGAAATTCAAGATGAACTATTGTCTAAGTGCAAAATTTTTCACGTAGGCTCCCTTTCCATGACGGATAATCCTGCGCGGGAAGCAACGCTGCATGCAGTAAAGACGGCTAAAAATCAGGATGTCTTAATTTCCTACGATCCAAATTATCGTGCAATGCTTTGGAAGAGTCAAAGTGACGCTATGACCCACATGCGATCCATACTGCAATATGCTGATCTTGTAAAAATCTCCGAAGAAGAAACGATTTTACTGACAGATTGTGATGAACCTAAGCAAGCTCTCCAATATCTTTTATCAATGGGTGCCAAGATAGCTGTTGTAACCCTTGGTGAAAAAGGGGCCATGCTAGGTTTTAGTGGAATGTATGCAGAGGTCCCGGCCTTTAGAGTCCTTGAAGTCGTTGATACGACTGGAGCCGGCGATGCATTCTGGGGTGCTTTCTTAAGTCGAATATTAAAAGGTGTTCCAATAGGCGCCTTAAATATTGATACACTTACTGAATACGTACGATTTTCCAACGCCGCCGCGGCACTATGCGTTACAAAACGCGGCGCCATACCAGCCATGCCTACAGAGGAAGAAATAAGAAATCTTATTGAAAAGCAATAAAAACAATTTAAATTCTATAGTTTTTTAATTATATATATTGGTAGATGGTTTAAGAAGATTCGATGATTTTGGAAATCCTATGACTGTTAATAGCGGTCTGCAGATTCGAATTCCACCATTATAATTAAAACCTTTGAGGACTTATGTTCCCTAAGGTTTTTAATTTTTTTTGCTCGCTTTAAAACTATGCTGACAGCATGATGTACAGAATCATACATAGCTTTAAGGAATGTTGGAAAACATAAAATAATTAAATAATCAAATGTTAATGTCTATAACGTCAGAACTCATAAGTTTTTCAGTAGATGAATTGAATGAACTAGACCGTGATTAATGACATATTACAACTTTCCAGTATAAGGTATAAAAAAGATTTCATGTGTTAGTTTTACCCTTTTTTAGAACGAAACAGATGATTTCTATAGAAGTTATTGGAATCTTTTATATTAAATTGTATTTCAGAATAGGCATAAGATTTTGAATATAATTTTAATTTACATAACTTCAAATTTTTCTTTTCATGAGCTGGAATCTGTGATAAACTTGTCCTTGTCGCGCTACTATTATGGTAACAAGTTCGACATCAGCACATCTAAAATGGCTGTGCAAGGCATTATTATATTTTATCTATAGGAGGAAAAAATACTATGAAAAGTCTATTCAACGCATGGAAACGTGTAAGCTTGGTAAAACAAATAATCGTAGGTTTGATTGTTGGTATTATTCTTGCGCTAACGGTTCCTCAAGAAGCAAAGTTCGTTGTTCTTTTTGGTTCATTATTCGTTGGTGCTTTAAAAGCACTAGCACCAATTCTAGTTTTCTTCATAGTTGGATCAGCTCTTGCTCAACATAAGAGTGGACATCAAACTAACATGAAGAGTATTATACTGCTTTATGTAGTAGGAACATTCCTAGCTGGAGTAGTAGGTGTTGTTGCAAGCTTCATGTTCCCAACAACATTAATTCTTTCAGCAGGTGTAGAAGGTATAGCTGCACCAAGTGGTATCGTAGAAGTTCTAAAGGATTTATTATTGAACTTAGTTGATAACCCAATAAAGGCAATCTATAATGCGAACTATATCGGTATTCTAGCGTTTGCTATATTATTCGGTATCTCATTAAGAAATGCTGCTGATTCAACAAAGACAATGATGGCTAATACAGCTGATGCTTTGGCTGAAATGGTTAGAATTGTAATAAGCTTTGCACCGCTAGGAATCTTGGGTCTAGTATTTGACTCAATAGCTACAAATGGTTTAGGAGCGCTACTAACTTATGGAAGATTACTTCTAGTTCTAGTTGGTGGTATGGCATTCGTAGCATTTATAATGAATCCATTCATCGTATTTGTAAAGATTCGTCAAAACCCATATCCACTTGTATTTAAGTGCTTAAAGGAAAGTGGTCTTACAGCATTCTTTACACGTAGCTCAGCGGCAAACATTCCTGTAAACATGGGAATAGCTGAAAGATTAGGCTTAGATAAGGACACTTACTCAGTATCTATTCCTCTTGGAGCTACAGTTAACATGGCTGGTGCATCCGTTACTATTTCTGTATTGACACTTGCAGCAGCAAATACACTAGGCATTCAAGTTGACTTTGTAACAGCAGTTATCCTTTGCGTATTGTCAGCAGCTAGTGCTGCGGGTGCGTCAGGTGTAGCAGGTGGATCACTACTATTGATTCCTCTAACAGCAAGCTTGTTTGGTATTCCAAACGATATCGCAATGCAAGTTGTTGGTGTAGGTTTCATCATAGGTGTTATTCAAGACTCATGCGAAACTGCAATCAACTCATCAACAGATTTGCTATTCACTGCAGCAGCTGAGTTTGCAGAGTGGAAGAAGCAAGGTAGAGTAATCGATATCAATAAGTAAATTATGATGTTATAAAAAAAGCTGCATTAGTTAGCGAAAGCTAAACAATGCAGCTTTTATTTTTATTGTTTCATTGATTCCAGCCATGTTCGCCTACTAACTCTACAAAAGTTACATCGCCTATGTGTTGAGTAGTGACTTGATTGTGTAAATCTTTCATGACGAGAGTGAGTTGTTGGTAGCCTTTCTCACCTACGGGAATCAGCATGAAACCATTGGGTACGAGTTGCTCTATCAGTGAATTTGGTATTTCACCCGCAGCAGCTGTTACAATTATCCTGTCATAAGGTGCGTGTTCTTCCCACCCATAGCTTCCGTCGCCGACTTTAAATGATATATTATTATACCCTAGATCTTCTAACTTCTTTTGAGCCTTTTTAGACAATTCTTCGTGTCTTTCTACTGTATAAACTGATCCAGCAAACTCTGCCAGTAAAACCGTTTGATAACCGCTGCCCGTGCCGATTTCCAAAACTTTCAGTTTCTTATTTAAATCTAGTAATTCTGTCATTTCATGTACGAGGGAAGGTTGAGATATCGTCTGTCCTAAACCAATTGGCAATGCGCTATCATAATCTGCATAAACTTTGTGTTCGCTGTCAATGAAAAAGGAGCGGTCGAGTTTTTTTATAAAAGTATATAACTGGTCTTCCATATATGCCTCCTTGAAGGTGAAAATCACTTAAGTGTATTAAATCTATATAGGCAGTCAATAAATTATAAGTACTCTAGTTTCAAGTGCCAAAATGACTTTTGACTATTAATAGTATTGGCGCGAGGTGCAAAGTTATACTAAGCAAGCCGCAACATATCATATCAGGTCCAGTCACTATAGACAAGGATTACTCCTCATATAGGTGATTCTTTGCTACTTTTAATACTCTACATTATGCACTATAAATTTACTTTAAAAGTATAAATTGGTACAATATATTTACCTATCTGCAATTCACCCAAAATGAAATAGCGGTGATACTATGCTCGGATTTTAATATACAAACAAATCATTTATTAAAAATTAGTGATAGCGCTATTAAGGAGGTAAAGCCATGATTAATATCTCAAATCATAATAACTTTGCAAAAATAGAACCAATAAACAAAGGTTGGTCCAGTGACAAAAAATTCTACATAGAGACAGTTGAGAACAAAAGGCTGCTTCTGCGTATTTCAGATATCACTGAGTATGACAAGAAAAAAGCGGAATTTGAAGCTGTTAAGCTGGTTGCACAGCAAGGCATCTCCATGTCACAGCCCATAGATTTTGGCATTTGCAATGATGGGAATAATATTTATACCTTGCTTAGCTGGACTGAAGGTGAAGATGCGGAGGTTGTTATCCCGACATTAAGTGAAAATGAGCAATATGACCTGGGCATAAAAGCAGGTGAATTGCTTGCAAAGATTCACTCCATTCCGGCACCTGCGGGACAAGAGCCTTGGGGTAAACGTTTTAATCGAAAGACGGATTATAAAATTGAAAAATACAAGAATTGTGGTATTAAGTTTCCTGGTGATACAAAGATATTGGACTATTTAGAGCAAAATAGACATTTATTTGAAGACAGGCCTCAGTGCTTTCAACATGGGGATTATCATTTGGGAAATATGATTGTTAGCCCAGATGGCATGCTTACAGTAATTGATTTCAACCGGTTTGACTATGGCGACCCTTGGGAGGAATTCAATCGAATTGTTTGGTGTGCTGCGCATAGCAAGCATTTTGCAAGTGGACGCATAAATGGTTATTTTGCAAACAATGTACCTGAAGATTTTTTTAGATTGCTGGCATTTTATATTTGCAGCAATACACTTTCATCGATTTATTGGGCTATACCTTTTGGACAAGCTGAAATCAATACAATGCTAAAGCAGGCAAGTGATGTGCTTCGTTGGTATGAGGACATGACTAATGTTATTCCCAAGTGGTATATAGCGGGAGTTCTCTAATGAGTATATAATATTTCATTATAAAACAAATACAAAAAGGAGCAAACAACCAATGAAATATGAATGGCTAGACGAATATTGCATCTCTAAAAAGGGTGTAGAAAAAGACTATAAACTGGAATGGGATGCAAACCGTTATATGATAAAAGGAAAATTGTTTGCCATACAAGGCGGGGACAAGGAAGGAAAGCCTATTATTACAGTAAAGCTGGAGCCTATGTTCGGGGAGTTCCTAAGAGCACAATATGAAGACATAATTCCTGGATATCATATGAACAAGGAGCACTGGAACTCTCTCTACATAGAAGGGGACGTACCGGATGCTGTCCTTAGTGATATGTTAGATAAGTCGTACAGTATAGTGCTGAGATCTTTAAGTAAAAAGGCACAAAACGAAATACTAGAAAGCCAGTCTTAACTATTTTGCCATCCTCCTTATCTAATCAAGCTTCACTACACCTTTCGACATAATTTGCGTTAATAGTATGATATAATTACAAAAAAATGTATGTTATATATGAATTATATTATAACAAAGCTGGCTAAAGTATTGAGGAGGGAGCTATCGTGGCTGGAGGAAAGAAAAATAAGCTGTTTAATGATGTGGTAGATTTCCTATATAGTATATCGATCTACCTAGCACTCAGGGTTTGGGAAGAGACACAAAACTCATGGTTAACAGCATTAACCTTTGGAGTAAGTCTGGGATTATTATTTGTAGGAATACAGAAGTATAAACAACTGAAAAGAAGAAGGCTCTTAAAAAGTAGAATTGACCAAGTTGAAAACATGACGGGAATAGTATTTGAAGAGTTTCTATTGGGGCATTTCGAAAATCTTGGTTATACTGGATACCTAACGCCAAGAACTGAAAACTTCGGAGCGGATTTGGTGTTGCAACGGGGTGGAACAAATGTCGTTGTTCAAGCGAAACGGTGGAAAAATAATGTTGGAGCAGATGCCATAGAACAAGTAATGGGCGCTGTTAAGCATTATGGTGCAGATAAAGGCATGGTGGTTACAAATAGCTTTTTTACTGAAAGTGCAAGTGAGTTAGCCAGCTCCAATAATATTGATCTATGGGATAGAACAAAGCTTGTTGAAATAATAGACAAGTCCAAGGGGAAAGAGATTTCTGATAGGGATAAAGATCAAGGATCTGAAGAAGCCGCTATTACTAGAGAATAGAATTACCCTATCTATAGATAAGCTAAATTAAGAATTGTTTAAAAACATTAATTGATATTAAATGATAATAATTATTGACATGTTTGGAATATTAAGCTATAATTTGTTTATAGAAAACAAGAGAATAAAACTAAACTCTAAATTACATTAAATGGAGGCGATCCTATGAAAAACCCACTTAAGAAACTATTCAATATCGAAGACAAAGAGGAAAAAGAAGTTGATAATAAGGATATTGAAAGTGTATGTGAAGATGCATCAGGAGATCTAGCTACTTTTTGTGACATAGAGAATATTGGTAATAAGCAATAAAATACATAAGTACTTGGAAGCTCACATTAAATAATGTGGGCTTTTTTTTATGCAAAAGATGAGTAAATCAACGATAACATTAAATTAATGGAATTAAATGTTTTTACAAATTAATACTTTTGCTATATCATTTATGCTATAATCCACTGGGTAAACAATCCTTAGTAAAAGGAGCATTGGAGGGTGAATGAATGGCAGTAGATATGACTCGAGGAAGCTCATCAAAAATTCTAATTACTTTTGCCATTCCAATGGTTTTTGGAAATATACTGCAACAGCTTTATAATACTACGGATGCTGTAATAGTAGGTAGGTTTATTGGGAAGAATGCATTGGCTGCGGTAGGGGTTGCAAATCCGATTATGTCCATTGCGATTTTCTTTATCTTTGGTATCTGTATTGGGACTTCGGTGCTTATTTCTCAGCTTTATGGAGCTGGAAAGCTTGACATCTTAAAGAAGGAAGTTTCTACGGCGCTGATAGTTGGAATTATATTTACCATAGCAATGTCGTTGGTTTGCATAGTTTTCTCTAGAACGGTTCTGATATCAATCGGTACGCCGGAGGGCATTCTAAATGATGCGGATATATATCTAAAGATTATATTCGGAGGCTTAATATTTGCATTCTTATATAATTTCTATTCATCTGCTCTTGGGGCAATTGGAGATTCAAGGACGCCTCTTTTGTTCTTATTTATTTCCTGCATACTTAATGGAATTCTATGTGTTATTTTTGTTGTGCATATTAAACTTGGCGTAGCCGGTTCGGCCATAGCAACAGTGATTTCTCAGGGCATATCCTCCGTATTGTGTATTGCCTACGTTTATATAAAGATTCCTACAATCAGGCTAAGCTCCAATGAATTGGTTATAGATAAGTCCTTATTAAGCAAAACTATACAGTATAGCTGGGTAACCGCGATGCAGCAAACCTGCCTATACATCGGCCGTTTATTGGTGCAGGGAGTTGTTAATCCTTTTGGAACCAATGCTATAGCTGCCTTCAACTCTGTTACAAGGGTTGATTCATTTATGTTAGCGCCGGGAGATAGCTTTGCCTCCTCTATGGCCACCTATGCAGCGCAAAACAAAGGCGCAGGAAAGCTGGATAGAATTATAGAGGGTTATAAGAATGCCAATATTATAATTATTGTATATAGTATAGTTACCTCTTTAGTTGTATTTATCGGCGCAGAAACCATTATGAGGTTTTTCGTTTCTAGTACTGAGACAGAGGTTATTATTATAGGTGTGAAATACCTAAGATTTATGTCAGTTTTTTATATAATCTCAGGATTTTGCAACATACTCCAAGGCTTATTTAGGGGAATTGGCAAGCTTCGGATAACTCTTATAGCGACTCTTATGCAAATTTCAATAAGAGTTGCATTATCATTTATACTTGCACCCTACTTTGGAATTTCAGCTGTAGGCTACGCTGTTGCTATAGGGTGGGTAATAATGCTTATCTATGAAGGGACAGTATATAAGAACCATATAAAGAGAACAAATAACCTAATGAAAGATAATAATTATATAAATGATATAATATAAACGAGGGTGATGAAGTGAAACAAGTGACAGCGGCCATAATTAAAGATAAGGATAAATATCTTATCTGCCAGCGTGGTGCCCTAGATGAATGCAGCTTGCTTTGGGAATTCCCTGGGGGTAAACTAGAGGAAGGTGAGACCCTTGAAGAGTGTATACTTAGGGAAATAAATGAGGAGCTGGAGCTTGATATAAAGATACAAGGTGTTTTTACCACCAGCATTTATCATTTTGCAGAAAAGGAAATTCATTTTACGGTCTACAATGCAGCAATCATAGCTGGACAAATGAAGCTGAATGTACATAATGATGCAAGATGGGTTACTTTAGAAGAATTATTAGAATATAAATTTATGCCTGCAGACATTGAGTTTGTAGAAAAGTTAATAAGGGGGAAGTTACAATGAAGACAATAACCTATAATAAACTGGTCAGAGATAGGATCCCGGAAATAATAGAAGCTACTGGCAAAAAGGTTGTTTATGAAACAATAACTAGTGAGGAAGACTACATAAAGCTTCTTAAGGACAAGCTTGTTGAAGAGATGAACGAGTTTCTTGAGAGCGATGACGTAGCTGAACTGGCAGATATGGGGGAGGTAATGCATGCGCTTCTTGAATACAAAGGAGTTAGTGTAGAGACCTTCCAGAGAATACGCTTAGAAAAACTGGAAAAGCGAGGAGGCTTCAAAAAGAGGCTGCTGCTTAAGGAAGTCATTGAGGAATAGATGAACACTTAAAGCTTGGGGAAACAAAGTCCCTGAGCTTTTTTTATATTTGATAAAATGATAACTAATAATGATTATTGACAAATATTAATTATGGATATATAATTATATTAACAAATAAAACCAAATAAACCAATTAAGTATAGCGATATATTTAATACATAATGGAGGAAGAAAAATGAAAAAGTTATTTAATAAAATTTTTAATAGAGTACCAAAAGAATATATTAATGGTGAGAATTTGGAGATAGTATGTAATAATCCACCAGAAAGTTTAAACAGATTTTGTTCCAACGAATACGCAAATGTAAATAGAAGAAGTTACTAAAGATTGACATAGAATGTTTGATTACCCTCATTAAACACCCTAACAAACAGAAGCAACTCGTGAAAGCGAGTTGCTTCTGTTTGTTGCTGCCGTCAGTTATTAAATCGTAACGGCTTCGTCCCTTTGATAAGCAATTAATACTACATCTTCACCGATATCTGCAGATAAATCGTTTTCGATTTTGGCAAGTCGTTCCACGATTTGAGTTTTATCTTTTATATCTGCTATTTTATAATTGTTAAATTCCATTATATTGCCTCCTAAATTATATTTCTTCTAGTATTTACCTTTTTAGCACATATAATTCACAAAAAACAATACTTTTAGGCATATAAAATGTTTATAATAGTATTAACAATTGTACAGGGGGTAAGATGCATGGTTAATATAAAAGAGTTTATAGAAGGAAGTATCAAAGAGCTAGTAGTAGATAGTCAAAACACTAAATATAGAGAACCTATCGTAGCCTTCGCTGATGTAGAGGACCCAGAATTTGAAAAGATTAAAAATATGACACATGAGAATCATATGCTGCCAAAGGAATGGATGAAAGATGGCAAAACTGTGGTTTCATTCTTTATTCCTTTTGCCAAGGAAATGGTACAAGTAAATAAAAAAGCTGAATATGTAGCCCGGGAATGGGCCGTAGCCTATATAGAAACAAATAACGTGATAAAAGAAATATGCAGTACAATGGCTGAAAAGTTAAAGAAATATGATATAGACGTTGTATGGCAGCTACCTGCTGAGAGCTATGATGGCGAAAAACTTATGTCCTACTGGTCCCAAAGGCATATTGCTTATATTGCAGGAATTGGCACCTTTGGAATGAACAATATGCTTATCACTGCCAAGGGATGCTCAGGTAGATAAAGCAGCTTTATCATAGATTATAAAATAGAGCAGAGTAAAAAGGATAGAGTAGAAAGATGCCTCTATAAAATAAACGGCAGCTGCGGAATCTGCATGGACATGTGTCCGGTTCAAGCGCTGGCACCGCAAGGCTTTGATAGACACAAATGTAGTTCTTGGGTAGACGAGGTAGATGGGTTCTATAGCGATTTAGCAAGCTGTGATTGCTGCGGCAAATGTTTGCTGGGTCCTTGCGCAGTATGGGATAAGTAGATTTGTACTTGACGGAGGATGAGATGTATATAGAAAATATAATGGCAGAGATGCGTGAGATTTTTAAAGAAGTTCCCTATGGAATAGATCATACCATGAAAGTACTTAAGCATGCTGAAGTCATAATGGATGGCGAGGACATTGATGGGGAACGAAGAGAGTTGATTTTAATTGTAGCTCTGCTTCATGACATTGGAGCAGTAGAGGCACTTCGCAAATATAGCTCCATCGACGGAGTTTATCAAGAGATAGAAGGTCCGGCTGTAGCGAGATCTATTCTAGATAAGGTAGGGTATGAATCGAGTAAAATAGATAGGATTTGCTATATAGTAGGCAACCACCATACACAGTCTAAAATAGATGGACTTGATTTTCAAATACAGTGGGAAGCAGACTTGATAGAGAATTTATTAGGTACAGATATCAAAGAAGACAAGCAAAAGCTGCAGGATATAATAAATAGCAACTTCAAAACGGCTGCAGGCAAAGCTTTGGCGTGTGACCTGTTGCTATAATACTTAATTCAACCATCGATTGAAAAACAAAACACATACAATGCAACTAACTGTTGATTGACCACTATCTCGGAGGATGATAATGTTAAATCAATGGAGTGCACTTCCTGAATGATGAATAGGAGGCAATAAAATGTTAGATATGAGAAAAATCGGAGTTTATATAAGCGGACTCCGCAAGCAGAAGGATATAACCCAACTAGAGCTTGCTGATATTATGAACATAAGTCACCAAGCTGTTTCTAAATGGGAAAGAGGGGAATCCATGCCAGATATCATGATGCTGCCCAAAATAGCGGAGACATTTGGTAAAAGCATTGATGATATACTCAGGGGCGGAGAGAACACTGGAAATAACTATATTGCAGAAGCTAGTGTAATTAATGAGATATTGGATCATAAGACATCTAAAGTAGTTGATAGGATAAACAATGGGGATATTGATTTACAAGCAGTAGCTGAAGTAGCTCCTATACTTAAGCCTAGCACGGTTAGCGAAATTGTAAGGGGAATTAGCAGTGTAAATCTTGAGCATATTTGCGCCCTGGCACCCTTCCTAGATCAAAGTGATCTAGAAAAGATTATTCATCAGGTTGAGATGGGGAATGTCCCTGGAGAGGTGCTTGAGGAGCTTGCGCCTTTTGTCAGCAGAGGAACCCTGGACCAGATGGTTGATAAAGTATTGGAGGGAAGCATTGATGCAGAGCTACTAGGTTCCATTGCACCTTTTGTCAGCAGGCAAAAGCTCGAACAGTTAGTAGAAAAAATAACTGATGACAAAATGCATCAAGAGTTACTAGAGGAAATTGCTCCTTTTTTAAGCAAAGCAGCACTGGAGCGATTGGTGGATAGAGTTGTTGATGGAGAAGTGAAAATTGAAACAATAGTAGAGCTTGCTCCATTCCTTGGGCAAGAAGGGCTTCAAAAACTTATTACAAGAGCTAAGCCGGGTCAGATAACAGCGGATGTGTTGTCTGAATTGGCCCCCTTTCTAAGTAGAAGCACTATGAGCGAAATGATCAATAGTATAATAGCAAATACAAATAAGTAAGAGTCATAAAAGCTTCTATGCAAAGATAGAAGCTTTTATTTTTTATTCAAGTCCATAATGCAAAGGCGAATGCCCTCACTGATTCTGCAAATGATAAATCTTTTTCACAACATATATAGCGGAGAATTCCTATGTTATAATAATACGGGGTTGATAAATTACATAATTGTTGAATGGGGGTTAATTCATGCAATCGCATTTGGGGGAGTTGGCTGCACTGACTACAGCTGTATGTTGGACGTTTACAGCTATTGCTTTTGAGTCGGCAGGCAAAAAAGTAGGTTCTTTATCTGTTAATATAATAAGGCTGGTTATTGCCTTTGCTTTGCTTTCTATTTATACCTTTTTCACCAGGGGAATAGGATTTCCTATTGACGCAACGGGAGCAAACTGGCTCTGGCTACTCATTTCAGGCTTGATAGGCTTTGTCATCGGGGACTTGTTTTTATTCCAAGCCTATGTCATGATTGGCTCGCGGATATCCTTGCTTATTATGTCTGCAGTGCCGCCAATTACAGCTATTGTAGGTTTTTTACTTTTGAACGAAAGAATTTCATTACTTGGTATGGTTGGCATGTTTATAACAATAGGTGGTATAGCCCTTGTTATATTAAGTAGAAGTGCTGATGAAAAGAAAGTTAAGCTTGCGCATCCTGCTAAAGGACTGCTATTTGCATTTATAGGCGCTTTGGGGCAGGCCTTTGGACTAATTTTCAGTAAGCTGGGAATGGGGGATTACAACCCTTTTGCAGCTACGCAAATTAGAATAATTGCAGCTTTGGTGGGCTTTTGCATAATAATTACAGTGGGTAAGAAGTGGAAAGAAATCGCAGCTTCCTTCCAAGATAAGAAAGCTATCAGAAACATATCCATTGGGTCATTTTTTGGTCCATTTTTGGGAGTTTCATTTTCTCTGTTGGCGGTACAGCACACAGCAACAGGGATTGTATCAACTATAACTTCGATTTCACCAATACTAATAATTCCTGCATCCATTATGATATTTAAGGAAAAGGTGCTGCCCAAGGAGATATTAGGTGCTTTGATTTCCTTGATTGGTGTTACTTTTCTATTTTTATAAAAACAAAACCCTTATTCAAGTTGATAAGCTCCGGAAGTGGAGAATATCAATCAAGAATAAGGGTTTATTATTTATATTAATAACAGTTAGCCAAGTCATCCATGCTTTCTCTTAACTTCCTAAGTTCGTCTATTGGCTGTGTCAAAAGGGCTTCTAAAGTATAAAGACCTGGTGCGTATTCTCGTATATAATCGATCAGGCCAAGTGCCTCTTGATTATTTACTATACTCATATATTTTGAAAGCTGTTCCTCGGAGGTAAGCATTTCTATGTGCACTTTGTCGTTATGTTCATTAATGACAATCTTCTTGTTTGCTGAAACAAAGGTGATCTGTGGGCTTAGAATTATATTTATTTTGTTATGATCGGATTTTATTTCCAACTTCCTAATATTCTGTACTACAAATTCATTGTCTCCATCAACGATAGTTACAGTTCTCTCGCCATTTAATACGATTTGCTGATTAGGCATAAAGCCTTCGCCATTGTAAAAGAAAAGATTATTGCTTCTCATGCAAGACACCCACCTTTCTAATTGTGTTAAATAATAAACAATTGACAGCATTAATGAATTATTATTCCATTGTCTATATATTCTAAATTATACGACAATGTGGCAAAAAAATCAATGGACGGACAAGTGGTTTGAATTGTTAATATATTGTCAACGGTTGGAAGGGCTTTTAGGACCGAGTACTTGCATTAACATATAATCTTGTGTAAATTTAAATTATTACATGAAGTTTTAATTAGAAAGAGGTGCTGTTATGAAGAAGGATACTTGCATTATGCTAATGGAGCTGGACAGGGAATTTGCAGCCGCCACTCAAAAGGAAGGGATAGATGGCTGGGTAAAATATTTTGCTGAGGATGGAGTCATGGCACCTTCGAAAGGGGACGTAATAAGGGGTAAGGAAGCTATAAGAAATGCTATGTCAGCATCCTTTGGAACCCTGGGATACTCACTGATGTGGGAGCCAGAGTACGCAGAAGCATCAGAGGATGGGAGTTTAGGCTATACATATGGCACATACCTGCGTACTTCATTAGATGAAGATGGTAATAAAATTTTAGGAAGTGGAAGATATAATTCTATTTGGAAAAAGCAAATAGATGGCAGCTTTAGAATAATATTAGATATTGGAAACTAAACAAAGGGGGCAATGATATGAATATACCATGTAAAAACAAATTTGTGGCTACCTTTTCTATTGTTGGATATGACCCACAAAATGGTGAGTGGGGAGTGGCAGTCCAGTCAAAGTTTTTAGGAGTAGGGGCTTTGGTGCCTTGGGCAAAGGCAGGAGCAGGTGCCATAGCTACCCAGTCATGGTGTAATACAAGTTTCGGGCCAAAAGGTATAGAGCTTTTGGAAAAAGGCTTTAGCGCAAAAGAGGTTATGGAAGAACTTCTTAAGGAAGATGAAGGAAGAGAATACAGGCAGGTGGGAATAGTCGATGCCAAAGGAGGCTCCGCTACTTTTTCGGGAAACCTATGCTTTAACTGGGCGGGAGGTATAAGCGGTGAGAACTTCGCTTGTCTTGGCAATATACTTGTAAATCCTGAGACTGTACAGGCTTTGGCCGATACATTTAACAATGCACAAGGTGATTTAGCTGACAGGCTAGTAGCGGCTTTAGATGCCGCACAAGCTGCCGGTGGGGACAGCAGAGGCAAGCAATCTGCTGCACTACTGGTAGTAAAGGACAAAGGCGGTTATGGCGGTTTCAACGATCGGTATGTAGATTTGAGGGTAGATGATCATCCAGAGCCTATTAAGGAACTGGAGCGTTTACTTAAACTATATAAGCTTTATTTCTACAAGACAAAGCCTGGGAATGTAATAAAAATGGAAGGCAATCAACTAGTGGAAATAAAGCAGATGCTTCTAAAGACTGGTTATTTTGAGGGCGAAATTAATGATATTTTTGATGAAAATTTCAAAGAGTGTCTAAAGAAATTCTATCTTACAGAGAACTTTGATGAGAGAATTAGGGAAGACCAATACATAGACAAGGAAGTGCTGGAATTCCTATGTGAACTATCTAAGTTAAAACATTAATTATGAAATTAAAATGAAAATTGAAGTTTTTATTAGAAGATTACTTCGCATTTACTCTGTTTCTATCAAAATACTTATAAGACATTTGTACCCTTGTATTTTAAAACATTAAATGAGCAGAATAAATATTGGGGGTGATATTTTGACAAATCAAAATCAGAATCAAAACCAGACAAATGAAACAAAAAAAGGTGACCCATCCTGGGATCAGCATAATAAAGGCAATGGAGAAAACAAAGAGAAACAACCCAATACAGGCTGTGGTTGTGGCTGCGGTTGCAACGAAAAATAATTTTGAGATGATTATATGAATAATAATAGAATTGATGCAGCTAAGGAATATAATCCAACTTTGACAGATATCAACCGCGCGAGAGAGAAACAGGTGGTAGTTGACCATGAAAAGGGACCTGAAAATAAAAAAAGAAAAAAGGTTGACTAGTGGATAAAGATTTAGAATTAAGAGGGGCTGTTGCACAACTAATAAATGATTAGTTGTGTAGCAACCCCCTTTT